>NPIE01002352.1_pt1 | contig 152458 bp, 126 predicted proteins | sample 8637661 | NCBI WGS metagenome assembly NPIE01 (sample SAMN07420842, study PRJNA396082) | bioreactor metagenome | isolation source: sample BA12 brine-fed electro-methanogenic bioreactor BA | place: Japan: Kochi | collected 2016-12-09
TAGCCGGTAGCCGGTAGTCAGTGGTCAGTCGGCAGTGGGCAGTGGGCAGTCGACAGTTGTCAGTCGACAGTTGTCAGTCGGCAGTTGGCAGTCGACAGTCGGCAGTTGTCAGTTGTCAGTCGGCAGTTGGCAGTCGACAATCGGCAGTTGTCAGTCGTCAGTGGGCAGTTGTCAGTCGTCAGTTGTCAGTCGGCAGTGGACAGTCGTCAGTTGGCAGTCGTCAGTTGGCAGTCGTCAGTGGGCAGTAGTCAGTCGGCAGTCGGCAGTGGACAGTCGTCAGTTGGCAGTGGACAGTCGTCAGTCAGCAGTAGGTGACAGAACCAACCACAGAACCCTCTGAACGTCTCAACGTCTGAACCTTTGAACTCATGAGCCCATGAACCCATGAACTCTTGAACTTCTAAACCTTTCAACGTCTCAACGTCTCAACCCGGAACAACAAATGGAAGCCTTCACGAAAAATGTCATCAGAGTCATACGTACAATTCCTGAGGGTAAGGTTATGACATACGGATGTGTGGCCATGATGGCAGGAAATGCCCGGGCTGCCCGGCAGGTTGCCCGTATCCTCAGCTCATGCTCAGATAAATATAACCTCCCGTGGCATCGGGTTGTCAATGCAAAAGGATATATATCCCTGCCTGAAAACAGGGGACGAGAACTGCAAACATTCCTTCTGGAAAAAGAGGGAATTGAAATCAGTCCGGCCGGACTCGTTGATTTGAAACGGTTCCATGTGTGAAATAAACAAACCAATCCATTTGAATTGACTTAACAAAAAGATTAAATTAAAACCGGATAATGAAAACTGAGTTACGGATAGAATTAAACATCAGGAATGTGATCACAGAATACAATATTTCTTCTTAATTCAAGTCTGACGCAGCAATCATATGTAAATCTCAATTGAAAAATAAAAGGTTAAAATAAAGGGAAAAAAATGGCATTCAATTTAAAAGGTCGTCATCTGTTAACCTTGAAGGATTTTACTTCGGAAGAGATTCTATTTCTGGTAAGACTGGCAGAAAAATTAAAATCGGATAAATATGCAGGAGTTTTTGCTGAAAATTTAAAACACAAAAATATAGCATTGATTTTTGAAAAGGCATCCACAAGAACCCGTTGTGCTTTTGTTGTGGCAGCCATAGATGAAGGAGCCCATCCGGAATATCTTGGGAAAAACGATATTCAGCTCGGGAAAAAAGAATCAGTTGCCGATACTGCCAAAGTCCTGGGGCGTATGTTTGACGGTATTCAGTTTAGAGGATTTTCTCACGAAACAGTAGAGACCCTGGCTGAAAATGCAGGCGTACCGGTGTGGAACGGACTAACGGACAAATTTCATCCCACACAGGTCTTGGCAGATTTACTGACTGTTCAGGAGAATTTCGGCCGCTTAAAAGGTATTCGATTTGCCTATGTGGGAGATGGCCGGAATAATATGGCCAATTCTTTGCTGATCGGCGCAGCCAAAACAGGTATGGACTTCCGTATCGGAGCTCCGGCCTCACTCTTTCCGGAAAAGTGGCTTGTCGATGAGATGAAGGTGGTCGGTGACAAAACAGGAGCCAAAATCACGCTCACCGAAGATCCTTTCAAAGCGGTTGCTGATGCAGATGTGATTTATACGGATGTTTGGGTATCCATGGGTGATGAAGCGGAATTTGAAAATAGAATTAAACAGCTCAAACCTTATCAGGTTAATCAAAAACTTTTTTCCTCAACGGGAAATAGCGAAACAATTTTCCTTCACTGTTTGCCGGCTTTTCATGACAGACTGACAGCGGTTGGCGAAGAAATTTATCAGACGTACGGACTTGAGTCTATGGAAGTGACGGATGACGTCATTCTGTCTTCAGCCAGTAAAGTCTGGGATCAGGCTGAAAATCGTGTTCATACCATCAAAGCTGTTATGGTTGCAACGCTGGGAAAGTAGGCAGGTTCTGGGAATCATTCGTTTTAAAAATAAAATTACACATGAACATTTGCTGAAAGGGAAGGTTAGCAAACTTCCCCTGCCGTATTATTTTTTTTCTGATGTACATTTTTCCACAGAACTCACAAATAATGAGCTGGAAAAGCGAAAAAAAGTCTTCACGATCCTGGATCATCTGAAACAATCAGGCGGGTCTCTTTTTATACTGGGAGATTTCTTTGATTTTTGGTGGGATCAGGGATCGTACATTCCAAGTCAATTGAAAGATGTATACAATTATTTGTCTGATCTTAGAAAAGCAAAGGTCCCCATTCACCTCATCGGAGGGAATCATGATTTCTGGCTCTATAAATTTCTGTGTCCGTCTTTAGGCATTATTTTTTATGATGATCATATGGATTTTCATTCAGACGGATTACGCTTTTATCTGACTCACGGAGACGGACTCCTTAAAAATGACACCGGTTATCGTTGGATGAAAAGAGTGCTGAGGTGTCCCCTGGCCATTTGGGGTTTGGATCGTTTTCATATTGAAGGGATTTACAGAACGGCCCGCCTGATAAGCCATACAAGTCGCAAACACAGCAACGAAAAATGGTCCGATCTCAAAGCAATGGCTGACGAAATGCTGGATTATCTCCAAATGAAAAACCATCAGGGTTACCACATTGCCATGATGGGGCATGTTCATTACCCTTCTGTAAGAAAGGACAACAGTAAAATTGCCATAGTGTTGGGAGACTGGATGACACACCAGCATTATGCAGTTTGGGACGGTAAAACACTTTCCCATGTCAAGTGGGACGAATCGTCTGAGTAAGATAAGCAAAATTCAGATTAAGGATTTTTAAATACGATACGGCCTTCAATTTTTGAATCTATAACTTTCTGATTTTTTACAGCTTCGATTAATACATCCCGATCTATAAGATTTAAATCAGTTACCTGCTTTTTTTCTATACCAAAATATTTGTCAAGCTGTTCAGCTACGTAATTATTTGAGACGACGGTATAACTTTTTTTAGGTCTCAGTCGTTTTCCTTTTACACGAATATTTGTTGCACTTTTATTTACGGTATCAGCTTCAAACGTTATGCCTGACCATTGAACATTAAAACCGGCAGCGATTTGAAAGTTCAGCATGGTCTGAACCTCTTCCCCGGTTACTGTAAATGTAATAATTTGATTCTCAAATGGAGCAATTTCCCAGATATCCCGAACTTTGACAGGACCTGCAGACAGATTTTTCCGAATGCCTCCGTTGTTCTGAACAGCAATGTGTGCGTTAGTATGAACCCGCATGGCATCTGTAATCCAATTTCCGATATTGGATTCGATACCGCCGCGAATCCAGTCGGATTTAAGTTCTCCGATAACCTTATCCAGCATTGCTCCGACAGTGTTTTCATAGTTCTCTACCAAATCGGCGATGACTGGTGAAGGTTTAATGTTCGACGGCAATACCTCCAACAGCTTAAAATCGGCAGTTTGAATCGTTTTTCCGTCTGTCTTTAAATGCAATTCTCCCAGGTACCGACCGCTGCTTGAAGCGTGAACGATATATGTATTTCCTTCCTTTCTTGGATTTCTCATGTATGTATGGGAATGACCGCCAATTATTAAATCAATGGCAGGAACTTTTTTAGCCAGCTCAATATCGTTTTCAATGCCCATATGGGTGACGGCAACAATAAATTCAAACCCTTCTGCCGTTAATGAATCTGTCAGATGAAGTGCCGTTTCTGCCGGATCATCCAAAATCAGATTTTCAAGATTGGAGGGAAGAGATAAGAGATACAACTCTCCGCTTGCCAATCCGATGACTGCTGCTTTAAAAGGCAGACGATCCAAAACCTTAACTGATCTGAAAATCCTGGCTCCATCGGATGGGCGGCGGATATTTGCTCCAAAAATGTCAAATTTGGCTGAGTCTCTCAATTCTAAAAGGCGGGTCAAACCATAGTCAAATTCATGATTCCCTACTGTAAAAATATCCGGTTTGATTTCATTGAGTATGGTAATCTGTGACCCTCCCCGCGTTATGCTGCTGACAGGTGTCCCCTGAAAATCATCTCCAGCATGAACAACGTATGCATCGGGATATAAATTTTTCAAAGAGTCAACCATTGAAGCCAAATAGGCGTAACCTCCGGCCATGTGTCCGTCAGGATTGTAATGCGTAGGTTTCCAAGGCGTATTCCAGCTGTGAAAATCATTCCAGTGAATAAAAGTTGTTGTGTATGATCCGTCTTCTGCATGCAGATATAAAACCAATATCATAATAAAAAAGAGCACGGAATTGCGAGTTTTCATATAACCTCCATTTTATACCGTGCAATTTAAATGTGATCTCCCTCAAATAATAAAAAAAAGATTTTGAGAGAGATAACGACTTTATTAACTTACCGACCGGTAAGTAAGGAAGTAAGTGATAAAACAAATGAAAGACAAAATACGAAATACGGCAGCCCATCTTTTTGCTGAACACGGTTACAAAGCGACAAGTATGCAGCAGATTGCTGATGAAGTCGGTGTAACGAAAGCTGCGTTATATTATCATTATGTGAGCAAAGATAAATTGTTTCTTGATATTATAACCGATACATCTTCAGAATTGATAACATTGCATCATAAGTTTTCTGAAAGTAACCTGCCTGTTTGGGAAATCCTTGAACAATGGGTTGAAATGATGTTTCAATATTCCAAGATTAAAAAGGATCATTGGCTGATTATCAATAAATTCTTAAGCGACAACATAAAAGACCGGGTCTTTGAAGTCTTCATGCATTTTTGGAAAGAAAGCTATAACAGTATGAACCAAATCATTACAAAAGGTATGAAAGAAGGACAAATCCGTTCAGATATGGACTCCCGGTTAATTACATCTTCAATTTTTGGAATTATTCACGGGCAATTTACTACGTCTTGGTGGAATAAATTTGAAATTGATGACAACTTAATTAAAAAAAGTATTCTCGGGATTTTACAAGGAGGTATTGCATCAGATGTCTATAAAAAGAATGTGTAAAACGTGTGTTCTCCTGTCAGCATTACTCGTTACAACCCTGTTGCAAGCGGAAGGGCTTACGCTTGAACAGGCAGAGAGAATTGCTTTGGACAGAAACATTCAGCTTCAGATTGCAGAAGAATCGTTACAGCAGGCAAATGCAGGATTTCGGGAAGCGTTGGGAAATGCCCTGCCAAGTCTTAATGCTTATGGTCAATATACCAACAACATTGAATTGCCTGTTATGGTTATTGATGTTGGTTTTGGGCCACAATCATTCAAGATGGGTTCCACTTACAATTCAACCGGCGGCATCTCTCTGTCACAGCCGCTTTTTACAGGCGGAGCGTTATATTCTGCAATTCGTATGGCCAAAACAGGGCAAAACATGGCAGAAATTCAGGAAAGAGAGGAAAAAAACACTGTTATCCTGACAGTAAGGACTCTTTACTATCAGCTTCTGTTAATGGAATCACTTATCAAAGCAACAGAGGAGTCTGAACGATCTGCCCTGTCAAACATGGAAATGGTCAGAAAAAAATTTGATGCAGGGAAAGCCAATAATTTTGAAGTCCTGCAGGCCGAATTTAAATATCGTGAGATCAAACCAACGCTTATTTCTCTGAAGAATCAGAGGATTATGTTATTGACTAACTTTAAATCCTTTCTGAATATAAATCAGGATGAAGCATTGTCAATATCGGGAGAATTAACTCTGATGGATAATCCGTTTCATGATTACACCATTGATGAAATTAAAAAGAAAGCAGTTGCCAACAGAAATGAATTGAAACTGCTATCACACCAAAAACAGCTTCTCAAGTCCCAGCGGCTCATGGCTGCCAGTTCCGGACTTCCAAAAGTCTCCTTCTCTGCCGATTTGAGACATCAGGCACAGGCCGATGATACGGATAAGCTTGAATATTTTCGGAGTAAAAACATCGGGTTAAGCGTATCCGTTCCTTTGATAAACGGAGGAAAAAACCTGGCATCGGTCCAGAAAGCAAATATTGAGCTGAAAAAAAATGAGCTCCAATTGGAACAAACGCTGAATTATATATTGGCAGACGTGGAACAGGCTTATTTGAAAGTCTATGAAACGGAAGAGAAAGTAGAAACTAATGCTGTTTTGGTAAAACAGGCCGAAGAAGCATTGCGAATGGTAAAAATTCTGTATGAAAACGGCAGTGCCACGCAAGTGGAACTCCTGAATGCAGAAAGCGGTTTTTTAGGTGCTAAAAGTGCTTATGCAGGTTCGGTGTTTGAACACAATGTCGCCATCGTTCTGCTTAAAAAATCAATCAATCAATTATAAGGTAAAGACAAAATGAAAAAACGTTGGATCATAATCGGGGCATTAGTAGTCGTGGCTGTTATACTTATTGTTGTATTAAGAAAACCGGATGCTGCTGAAGAAGACTATACTGTTCTTGCCCGTGAAATTCAAATATTGGCTACAAAATACGATAATGTTGATGATTCTCAATCTGCCCGCCGGATGATTGCAGAAATTGAACGGGTTCTTGATCAATCGAAGCAAACCAATAAATTAAGCGATGATTTGGTGATTGTCCCTGTTCAGACGGAACGAATTAAAAGCGGCAGTATCCAGAAAAAACTTATGTATTTGGGAGATATTGATGCCGAATCGTCAGCCCGTGTTTATGCAAAAATTCCGGACAGAATTGTTGATTTTCCTGTTCATAACGGTGATTTTGTTAAAAAGGGTACAGTTCTGGCACAGGTTGAAAATTCAAAGCTGAAACAAGCAGTGTATCAGACTGAAGCGGCTCTGGCCAGTGCCCGTTCTCAGGTTCAGAATCTTGAGATTGAATACAATCGTCTCAAAAAGCTTTATGACGAAAAGGCTGTCAGTTTAAGTCAGTATCAACAGATCCAAACACAGTTTGAAGTAGCTAAAAACGGGGTTAAGCAAGCTGAAGCAGCATATAAAATTGCTCGTGAACAGCTGGATGATTCAATCATCAAAGCTCCAATAGACGGATTTGTATCCGGAAGAACACTCAGCGTGGGAGATATGGCTGCAGGTCAGTTCCCTCTTTTAACGCTTAGTAGCAAGGATCAATTGAAAATAAATGTGGATGTGATCGAGAGAGATCTGCAAAGCATCAGGATTGGAATGGATGTGAATGTGTTTGTGGATGCGATTCCGGGTAACGTCTTTAACGGAAAAATCGCCCGGATTTCTCCCATTGTAAATCCGGCGACACGGACCGGTCAGGTAGAAATCCTTCTGGAAAATTCTGATAACCTTTTAAAACCAGGGATGTTTTCCAGACTGGAAATAATCGTTGAATCCAAAGATGATGTCTTGATTGTCAATCGAAATAATGTGGATGTAAGAACATCCCGGCGATCGAACGGAAGCACAATCCGGGATGCGGAAATTGAACAGATTTACTTTGTTTATGTGGTTAAGGATAGTCTTGCATTAGAACGGACAATTCGAATCGGCATCGAATCCGGAATGTTTTATGAAGTTACAGACGGACTTGAATTCAATGATATGATTGTTTCTACGGGAAGAACAAACCTCAGGGATTCAACCATGGTAGATGTAGTGAAAGTGAATGAGTAATAACAGGATAATACAATGAACATTTCAGAAATAAGTATTCGCAGAGGTATCACTTTTTTCATGATATATATCCTGATTGTGGGTGCAGGACTTTTTGGATTATCCCAGTTGAAAATTGATCTTTTTCCTGAACTGGAACTCCCTTTTATAGCAATTTTTACAACCTATGAAGGGGTAGGACCTGAAGATATTGAAAACTTGATTAACCGGCCGCTTGAAGAAGTGGTTATTTCGGTTGAAGGCGTTGAACAGGTCAGTTCAATAGCACGAACCGGTTTATCTATCATTTTTGTTGAGTTTAACTGGGGCAGTGATATCAATGTAGGCGAGAATAATATCAGGAAAAGTCTGGATCTTGTGCGGGATTTTCTCCCGTCTGAAGCCAGTGAACCCATAACATTTGCATTCAATCCTTCACTTCAGCCAATTTTATTTTTTAATGTATCGTCCGATGAATTGGGTGAAGTTGAGTTGAAGCAGATTCTTACCGAACAGGCACAGCCGAGACTTGAACGGCTTGAAGGTGTTGCTTCCGTCAGTATTTCCGGGGGAACGGTACGGGAAATTCAGATTATGATCGATCCCTACCGCCTTGCAGCCAACAACTTGAGTATGGATCAGATTATCAATGCTGTGCGTCTTGCTAATCTGGATATTCCCGGAGGACTTCTGGAAGAAGGACGGAATGAATTTTCCGTTATAACCGAAACAAAATACAACAATATTGAAGATATCAGAAATACAACGGTCGGTTATTCCAATATGGGGAAACCCATATACCTGCGGCATGTTGCAAATGTAATAGACGGATATAAAGAACAAACACAAATAGTCAGGAATAACAATAAAAACAGTATTGTCATTATGGTTTCAAAACAATCGGACGCCAATACGGTCAATACATGTAACAATATCATAAACTATTTACCCGTACTTGAAAGCCAAATAGGTCGTGATGTTTCCTTTAACATTATTTTCAACCAGGCTGAATTTATTGAAAAATCAGTCCAGAATCTTTCAACTACGGCGATTCTTGCTTTTATTCTCTCTGCCCTTGTACTTTTCTTTTTTCTTAGACATATTGTCAGTTCATTGATTGTTGCCGTCTCTATTCCCATATCTATTCTGTTAACCTTTTTTATCATGAGTCAGCTTGATATTACCTTAAACATTATATCTATGGCAGGACTGGCTTTGGCAATTGGATTATTGGTGGATAATTCAATTGTCGTTCTGGAAAACATTTTCAGACGAAATCATGAATTGAATGAGCCCATAAAAACAGCCGCTGAAATTGGTTCCAAAGAAATTTCAATGGCAATCGTAGCATCAACCCTGACGACCATTTCCGTTTTTGTTCCCGTTTTGTTTCTTCCCGGTTTGTCAGGCGTTCTTTTTAATGATATGGCTCTTACAATTGTTGTATCCTTGCTCACGTCTCTTTTTGTTGCTCTCACCCTTATCCCTCTTTTATCGTCACGGTTTCTTTCATTAAAGCAACAGGAACACCGTTTTAATCTGACTCGCTGGTTTGATACAACTATTGAACGTTTTCTGGTGAAATTGTCTGATTTTTATGAAAAAACTCTGAAATGGGCATTGCACCATAAAAAATTCGTACTTCTGATTATTTTTGTTATAACGATTATAACTATTGCCTTCTCAGGCAGGATGGGTGGTGAATTTATTCCAAGAACAGATGAGGACCGGATTTCATTAAACGTGACTGCAGAAGTCGGTATTTCTCTTCCGGAAATGGACCGGCTTATCATGGATATCGAAGACATTATCACCAATGAAGTCCCTGAAATGACAAACCTTTACGTGAATTTTGGAACCGGTGAAGGAATCGGAGCGTTTGGAGGCTCAAGCAACAGGGCTTCGATATTTATTACGTTGCTTCCTAAGAATGAAAGAGATAGAACTCAGTTTGAAATCCAGGATGATCTGAGAGAAAAGCTGGGTAAAATTGCCGGTACAGAACTGGCATTTGATAGCGGGGGACTCCAGTTTGGCGGCGGTGGTGATTTGAGCGTAAAAATATTCGGTCAGGATTTGGATGAAATCAAAAAGATATCGGTTGATATCCGAAAGATTCTGGAAGGAATTCCGGGTGTAGTTGATATTAATTATTCCTATTCCAATCCAAAACCTGAATATCGCATATTCATCGATCGGGAACGGGTCAGCGCTATGGGACTTACGGTTCCGCAGGTAGCAAATACAATTAATACAGCCGTCAAAGGATCAATTGTAACTCTGTACCGGGAAAAAGGTGAAGAATACAACATTACTATGCGATTTGATCGCGAATACAGGATGAATCATGAAGATCTTCTGAAAATTCTCATAAAAACACCGGCCGGGAAACACGTTCCTCTTTCTCATTTTGTGACGATTGGTTCTTTCGATGGTCCCACAGAAATCACACGTGAGGATCAAAACAGATATGTTTCAGTCAATGCCAGTACCAGCGGCCGGGATATTCAAAGTATAAGGATTGATCTTGAACGCCAGCTGAAAACTGTTCCGTTCTCGCAGGATGTCCGATATGAAATTGGTGGAACGGCAGAAGAACAGCAAGAATCGTTTATGTATCTCGCTATTGCAATTCTGGTAGCAATAGTTCTTGTATATATGGTTATGGCTTCCCAGTTTGAATCACTTCTGGATCCTTTTATCATACTTTTTACGGTTCCTCTTGCTTTTCTGGGCGTGATCTGGGCGCTGCTGATTACCGGCACCAATGTTGGTGTGACCGTGCTGATCGGTGGTATGCTTCTTGTGGGTATTGTTGTGAATAACGGAATTGTGCTGATTGATTATATCAATCAGATCTTGAGAGACCGCGATCTGAAACTGATAGACTCCATTATTTTAGGTGCAAAAACCCGGTTAAGACCCGTTCTAATGACAGCCATGACAACAATTCTCTCTATGACGCCTTTGGCACTTGAACTGGGTTCAGGAGCAGAAATCTGGGCCCCGATGGCCAAAGCGGTTATCGGCGGTCTGCTGGCCTCAACACTATTGACGCTTATCTTTGTTCCGGTCCTCTTCTCTATGTTTCAAAAGAGGAAATTCCCGGACAGATTATAACGGGTGAAAACTCAGTAAAAATCAAAAGGTCGGATTCTCCGGCCTTTTTGGTTTTTTATCAAGATGCAGTCTTGCTAATATGGGCTGATTAAATTAATTTCACTAGCTTTATGAAAAGGAAAAAAACCACATCATTGTTCAATCGGGTTCTGATCTCAGTGATCGGAATTCCGATCATTTTAGCCCTTATCTATGCAGGGGGATTCTGGTTTACAACCTTTATAGCTGCGGCTGTTTTTCTGTGTACATACGAATTTCTTAAACTGTTTAAATTTCCTTCAAAGGCGGTTTCGTTTTTTATAATCTTACTGAACACAAGTGTTACGTATCTCGTTTATTTAAAGCCTCTTGAATGGCTGATTGTTCCGTTCCTTGGCGGTTGGACCATCATAGCCTTATGGCTGATGCTCCAATATCCGATTGCTGCGTTTGATAAGGCATTTATCGCGTTATCTTCTTTTATTTATCCCGGATTAGCTCTAGGCAGTATGGTGCTTGTCAGAGAATTACCGGCACAGTTGGGTGAATCATATTTTCTGGGTGCTAAAATCCTGTATCTGACGATGGCAATGATCTGGATTTGTGATACTCTTGCATATTTTTTCGGTTCAGCCTACGGCACTGTAAAATTCAGCCCTAGCATCAGTCCGAATAAAACCTGGGAAGGTGCTATTGCCGGTTTTCTTGGCTCTCTGATTGTTGCCCTTGTTTCAAATCGTTATAATCTTATTCCATATTTTAATATAACGGATTATTTGATTCTTTCTGTTATTGCCGGTGTTTTGGGTCAGTTGGGCGATCTGGTGGAATCGACTGTAAAACGCTATGCCGGAGTTAAGGATTCATCCCGTTTATTGCTGGATCATGGCGGTGCGCTGGACCGGCTGGACAGTCTTGCTTTTACGGTGCCGGTTATATACATTTTTCTTGTGATACGATTTGCCTGAAGATTATGAACTTTTACAACATAAGGGGTTATTGTGAAACCTGATGATATTCGATCAATATTGGCAACGGATTGCGGTAGCACAACTACAAAAGCAATCTTGATTGAAAAGCAGGGTGATGAATACCGTTTAGTCACGCGTGGTGAAGCTCCCACAACCGTTGAGGCACCGTTTGAAGATGTGACCAAAGGCGTACTTAATGCCGTCAAGGAAGTTGAAGAACTTCGGGGGCGGACTCTGCTGAAAGGTGATACGATTATCAGTCCGCAAAAGGGTGACAGCGGTGTTGATATCTATATTTCTACAAGTTCAGCCGGCGGAGGCCTTCAAATGATGGTCGCCGGTGTTGTTAAGGCAATGAGTGCCGAATCGGCAGAACGGGCTGCATTGGGAGCCGGAGCTATTGTAATGGATGTCATGGCATCCAATGACAGCCGGATGCCTCATGAAAAAATCTCCCGAATCCGCCACCTCCGCCCGGACATGATCCTACTGTCAGGCGGCGTAGATGGCGGCACTATCAGCCATGTTGTAGAAATGGCCGAATTGCTTCGTGCTGCCAATCCCAAACCCAGACTGGGAATCAATTATCGCCTGCCTGTTATTTATGCAGGAAATAAAAATGCTGCGTCTGAAATTGAGAAGAATCTGGAAGATGTTACCGATCTTAGTGTCGTTCCTAATCTCCGGCCGGTTTTGGAAAAGGAAAATCTGGGTCCTGCCAGAGATAAAATCCATGATCTCTTTATGGAACATGTGATGGCCCAGGCTCCGGGATATAAACAACTGATGGCAATGACGCATGCTCCGATTATGCCCACACCCGGGGCAGTCGGTTCAATTATACAGGTTATTGCGCGAAATGAGAAAATTTCCGTTGTGGGTGTGGATATCGGCGGAGCCACAACCGATGTTTTTTCCGTATTTAACGATCCTGATTCAAAGGAACCTGTTTTTAACCGTACCGTGAGTGCAAACCTTGGAATGAGTTATTCCATATCCAATGTGTTGGCTGAAGCAAAACTTGAAAATATCCTCCGGTGGGTCCCGTTTGAAATCAATGAAACCGACTTGCGAAACCGCATCGGCAACAAGATGATCCGGCCGACAACAATCCCGCAAAGTCTTGAAGAACTTAAAATTGAACAGGCTATAGCCCGGGAAGCTTTAAGATTGTCATTCGTTCAGCACAAATCCTTTGCTGTGGGACTTAAAGGCGTACAGAAAGAACGTACAATTTCCGATACGTTTGATCAATCTTCAACAGGGGAAACACTGGTTAATATGATGGATTTGGACTTGCTGGTTGGCAGCGGAGGCGTTCTGTCCCATGCTCCCAGACGACATCAGTCTGCCAAAATGATGATTGATGCTTTCCTCCCGGAAGGAATTACCCAGCTTGCTGTAGACAGTATTTTCATGATGCCTCAATTGGGGGTTCTGGCCAGTGTTCACGAGAAAGCAGCAACAGAAGTGTTCAACAAAGATTGTCTGTTAAGGCTTGGAACATGCATTGCTCCCGTTGGAAATGTTAAACCCGGCAAAGATTTTGTTACCGTGAATCTTGACCTTCCCAATGGCGAGAAGTTCAACAGGACAGTTTCTTACGGAGAGATGATTCTGGTAGAAACACCCTATGCTCCCGTAGAAGCTGAAATCATACCGGTTAGAGGTGTTGATGTGGGCGGAGGTGCAGGACAGGCTGTGAAAACGAAAATTTATGGCGGTCTGGTTGGAATTATTATCGATGCAAGAGGCAGAAATCCGTTTATCCTTCCCAAAAATCCGGGTGAACGGGTTGAAAAACTCAGTGCCTGGAGTGCTGCTGTCAAAGAATTTGAAAGTTAAACGGAGAAAATTATGGCTCATGCTTATACACCCGGTTTAAAAGTTCTGGCAAAAACACTGGTTAGCAAATCGCGCAGATTACCATTGAAAGGTGATGTGAAAGTTCGTGAAGGAGAATCGGTTCTGGCTGATCAGATCGTTGCCCATACTGATCTTCCCGGTAATATATTTCCGGTGAATGTAGCAAATTTCCTTAATGTGGAACCGTCAGAGCTGGACGATTTCATGGTTAAGAAAGAGGGCGATGAGATTAAAAAAGGGGATATCCTGGCTGAAACCAAAGGAATTTTCGGCTTATTTAAAAGTTCAGTCGCTTCACCGGTTGATGGTGTCCTGGACTCATATTCAAAAGTGACGGGACAGGCAATTATCCGGGAAGCACCCATTCCTGTAAATATTTCTGCCTACATAGACGGAAAAGTATCCGAGGTTATTCCAGAAGAAGGGGTTATCCTCCAAACAACGGCAGCATTTGTTCAGGGTATTTTTGGAATCGGAGGAGAACGTAGAGGTGCTCTGAAGATTCTTACAAAAGATCCCGGTTCACCGCTGACCGAAGATCTTATCGATGAAAGCTGTAAGGGTAAGATCTTGGTTGGAGGCTCGTTCCTGACGCTCAATGCATTCAAAAAAGCGGAAAATATGGGTGCTGAAGGAATTATCATCGGCGGTTTTAATTATAAGGATATTAAAGATATTGTGGGTTATGATATCGGAGTAGCCATTACCGGTGAAGAACCGGTAAAAACAACCTTGATTGTAACTGAAGGATTTGGTGAAATTAAAATGGCCGATCAGACATTTGAACTGCTCAAACACCATGAAGGGGATGTGGCTTCCATAAACGGAGCCACTCAGATCAGAGCCGGGGTTATTCGTCCTGAAGTCATTATTTCACTGAAGGATGCTGCCGGAGACAGTATTAAACCCTCCGTCATTAAAGGAATGGAAAAAGGGACTGTTGTTCGTGTCATACGGGCACCCTATTTTGGTCTCTTGGGCGAAGTAACTGAACTGCCTCACGAACTTCAGCGGCTTGCATCCGGATCCATGGCAAGAGTGGCTCGTGTTAAAATCTATGAAACCAAGGAAGACGTACTCCTTCCCAGAGCAAATCTTGAGATTTACGAAACAAAATAATCACCTTTTGCTTGTAATGACTCCCGAAATTTTTTGTCTTATATCAGGCGATAAACCGGGACTTTATTCTTTTTTTGTCATCAGGAATTTCCTATAATATTCAGAATCAATCGGATGATTATGAATAATAAATCGTTGCTGAGCTGGAAAATAAATATGGTAAAGCAGAATCCTGCAAAGGGTGTCTCAGTTGCTGTGTTTATTCTTGCTTTATCCGTTTTTGCCGGAACAACAGCTGATAATGTCCTTTTTGTTTTTATATCCTTTATTGTTCTTGGGATTTATGTTCTGCCGTATTATTTGCCGGTTACATATACACTGACCGAAACGTCAGTTATCATAAAAACCGGTTGGATGAAAAAGGAGAGGAATTGGAGTGAGTTCCGTCGCTGGGAGCAGAGCGGGAATGCTGTAAAACTTTACACGATGAAGAATCGGTCCCGTCTGGATAATTACAGAGCCTGGCTCCTGAGAACGGGACAGAGAATCGATGACGTCGTAACCATTGTTTCGGAAAAGATCCCATCATGACTGACAGCATACCCTTTACACCGGAACAGGATTTGATGCTGGATATGATTGCTCAGGCTATTGTCCGGCGGGGAATGTCCGTGCCGGCGGTTTTTTTTATGCAGACATTGAAACCTCTGAATTTTATCGGCTCCCAGGCACTGGTGTTTTTCGGTCCTGTCATTGAATCAATTTTTCCGAAAAACGGGATTTACGATTTTGCCGAACTCATGGAAAACCGGGACAATGTGGACCGGCTTATGGCGAAAATTGAAGCGTTGGAAAGTAAAAAAGATGAAAATGCTGTTGATAAGAAAACCGCGAACAAAAAATTTTTTGGCAAAAATAAAGTTAAAGAAAAATAAACTCTGCGATGAGCAGAATTAAGGAGACTGGAGGATCTATGGAAAAAAAAGGAGTAATCCTGATACTGATCTTTCTGATGGCTCTTGCTTTACCTCTCCGGGCAGGACTCACGCTGAACGTGACTCCGGACAGAGATGAGCCGGAAGGGCGTAAAGTCATTCTCACAGCCGGTGAGATTGAACAGGCTTTTCGATATGATTTGTTTAAAAAATCTGTTCAAGACAAAGACTGGATTTTTGTCCTCGGGTTAACCCATTTGGATAAACCGGTCATCTTGGATGTGGAAAATGACACGCCGGTACAATTTCGCATTGTTGCAGTGGACCGGAATGAAGAAACGATTGAAGAGGTTGTATCTGATCCTGTTGTTACCCAAGCAATGTGGTTCAATACGAAGCGGATTGTTCGTTTCATCTCTATGATTCTGGTATCCGGGATCATTCTTTTTTACATCCGTAAGGCAAGGAAGATGCAGAGTATTTATCTCAGACCTATTGCCGGATTAAAAGCGTTTGAGGAAGCCGTCGGCCGGGCAACCGAAATGGGAAAATCTGTATTGTATGTTCCCGGAATTATGGACCTTGATCAGGTTGAGACAATCTCAGGTGTTATCATCCTTGGCCATGTAGCCAAGATGACTGCCCGGTATGAAGCCAGTCTGAATGTTCCCGTATCACGATCGCTGGTAATGGAAGCAGCCCGGGAAATTGTCAATGAATCTTATCTGAGTGAAGGTCGTCCCGATCTTTTTAACCCGGATATGGTTCATTATTATACAGACGATCAGTTTGCCTTTGCTGCTGCAGTGGATGGTATTATGCTCCGTGAAAAACCGGCAGCCGTCTTTCTGCAGGGGAAATTTTATGCTGAATCTCTTATTTTGGCAGAAACAGGAAATTCCATCGGAGCAATCCAGATTGCCGGAACCGGATCGCCGTCCCAGATCCCGTTTTTTGTCACAGCGTGTGATTATACGCTGATCGGTGAAGAGTTCTTTGCCGCAAGCGCTTATCTTGGGCAGGATCCCAAACTTCTCGGTTCTATTAAAGGACAGGATATTGTTAAAGGAGCCATCATGGTGACAATTCTTGTCGGTGTGGTTTTTGAATCCCTGGGATTCTCATTTTTTAAGGCAATTTTCAACCTCTAAAGGAGTAAACAATGTTTTTAAAACGACAAGTACCCTTAGCCATTGTTTTTATTGTCGGTGTGATCATGCTTCTCTCATGGTTTATTCCTCATGAGCCGTTTGCCAATCTTGAGATCCATGCGACACAATGGTTTGATATTATTGCCAGTTTCGCCATGATACTCGGAGCACTGAACCTGTTAAAATTACAGGGCCGTAAAGTGATCCGGCGTCAGAAAGGATGGATTTACAGTCTTGCCGCCGTGCTGGGCTTTTTTGTAACCCTGACTTTCGGATTCATTTTCAAAGGGGGATATTACCTCGAAGTAAAAGATGTGGGAGTAAATACAGACGCTTTTTATCAAACGGTCAGCGAAGTAACCCACACTGAACTGGATGTTGTCCGCAGAAGTTTTGCCGACGTGGGCGAAGGAAAAGTCATTAACAGAAATTATTATACGCATGCCGGTGTTCTCAAACTTCAAAACTCCCTGTCAAGTCTGGGGGCTGTGGTTGAAGTGAACGAACTACAATGGGGGCAGCATTTGCAGGAACGGGGGACTTTTTACAGCTGGATTTTCTACTCGATTTTTACCCCGCTGACGTCAACCATGTTCGCTCTCCTGGCCTTTTTTGTCGCTTCCGCCTCCTATAGGGCATTTAAAATCAGAAATACGGAAGCGACCATTCTTTTGGCGGCCGGAATCATTATCATGATAGGCCGGGTTCCGTTGGGCGCTTACCTTACAAGCTGGCTTCCTTCATGGCTGCAGTGGCTTCATCTGCCCAGACTTCAGGAATGGATCTATCAGTATCCCAATGCTGCCGGGGCCAGAGCAATCATGATCGGCATCGGTCTGGGTATTGTGGGAACTTCCCTGCGGGTGATTCTGGGAATTGAAAAATCATTTATGGGGGAGAAGTAAGATGAGCAAATTTAATTCATTTTTGCAAAAACTTGACAGTCTGGACCGGCGTATCATTTTTCTTATAATCGGTCTTGTGGTTCTCCTTCCCCTTTTGATTCCCCTGAATCTTCCCGTTGAAGCAACGGGCCTTACCCGGGATGCCTTTGAAGCCATTCATTATCTTCCTGATGATGCGACTGTTCTGATGTCGTTTGAATACGGTCCGTCAACCAAACCTGAAATTCATCCCATGGCTGTCAGTGTTCTCAGACATTTTCTGTCCAGAGGATATAAGGTTGTGATCATGTGTCTTTGGCCGGACGGACTCTTTATGGCCCGGGAAGCCATAGACGAAGTGCTGAGCGATGAAAGATTTTCCAATCTGGTATATGGCGTGGATTATGTGAATCTGGGGTACCGTCCGGGGAATGAAGCTGTTATCAAAGGAATCACAAAAAGCTTTGCCGCCAATTTTACAGTGGATTCCAGACAAACAGATATCATTGATATTCCGCTGATGAATGAAGTCCGGACCGTAGCGGATGTGGATTTCATCTTCAGTCTCTCAGCCGGTTATCCCGGAGCTATTGAATGGGTGCTTTATGCATCTGATCCGCTTCAGATTCCTGTCAGCAGCGGGAATGCCTCTATTCAGGTGAATCAACTTCTGCCCTATGTAAAATCCGGGCAGATGCAGGGCGTGATTGCCGGTATGCCCGGTGCAGCCGAGTATGAAGCCTTAATGGAAGAATACGGGCTCTGGCCGACTCGCGGACAAGCAGCAAAATCCATGGATGCACAGTCTATTGCCCATCTGGTGATTGTCCTGTTTATTATACTGGGCAATATATCCTATTTTGCAAAACGTAAATCTCAGAAGAAATATTAGGAGAGACCTATGTATACAGATGTTTTTGGCGCCTGGGTTGCTGTCTTTCTTACGTTAGCAATCTTCAGCTATTTGTATAAAGACAACCCCTTTTATAAATTGGCGGAACATGTTTACGTGGGTGTTTCCGCCGCACACTGGGCAACGATTGCTTTCTGGAGCCAGGTTCGCCCTAATCTTTTTGGGAGACTATGGCCCAGCATTGATCCGGCTGAATTGTCCGGTTTCAATGTGGTGTGGTATAAATTCTATAATGTTTTAAACTGGATGAGCCGTTCGATTTTTCCGGAAAATGGGATTCCCGGAAATCAGGAACAGAGCTTCATGTATATCTTTGCCCTCATTCTGGGTATCTTTATGCTGCTTAGACTTGTCCCCAGTGTTGGCTGGCTGAGCCGCTGGTCCCTTGCGTATGTAGTGGGTATGGCTGCCGGTCTTCGTCTCTACGGATATCTGAGCTCGGATGTGCTATCCCAAATCCAGGGTACAATCCTGCCGATCTGGACAGGAAATCTGGGAGAGAGTCTAAATAATATTGTACTTATCGTGGGTGTTGTTTCAGGACTCTTTTATTTCTTTTTCTCGGTTGAGCATAAAGGGACATTTGGTAGAATCAGCCGCGTTGGTATCTACTTCCTGATGATTACATTTGGAGCTTCTTTCGGATTTGCAGTTATGGGTCGTATCTCTCTTCTGATAGGCAGATTAACGGATCTGATTGAATTCTCACAAAGACAATACGGCTATGCTACGTATATTCTTTTGGCCGTTATGGTTGTGACGATCATAATAACGACTCGCCGCGATAAAGAAGTAGCAGAATAAGTTAGTTGTTTAAATCGCTTGGAAAAGGTGTCCCAGACACCTTTTCTTTTTTCTGTTCCATAGAATTGATAAATTTTCAAAAACCGGGAGTTGCCTGTGTTCAATTCAGTAGGGGAATTTCTTGAAATTTTAAAAAAACAGGGTGAATTACTGGAAATTGACCGGGAGGTGAACCCTTATCTGGAAATCAGTGAAATTTCTCATCGATTTGTTAAAAACAATGGACCGGCTCTGCTTTTTACTCATGTTAAGGGTTCAAAAATCCCGGTTCTTCAAAATCTTTTTGCTTCAGAGAAACGGATGTCACTGGCATTGGGAATTTCCCATGCTGACGAAATCGGCGATAGAATACGAAATATTTACAAACAGAAAGCTCCGGAAGGGCTGGCAGATAAATTGACTTTATTTACAACCCTGCTGGAAGCTGCCAAATATCCTCCGAAATCCGTAAAAAATGCTCCGGTTCAGGATGTGATTCTCAAAGGAAAAGATGCCAGTCTGGATCTCCTGCCTATTATAACATGCTGGCCAAAGGATGGAGGTCCCTATTTCACGCTGCCCCAGGTTATTACTGAAGATCCGGATACCGGAATTCGGAATGTGGGCATGTACCGTATGCAAAAATATGATGCCTATACTACGGGTATGCACTGGCAGCAACATAAGCACGGGGCATCGCACTTTCAAAAATATCGACAGTTGAAAAAGAAAATGCCCGTTTCTGTTGCCCTGGGCGGCCCCCCTGTTCTGACATACGCATCAACAGCTCCCCTGCCGGAAAATATTGATGAATATCTCTTTGCCGGATTTATTCAGAAATCCCCCGTCAGACTGATAAAAAGTGTGACAAATGATCTGAAAGTTCCTGCTGATGCAGATATTATCATCGAAGGTTATGTGGATCCGGAAGAAGATTTCCGTATGGAAGGTCCTTTCGGGGATCATACCGGGTTTTATTCCCTTGAGGATCTGTATCCTGTTTTTCATGTAACGGCAATAACCATGAGAAAAAATCCTGTTTATCCGTCAACGATTGTGGGAGTTCCCCCTATGGAGGATTACTGGCTGGGTTATGCGACAGAGCGCATATTTCTGCCTTTGGCTCAAATGATCCTTCCGGAAATCCGGGATTATCATATGCCGCCGGAAGGGGTGTTCCATAATCTTGTATTTGTTTCAATCCGAAAACAATATCCGGGACATGCTTTTAAAGTCATGCAGGGATTATGGGGTCTGGGACTTCTGATGCTTGCAAAGGTTATCATAATTCTGGATGATGATGTGGATGTCCGGAATCCGTCTGAAGCCTGGTGGGTTGCCCTGAACCATATTGATCCGAAACGGGATATTCTTTTTACACGGGGGCCGGTTGATGATTTGGATCATGCTTCTCAACTTCCTTCTTTTGGCAGTAAAATGGGTATAGATGCAACCCGAAAAGGACCCGGGGAAGGTTTTACTCGGCGCTGGCCTGATAAAATAACCATGGATCAATCGATTATTGATACGGTTTCAACATATTTTGATGAACTCAAAAAAAAATCCAATGATCTGAAAAAATGAATTTAGAACACGAAGATATGCACTGGTTTCCCCTCTATGTAAGAGCTCGTCATGAAAAAACAGTCAGGGATGAGCTTGAGGACAGGGGATACGAGGTTTATTTACCCCTTGTAAAACGCAGAAAACGCTGGTCAGACCGGTACAAGACAATAGAAAGTCCACTTTTTTCCGGTTATTTGTTTATCAGGATAGACAGAAGATTGAAATACTATGTTCTGGATATTCCCGGTGTTCTGGGGTTTATTACGTTCATGGGGGAAATGGCTTGCATTCCCGATTTCCAGATAGACTTTATTCGCCGAATGCTGGAAAGACCGGAAACATTTGAGGTTATAAACAAAGTCATTAAAACCGGTCATCATGTCAGAGTTATTTCAGGTCCGTTTATCGGTATGAAGGGTATTGTTAAGGAACTTAAGAATAAGTCAAGATTCTACTTAGCCATAGATCATATTCAACATACCATATCCATCGAAGTCTCGGAATACGATCTGGAATTGATTCCTGAAAATGGAACTTCATAACAGTCCCGGAGTTTCATTACAATAAAAATTGGAAGACTATGATATTAAAAATAAAATATCTTTTGTTTATCCTGCTTCCCGTTATGGTTCAAGCTTTCACAATGTCCGGTGTGAAAGTTGAGCTTACATCACCGGATAAGTTGGTTCTATACATCACGCTGTCTAATCCTGCAGACGATCAGGCTTATATTGAAGGTGAGAGTTTTCTCAGGTATTCATTTCCTGAAGCCAACCATACAAGGCAGGTGGACAATTTTCTGATGCGTGTCCTGAACATCCCTCTTTCCCTGACTCATGAATCACATCCCGGTATTAAGATTGAAATTATTCAAAGCAGTCCGTTTATCCGGAAGAATAAAAAGACCTCCGATGTATTTGCTTCGTTTTCCGATATACGCCTTTTTCGATCCAGTCCCATGGTTGATTTGATTATTGATCCCTTTGCATACAGGGATGTTTTTGTTCAGGAAGCACGCGTAGAAATCAGTTTTCAGTCAACCCGCAATATAAATCAGGAGTTGAATTCTGTCGAAAAAAACTATATCCGTGATGTGGTTATAAACCCTGTCCATACCCGGTCCTTCAAATCAAAATTACCGCTTTCAACACTTAAGAAAACGGATCGTTTGGAATCGGGGACGTGGTATCAAATCGGAATAAGAGAAACGGGCATTTATTCAATATCGGGGCAATATCTTCAGGATAATGGAGTTGTTCTGTCAAATCTGAACAAATCCGGGATACGGATGGCTGCAAGTACAACCCGCGGACGTCCGTACACATCCAAATTGCCGCAATCGCCGTATATTCAGGAAATTCCTGTTATAATAACGGGAGATTCAGAAGGCCCCTTCGAGCGTCAGGATAAACTCATTTTTTATGGTGAAGGCGTTTCGGGTTGGAATGCCGCATTATCCGGGAAACCGGAATCGGCAACCTATAACATGAATCCTTATGAAAAAACAAATCACTACTGGATATTTATTCCGGATGCAGGTGTTTCTAAGCCATCACGGATGCTCATGTATACCAATACACACAATCCCGATGCCGAGAAACGCTCCTTTTACTGGGGCCGCATGCATCATGAAAAAGAAGAGGCAAATTTAATACAGGGCGGTACGAGCTGGTATGGCGAATCGTTTAACGGTCCTGCAAGCAACAGGGTCATATCCCTGCCTCTTATAAATCCGGCATCTGATTTACACGATGATGCTTTTATTCGTTTTGGAGTAGCCGGAGCTTCAAAAACAGGTTATTCAACGCATCGGCATGATTTCGAATTCTCACTGAATAATCAGGTTATATGGGGAAAAATCACGGCTTTTGATTATACGGAATCATCCAAAATGATGCAGATTGATACAGATATTTTGAATGAAACCAATTCGCTTTTCATCAAATATTCCGGTAATAATGACAACACAAAAGCTTTTTTGGATTATGTTGATATTATTTATCCTGCCCGTCTTACCGCTGCTGATGATTATCTTCACATTTGGTATCCCGCACAAAATATTCCTGTTTCGTTCGATGTGAGCGGATTCAATAGTTCCCTGATATATGTTTTTGATATTTCTGACCCCTTAAACCCCCGCTATTTTATATCCGGGGAAAAACAATTTTCTCTGTATCACTCCCGCACGGAACTGGCTCCCGAATATCTTATCCTCACGGAATCCCACTTTCTTACACCAGCTACATTTAAAACACCGTCTGTCGATCCGGTTTTACCGGTTGCTTATGATCAGACAGATATGGTAATAATTACTCACAGGGATTTTTTGCCGGCAGCAGAACGGTTAAAAGAATTCCGGGAAAGCAGGTTGACAAATCCTTTAAAGGTTACCATTTTTACAATGGATGAAATTTATGCAAAATTCAGTGCCGGTAATCAGGATCCCCATGCTATTAGAAATTTATTATATGATTTGTCAGTAAGAGCTCCTGAACCCTCTCCTTATTATTTGCTGCTTTTTGGGGATGGGGATTATGATTACAGAAATATTTCGGGGAAATCAAAAATATTTGTTCCCCAATACTGTATTACTGCCGGTTCGATTATTCATACAAGAAATACGGATGATCCTTTTGTGTATCTGAGCAGTGATACAGATAAAACTCCCGATATGGCTGTTGGGCGTATTCCGTCCAATTCCCTGAAGGAAGCAAACGACTACGTCGATAAACTTATTGCCTATGAAACCCGACAGGTGACCGGTGATTGGCAAATGCGTGTTACACTTATTGCCGATGATCCTACAAATCCGTGGCCGAATGAACCGGAGTTCATCAGGGATACGGAGAATACGGTTCTTCCCACATTTCCCAAAGCTTTTAAAATCAATAAAATCTATCTTACGGAATTTCCTGAACTTTATGATCCCACGATCGGATCCATGGGCAGAGTCGGTGCCCGGGAAGCTGTTCTTGAAGCTTTTACGCGCGGAACATTTCTCATGAATTATGTCGGGCATGGTTCTCCTTTTGTATGGGCACAGGAATATATATTTACAAAAGACCGGGATTTGAACCAGGTTCGAACAAATGGTCAATATCCATTTATTGTTGCCGCAACCTGTGACTGGGGCCGTTCAGATTTTATCGGTATCCAGAGCATGGGTGAAGAAATGGTAAATGCGGAAAAGAACGGGGCTATCGGTGTAGTGGCAAGCACGCGGGGTGTCATCAATCTGGATAATATCGACTTTACAAAAAAAATGTATGAACACCTCTTTCCCGATAATAAGAACAGCACCCATTGCCGGACTCTGGGCGCTGCTTATCTGACCGGTAAAGTTCAGGCCTGGAGTAATCTGAATGTGTCCAAATTTCAATTTTTCGGTGACCCTGCACTTAAACCGGCCGTTCCGCACATGAATGGTGTTATATCGGTTCATGGCGGGGATACGTTGAAAGCTCTGAGCCGTGTGGACGTTGATGGTTATGTGATCGATCTGGATCAAAACAGAATTACGGATCCTCCTCTTAAGGGGTGGATTGAACTCTATGATTCAGAAAGACCCATAACCCGTGAATACCGTTATCTTTCAGGAGGCGTATACCGCACAGGCACTCTGAATTATTCCTTGCCGGGATCACGGCTTTTTTCAGGTCAGATAAGTATTGAAAACAGTGATTTTACTGCCCGCTTCATTATTCCGAAAGATATCCAATATGAAGGCAATAATGGAATCATCAGACTTCGATATGCTTCCGACGATCACGTCATCGAAGGTGCAGCGTATAAAGATAAACTCATTCTTGCCGGCAGTTCGGATACGGTGAGTGCCGATTTTAGCGGACCGGTTATAACATTGATGACAGAAAATGAAGAGTTCTCCGGTTCAACTGTCATTATCAGTGACACAACAGATCTGATCATACGCCTGAAAGATCCTGCCGGAATAAATATCACCGGTTCACCGGGTCACTCCATTACCATGACAACCGGGGGAAAAGACCATGATTTAACCGGTCTTTTTGTTTATGACACGGATTCATGGCAGGAAGGCCGAATACGATTGAAAGCAGGGGAGTGGTTTGCAGAAGGTGAACAGGATGTAGAAATATCTGGCTTTGATAACTTCAACAATTATTCCAACGAGACCTTTTATATTCAGATGGTTTCGTACCATGATGATATATTGACAGATGTCATGAATTATCCGAACCCGTTTAAATCTTCAACTCATTTCACGTTCCGAAATTTTCAGTCGGGTGACGTTTCAATCAAGATTTTTACGTTAAACGGTCTGCTGGTTGAGGAAATATATGGCGGTTATAAAGACAGAGGCTTTAACAGCGTTTTCTGGGATGGTTATGACTCTTTCGGCGATAAACCGGCCGCTGGTTTGTATCTTTATACATTGAAACTTGATCATGAGAATGGATCATCCAGCACACGTGGTAAACTGGTTCTTCTTCCATGACGGGAAATGAGAATAAAAAAAATATTGTTTTGGCATCCGAATCCCCAAGACGAAAAGAAATTCTGGAACAACTGGGTTTTAATGTACTTGTTCATCCTTCTGCTTTTGATGAAACAACAATCCGTATTAATATTCCTGAAGAATTTGCTGTGCAGGCAGCGCAGGGAAAAGCTTCAGCTGTTTCCCGTCTCTATCCCGATTTGATCACAGTTGCAGCCGATACAGTTGTTACACTGGACAGCATTCTTTTGGGGAAACCGGAAGATTACAATGACGCCTTAAAGATGTTGAAACGGCTTTCCGGGAGAACACATGACGTGATTACCGGTTTATCAATTCATTATCCCCTCAATAATTATTTCTATTCCGGATTCGAAAAGACGGAAGTAACCTTTAGAGATTTAACGGAGGATGAAATTGAACGATATCTTAACATGCATAAACCCTATGATAAAGCCGGAGCCTATGGTATTCAGGATTTGACTGTACCGCTGGTCAGTTATATTCGGGGTTGCTATTTCAATGTGGTTGGTTTTCCCGTTTCTCATTTTTATATTCACTGGCGAAATATCGTTAACATCGTTTGATGAAATGCAAAACAGTTGTTCTACACGCTGTTTTTCAGATCCCAAAATACTGATAATGAAAGTCCTATAAGGAGGAATTGTGGATAATAACGGTAAACTTGATGAGTTGATAAGCCAGGATAAATTGGATCAAATGTCATCATCCGATAAGAATTCCATCAATTCTGTTGCGATAATCGGACAGGGAGTGATAGGCAGAGGACTCACCTGGACCATTGCTTCAAAAGGAATTGGTGTACTTGCCGTTGAGAAGAATCAGGAAGAAGCTCATAAGGCTCAGGAACTTCTCTATGCAGAAATGCGTGATGAAATTAACCGCTGGCGCCTGACTGAAGGCGAAAAAAAAGCCATAACATCCCGTACTATTTTTACCGGTGATATAGAAACCGTATCGTCTGTTGATCTGGTGATTGAAGCAGTACCCGAAAGTCTGAAAATCAAACAGGAAATATTGAAAAGACTGGATGAAAAAGTTCACGGGAAGGTGATCTTTGTAACAAGCACGTCAACCCTGTCCATAACTGAAATTGCCAATGCAACCCATAGACAGGATAAGGTTGTCGGACTCCATTTTGTCAGTCCTGTTCCAAAAATTCCGCTGACAGAAGTCGTTCGAGGCTTGCATACGTCGGATGATACCTATAAAAAAATCCATGATTTTGTCGTTCAAATCGGCAAAACGGCCGTTGAAGTGTATGAGTATCCCGGATTTGTAACAACACGCGTAATTTTACCGATGCTGAATGAGGCCATGCATCTCGTTATGGAAGGCGTGGCATCGATTAAAGGTGTTGATACAGCCATGAAACTCGGTTATAAGCTGAGAAAGGGACCGCTTGAACTGGCAGACAGCATGGGACTGGATTCTGTATTATTTAGTATGGATGTCCTGTTTCATGAATTGGGTGATTTGAAATACAGACCGTGCCCGGCATTAAAAAAACTGGTTCGTGCCGGACATTACGGAGTAAAAACCGGCAGAGGATTCTATGTTTATGACGAAGCCGGAAATATAATTGAAGAAAATAAACTCTAGGAAAGCAGAGTTATCTATGAAAGTACTCGTAATCAACTCAGGAAGCTCATCAATCAAGTATCAGCTTATTGATACAAAAGCCGAAGTTTCACTTGCGAAAGGACTTGTAGACCGTATAGGTCTGAGTAACAGTGCCCTAAAGCAAAGCAGGCTGGATGGTCATAAGATTAATCTTTTCGGTGAAATCTTTGAACACGCTCAGGCGCTTGAATATATTTTGGCAGCCTTAACCAGTGAGAAGCACGGCGTTATTCAGTCTCTGGATGAAATTGATGCTGTCGGGCACCGGCTGGTTCATGGAGGTGAACATTTTAAAAGCAGTATTCTTATTACCGATGAAGTTATGGAAGTTCTGAATGAATGTATAAACCTTGCCCCCCTTCATAATCCGCCGAATATTAAAGGCGTTTTGGCTGCAAAAGCATACCTGGGAAAAACGCCCATGGTTGGAGTTTTTGATACGGCTTTTCATTCAACCATGCCTGATTATGCCTATATTTACGGTATCCCCTATGAACTGTATAAGCGGTATGGCATCCGCCGTTACGGATTTCACGGCACCTCACACCGGTATGTTACCCAGGAATTTGCCAGAATGTTTAATAAAGATATCAAAACCTTAAAACTTGTATCCTGCCATCTGGGAAATGGAGCGTCTGTAGCCGCTGTAGAATCGGGAAAATCGGTGGATACTTCCATGGGATTTACACCTTTGGAAGGACTGGTGATGGGCACCCGTTCCGGAGATATTGATCCGGGTGCAGTTCTGCAGATTGCCGGCAAAGAAGATCTGGATTTGAAAGATCTGAACAATCTTCTGAATAAACACGGCGGCATGCTGGGGATTTCAGGGCTGTCGAGTGATATGAGAGATATTGAAGAAGCCATCGAAAAAGGCGACAAAAGAGCTCAGCTGGCTATGAATGTTTATAATTATCGCTTAAAAAAATATATAGCTTCATATGCCGGTGCCATGGGCGGTGTAGACGGAATCATTTTTACAGGCGGTATTGGTGAAAACGGCCCTATAACACGTAAAGGTTGTATTGGAGGACTTGAGTTTATGGGAGTCCACCTGAATGATGACCTAAATGAGAAAATGATCCGGGGAAAACAGGGTGAAATTAACAATCCCGATTCACCTGTAAAAATTGTTGTCATTCCGACAAATGAAGAACTGGTCATTGCCTTGGATACAGAAGAGATTGTATCGAAACGCTTTACAGAATAATTATATTTCTTTAAATTCTTAAGCTGAGCTTTAGAATTTATCACGGTTTTGCACACACATGGATGCTCAGCTAGGCTGAGCATCCTGTTTTGGTATAGAAAAAAAGGATTGAATATGAATATTTCAGAGCAACTCACCGAACACTTTGAGGACCTCAAAAATAAAATTGATGAAGTTGCGTCATATATTGATCTTGAAAGAAAAACGGAACGGATAAAAGAACTTAGGGACAAAACCATGATTCCGGATTTCTGGCAGGATAATTTAAAAGCACAAACAATCACAAAAGAGATCGCAGACCTGGAATTTGAAATTGAACGCTGGCATAAGATCTTGGAAATGCGGGATGATGCAGAGCTTCATTTCTTGATTAGTGAAGAAGATCCTGCCGTTGCCGCCGAAATTCCGCATATTCTGAATAAACTTGAAGACGCCGTTACGTCTTTGGAAACTGAAAAACTGCTCTCCGGTGAATATGATCGAAAAGATGCAATATTTATAATTCATCCCGGGGCAGGAGGGACCGAGTCGCAGGATTGGGCCAATATGCTCTTTCGGATGTACACCCGCTGGTTTGAGAAAAAAGGGTTTGAATACACCGTTCTCAATTATCAGCCGGGTGATGAAGCAGGTATAAAAGAAGCGGTGATTGAAGTTAAAGGTTCGTATGCTTACGGGTATCTGTCAGCAGAGATCGGCGTCCATCGCCTGGTTCGGATTTCACCCTTCGATTCCAATGCCCGGCGGCATACAAGTTTTGCATCAGTTTTTGTGTATCCTGAAGCAGATGATGATGTGGATATTGAAATCAATCCCAAAGACCTTCGCATAGATACATACAGAGCAAGCGGCGCCGGAGGTCAGCATGTGAATAAAACCGATTCAGCTGTTCGCATTACCCATATTCCAACCGGAATTGTTTCAACATGCCAGAATGAACGATCCCAGCATAAGAATAAAGAAATGGCCATGAAAATTCTTAAATCCCGTCTCTATCAATTGAAAAAGGAGGAAGAAGAGAGTAAAAAGGCCGATCTGGAAAAAGATAAAATGGATATAGGATGGGGGAGCCAGATCCGTTCCTATGTTTTTCAACCGTATACCATGGTCAAAGATAACCGCACAAAACATGAAACCGGAAACATTCAGGCTGTTATGGATGGAGATCTGGACGGTTTTATTAAAGCTTATTTAACATATTCCCACAGTCAGCAAAGCTGATAATCAGGAGTCTTTCTATGGAACATAATAATGAGGATAAACATTCCACACTTCAGGAGATCATGTCCTTAAGGATCGATAAGATTAATACATTTATGGAAAAAGGCGTTAATCCTTATCCTTATGAGTTTAAAGTCAGTCAGAAAGCGTTGGAAGTAACGGACCGGTACGATGAATTCGAAAATCAGACAGTTTCGGTTGCCGGCCGCATAATGTCCATCCGGATCATGGGGAAAGCAAGTTTTGCCCATATCATGGATATGTCGGGAAAAATACAGATCTATCTTTCACAAAAAGATCTGGGCGATGCAGTCTATGACATATTTAAACACCTGGACATCGGTGATTTTATTGGAATTTCAGGAATTGTGATGAAAACACGGACAGGTGAAGTAACTGTCAAGGCAGAATCCATGACGCTGCTCAGTAAAAATATCCGTCCCCTTCCTATTGTAAAGGAGAAAGACGGTGTGCTACACGATGCCTTCACCGATAAGGAATTGCGATACAGAAAGCGCTATCTTGATCTCATCGTTAATCCTGAAGTCAGGGATGTCTTTATTCACCGAGCTAATATCATGAAGTGGACACGGGAATTTTTTGATAATCGCGGATACCTTGAAGTTGAAACTCCGGCACTTCAACCGGTTTACGGCGGGGCGAGTGCCCGGCCCTTTGTAACACGATATAATGCTCTTGATACGGATTTCTATCTGAGAATTGCCGATGAACTATACCTGAAACGACTCATTATCGGTGGCTTTGAGAAAGTCTATGAAATAGCAAAGAATTTCCGAAATGAAGGTATGGACCGGACCCACAACCCGGAGTTTACGGCGATTGAATTTTATGAGGCATACGTTGATTACGAGTACATGATGGATATGGTTGAAAATTATTTCAGGACCATTGCGGAAAAATCCGGCAAACGTCACATGACCTATCATGGCCATGATCTGGATTTTTCAAAACCGTTTGCCAGAAAGACCATGTTTGATCTTTTTCAGGAATACCTGGACGTTGATATCCGGCAATTTGATATTGACCGATTGAAAGAATTATGTAAAGAAAGGCATATTGAGTTTGATCCAAAGTGGAATTACGGACAGTTTATTGATGAAATTTTCAGTGAAGTTGTTGAACCGCATCTCATCAATCCCACATTTGTTATTGATTATCCCAAAGCCGTGTCACCGCTGGCAAAAAGTAAACGAAACGGCGATGAACAAATTGTTGAACGGTTTGAGCTGTATATTTGCGGGTATGAATATGCCAATGCCTTTTCGGAATTGAATGATCCTGTTGATCAGAGAGAAAGGCTGGAAAATCAGGCAAAACTTCGGGAACTTGGAGATCTGGAAGCTCAGGTTGTCGATGAAGATTTTCTGCAGGCTCTGGAATACGGTATGCCTCCGACAGGCGGAGTGGGAATCGGATTGGACCGGCTTGTAATGCTTATGACAGGACAGGTGTCCATCAAAGATGTGATATTGTTTCCGGCTATGCGCCCTGAAAAATAAAAAACCGGATAACCCTTTGAAATTAGAATTTTTCCTGGCATACAGAAGTCTTATTCGTTCGCGGGGAAACCGTTTTATCCCCTTTATCCGGACAATGGCTGTTATGGGTATGATTATCGGCACGGCAGCATTGACGATTACTGCCGGAATTCTCCGCGGTTTTGAAAAAAACATGATAGAAAAAATTACCGGCTTTGATGCTCATGTGCGCATATCAAACATTCGTGAAAAAAACTTTACGGCAGATGATGATCTTGTGGATAGGCTTAACAATATTCCGCAAGTAAAACATGTAGCACCCTATCTGGACCAGGAAGTCATTATCCGGTTCAGGGATCGCTCTGAAGGTATTATGCTTGAATGCCTGAAAGAAGATGACTTTCGTCAGATATTAATGCCCTCAAAGAAACCTGTTTCAGGAGTTGTTGATTTTAAGGATTCAGGACTATATCTTGGCAAAGGGGTAGCAGATGTTTTGTCGGTTTCTGTCGGTGATACAGTTGATCTTCTTCTTCTCAGAGGTATGCCGTCATTGACGAATCCGGTTAAAATATTTAACGTCGTCATAACCGGAATTTTTTCCACCGGAATTTCTGAATATGACAAATCTCTTGCATATGCCGGACTCAGCCTTGGTCAGGAATTTCTTTTATTGCCCGGGAGGGTTTCCGGTTATCAATTGTTGTTGAATGATACGGCTTTTACAGATGACGTCAGTACGATTCTGAGGGAAGAACTGCCTTATCCCTTTTATTCCGTAAGCTGGAAAGACCGCCATTATACCCTTTTTCGATGGCTTCAAACCCAAAAGTTTCCCATTATCCTTATTTTTGGACTCATTGCTCTGGTTGCTGCCGTCAATATTATATCCACATTGGTCATGATCGTTTTGGTCAAAGAAAAAGAGATTGCTGTTCTTAAATCCATGGGGATGCCTACAAAACGTATTCGAAGACTTTTTCTCATGGACGGACTGATCATATCCCTGATCGGTGCAGGTCTTGGTGTGATTTTATCCCTTTTTATCGGCTGGGGTCAAATGACTTTTGGATGGTTTTCCATTTCTGCCGATGTTTATTTTATTGACAGGATCCCTGTTTCTATCAGTCCGCTGATAGTTTTACTGGTTATTACAACGTCTGTCATTCTGGCTTTGATTTCATCCCTTTATCCCTCTTCAAAAGCGTCAGCCCTGAAACCTGTGGATATTCTCCGGTATGAATAGAAAAACAATGAAAGCGGATGCCTGGATTGCCTTTCGATACTTTCGAACGCGAAGAAAAGTCGGTATGGCTTCCGTTACTTCACTCATAACATTAATCGGTGTTACAATTGGGACCATGGCAGTACTGATTTCCATGAGTGTTTTAAATGGTTTCAGGGATGTTATTGCTCATCGTACCCGTAATATGGAACCTGACCTTAAAATTCATGTTCGTGTTTTAAATGCATCCGATCAGCGGGATTTGCTGTCCGATCTGGAGTTTAATTTTCCGGATTATCAATTCACTCCGGTGCTGGACCGTAAAATTATTGTTTCCGGCAAGAAACAATCGCTCATGCAGTTAAAAGGTATATATCCTTCAGAATTGGGTTCTATGTTCAAACTTGAACCCTATTTGAAATATGATTCGTTCCTTACTGAAGATATAGGACAGACTGAATTCCCGCAAATCGTGCTGGGAAGCGGACTGGCCTATTCTCTTAACCTTGTGGTTGGAGATACAGTGACGCTTCTGAGTCCGGCCGATGTTGAATATTATTCTGCCCCTGTTATGAAAGCTGTCTTAATCAACATGTACGATCTTGATATTTTTAATTATGACGACATGACCGGCTTTGTTCATATCCTGGATATGCAATACTTTATTGATGAACCGGGATGGCATGAAATCTATGTTCGGTCAACAGATTCGAATCCTGAAATGAAACTCCGGGCATTTCTGCCGGAAAATGTTTCGCTTGTAAGCTGGAAAGACGAACATCGTGAACTTTTTGCAGCCATGGAAATGGAAAAAAAGGGAACGTTTATCGTTTTGAATCTGATCATTCTTTTGGCCGGGTTCAACCTGGTTAGTTCTCTTATTATGCTGCTTCTGGAAAAAAAATGGGAAGTGGGAATCCTGAAAAGTATGGGATTAAATGACAAGCAGGCATTCAGGATCTATTTTATATTAGGCTGGATTACCGGTGGTATTGGTATGATCATTGGTCTTGCCGCTTCAATGATTTTGCTTCTTTGGCAACAGTTTCATCCCTTTATCCGTCTTCCGGGAGATGTTTATTTCATTAAATATCTGCCGGTTATAGTAAGCCCCTGGGATGTTGTGCTTACGATTGCCGTTCTTGTAATGATCATCACATTGGCCAGTCTGTTGCCGGCACGGCATTCTGTAAAATTAAAACCGTTGGACTCAATAAAAGTTAAGATGTAGAAAAATTATGAAAGAACAAATACTTGAAGCATTGAATATCACCAAAACGTACGAATCGGGAGAAAACAGGCTGGTGATATTGAAAGATATCAATTTTTCACTGAATAAAGGGGATCTTGTTTCTCTGATGGGAGCATCCGGTTCTGGCAAATCCACGTTATTGAACATTTTGGGAACAATGGATTCTCCGGATTCGGGAGAAGTAAGGATCAATGGGATTGATACGGTAAAACTGAAAGAAAATCAGTTGGCGGAATTCCGTCAGAACCATATTGGTTTTGTCTTTCAGTTCCATTATCTCCTGCCGGAATTTTCAATTCTTGAGAATATTGCCATGCCTCTGCTTATATCAGGCAAAACACGTAATAAAGCCCTTTTATCTGCTGCAGAACTCATGGATTATTTGGATATTCTCGACAGAAAAGATCACTTTCCTGCTGAAATTTCCGGTGGTGAAAAACAGCGGGCAGCTATTGCCAGAGCACTAATATCAAAGCCGGATATTATTTTTGCAGATGAACCGACCGGCAATCTGGACCGAGAAACCGGCCGGCATGTATTGAATCTCTTTCAGAAAATAAACCGGGAAATGAACCAGTGTTTTTTTCTTGTAACTCACGATGAAACCATTGCCGCCGTGGCAGACCGGCAGTATTACCTGAAAGATGCAGCGCTGACTCATATTAAGGGTAAAGAATCATGATGCCGTATTATATCCCTGTTCGTGTTTATTTTGATCACGGATGTTTGAAAAATTCCAATTTTAACTTTAAAACACTGGGTCATAAAACCCTGATTGTAACCGGTCGTCATTCTGCAGAACTCAGCGGTGCTTTGCAGGATATGAAAGATGTTTTAACGAAAAATGGTATTGAATTTTGCCAATTTGATCAGGTAAAAGAGAATCCGTTGGTTAAAACAGTACAAAGTGCTGTTGATCTTTTTAACCGGGAATCCTGTGATTTTATTGTGGGAATCGGCGGAGGAAGTCCAATTGATGCTGCCAAAGCCGTTGCCGTTGCTGCTTATAATCATTTGAATGCTCAAAATGTATACGATATTTCAAAAATTAAAGGGGCTTTTCCGATTGTTGCTGTTCCCATTACATCCGGAACGGGTACGGAAGTAACGCCATTCAGTGTTCTTTCCGATGATGAGAAAGACAAGAAAGCCGGTTTTGGCCATGAATCCATGTTTCCGGTTGTGTCGTTCTGTGATCCCGGTTATACACTTTCGGTTCCGCCGATTATTACACGGGATACAGGCCTGGATGCCCTGAGTCATCTCATTGAAGGAATCTTCTCGGATAAACGGGATCCGGTAACCTATCCTCTGATTGACAAAGGTATCCGGACAATTGTTAAAAATCTGCCCCGCGTTATACAGGACGGTTCAAATTTGGAACTGAGATCTGAACTGATGAAGGCCTCTCTGTGGGGAGGGATTGTCATTGCAAAAAGCGGTACAACGCTTCAGCATGCTATCGGGTATCCACTGACAGTACGCTACGGCATCAGTCACGGAAGGACTAACGGACTGGTTCTTTCTCAAATTCTGGATCTGTTTTATCCCGCACTTGAAAGCAGTTTTAAATGTGCCCTGGGATCGGACTGGAAAAAAGTGCTTCAGGATGTAAAAAAATTGATTGCTTCCTTTGACCTGAAGGAAAACCTGAACCTTGATCAAACCCATTTCCCGGAGATGACACAGGACGTGCTCGGAGCCAGAAATATGGCCAATAATCCCATTTGTGTCAATGCGTCGGATATTATCGGCTTATATCAAAAAATTTAATGAAGCGTTAAACTATATGGCGTATAATTGTGTCATAATGGCGCACAAAGCGTGTGGCATGTATTTTGTAATATAAATATCAGATATTGTGAAAAAACATTAGGAGATAAAAATGGGTAAAATTATTGGAATTGACTTAGGTACAACGAATTCATGTATAGCAATCATGGAAGGTGGTGAACCCAAAGTCCTTGTAAACTCTGAAGGCGGCAGAACGACACCTTCAGTCGTGGCGTTTAAAAAGAATGGAGAGCGGCTTGTGGGTGCATCTGCAAAACGTCAGGCAATCACCAACCCGACCAATACCATATTTTCTATTAAACGGTTTATGGGACGCCGTTATCAGGAAGTGGGAACTGAAATTCATGAGGTGCCTTTTAAGGTTGATAAAGGCCCCAATGACGATGTACGGGTTCGGGTGAATGATTCAGTCTATTCCCCTCCGGAAATCAGCGCCATGGTTTTACAGAAAATGAAACAGATTGCTGAAGAGTATCTTGGAGAAAAAGTAACGGAAGCTGTCATTACGGTTCCTGCCTATTTTAATGACTCACAGCGTCAGGCAACAAAAGACGCAGGAAAAATTGCAGGTCTTGAGGTAAAAAGAATCATTAATGAACCGACAGCTGCGGCTCTTGCCTATGGCCTTGACCGGAAAAAGGAAGAGAAAGTTGCCGTATTCGATTTGGGCGGCGGTACTTTTGATATTTCGATTCTGGAAATCGGAGACGGTGTCTTTGAAGTGAAATCAACAAACGGCGATACTCATCTCGGAGGAGATGATTTTGATCAGAAACTCATCGAATATCTGGTCAAAGAGTTTAAAAACCAGGAAGGAATTGATATATCCAAAGATCCAATGGCAATGCAACGGCTGAAAGAAGCAGCGGAGAAAGCAAAAATTGAGTTGTCATCCTCCATGCAGACTGAAATTAATCTGCCCTATTTAACTGCAGATAATACGGGCCCGAAACATCTGAACCTGACTCTGAGCCGCGCTAAATTTGACCAGCTTACATCTGATCTTGTTGAAAGAACCAAACAGCCTTGTCTCAATGCATTAAAAGATGCAGGATTATCCCACAGCGATATTGATGAAGTTATTCTAGTTGGCGGCTCAACCCGGATACCTGCCGTACAGGATATTGTGAAGAAAATTTTTAACAAAGAACCCAATAAATCGGTTAATCCGGATGAAGTTGTTGCCGTTGGCGCCGCAATTCAGGGCGGTGTTCTTCAGGGTGATGTAAAAGATGTCCTTCTGCTGGATGTTACACCCCTTTCCCTGGGAATTGAAACATTGGGCGGTGTCTTCACAAAACTCATTGAAAGAAATACGACAATTCCTACCAAAAAATCCGAAATATTCAGCACAGCTGCCGATAATCAGCCGTCAGTCGAAATTCATGTCCTTCAGGGAGAACGGTCTCAGGCGGCTTACAATAAAACATTAGGCCGGTTTATTCTGGACGGGATTCCGCCGGCACCCAGAGGTATTCCTCAGATCGAAGTGACGTTCGACATTGATGCCAACGGTATTCTGAATGTCTCAGCTAAAGATAAGGCTACGGGCAAGGAACAGAATATCCGCATCGAAGCATCAAGCGGTTTAACGGATCAGGATATTGAAAAAATGAAACGGGATGCAGAAGCAAATGCTGCTGAAGACGAAAAATGGAAAAAAATCGTTGAAATGCGGAATCAGGCAGATACACTCATCTATCAGACACGAAAACAGTTTACAGAACTTGGAGATAAATTGACAGATGACGAGAAAAAACCGGTGGAAGAAGCGCTTAATGAACTTGAAAAGGTTAAAGACAGCAATGATCCGGATCTGATCAAAAGTAAAATTGATGATGTAACACAGAAAATGATGAAAATCTCGGAGAAACTCTATCAGCATGCCCGTGAACAGGAAAGCGCCGGAGCAGGAACAGGCCCTGCCGGTGATGCCCAATCACAGAGTTCGTCATCTGAGGGTGAAGAATCTGTTGAAGATGCAGATTTTGAAGTTGTCGATGAAAAATAAATGTTGAATTTTCAGGCTAAAAGGGCGGATTATCCGCCCTTTTTATTTACTATTAATTCCTTTTTATTTAGCTTACAAAGATAATGAAGATTGCACAATGAAAGACGTACAACAACACCATTACCCCAAAAAAACATTCATACCATTTATCATGGTTTTCCTGATAGGTGTTTTTCTGGTTGTACTCTTTCACCCCCGCATCTGGTTTGGACAGCTTTCTGACTATGTAAATGACAGAATAACCCGCAATCTGAATGCCGATCTGAATATTTCAAATGTATACGGGAATTTTAACCGGGCTGTTTTTGTTGATACGTTGCACCTCAACAATAAACAGGGACAGTTTAATGTTAAGGTGGATTTCTTGTCTGTTCACTATCAGAATATACTGAAACTTGCTGTTACACGCTCTGTTGATACCTTGACATTGATCAATCCTGTTTTTACTGCTGCTTTTAACAACGATAGAAATCCGGATATAAAAAGTGATGTTGATCTTGAAAAAATTCTTGTCGGACTTCCCTCGATTAATATTGAAAATCTGATCATTCAAAACGGAATCTATATTAATGACAATGGTCTGAACCAAGAATATATGGCTCAAAATATAAACGGGAGCATTCATCTGAATTTTAAAGGTGGAAAACGAATTCTAGAAGTTCGTTCTCTATCCCTTAAACCGATGGATCAGGATAATGAAATCGACATCACTGCAATGACTCTGTCGCATGGCAACAGATTGTTGAAAATTCAGGATTTATCCTTTAACTATAAAGATATCCCCTTTATGTTTTCCGGAAAGCTCCAGACCAACCCGGATCTTCCGTTTAAAGGAGAAGTGACAGCACAGAAGATCAGACCGTCTCGCTGGATCCCTGAGTTTGAAAAATATCCTGATGATATTGTTGATGTTTTTATTTCCATATCCGGCAATCCTGACCATATAAGAAGTGATTTCCGGGTACAGGGTGTTTTATTTGACGAGATTATTGATAAACTGGAAGGAAGTTTCCGATATATTCCTCCAGCTTTAGAATTAAGCAGACTCGTTATGAAAAATGCAATGATTGAAACTGTTCTGGATCGGCTGACTTATAATAATCGCAATTTTACCGTCCATCTGGATATTCAAAAACTGAATTATCCTCTTCATAGCCCCCTGATTTCTGATCGAACAGTAAAAGGTGAAATCAGCAGTTCAGGATTATTTCCCGATTCTGTGGTTGTTCAATATCATCTCGCTGATTATAATCAAAATTTATCAGATTATATTAACGGTTCGATTCTTTATAAGGATCAAGACTTGATTCTTATAGACACAAACACAGTCCATTTTATGGGAGCGAACCTGTTTCTTCTGGGCCGCGTTGATAAACTCTCGGATTTCAATCTTCGGTTCAATTTAAAAGCGAATGACATTAATTCGATCCCTTTAAACAATAAAAATATTAGTATTAACAGTATGAACGTTCAGGGACGTTTAAAAGGTCCGGTTGAAGATCCGAATATTTCTTTGATTTATCTCTTTAATAATGCCTCATATGACCGGTATTCTCTGCTCAGAGCCCGGGGAGCTGCTTCGGTTAATCACATCAGATCAGAACCTTCCGGTGATATGTATATTGATTTTTCTGAACTTTATGCCGGTTCGACTCTTTTTGAACAGGGGGGAAGTTTTTTAGAATTTCTGGATGATACCATTCTTATCAGTTCTTTCAGCCTCAGTTCAGGAGATAACCGGATGGAGCTGGTTGGGAAATTCACACTTGACAGTACATTTATTATTGATGAATTTGCAGCCAGCCTGAAAGGGAATAATGTTAGAATGGAACATCCCTTTCACCTTACAATTAAAAAAGATGCGATTAACAGCAGTCCACTGAATCTTACATTCAATGACGGCTCTTTGATTGGACAGGGAAAATGGGATGGTAAGGAGAATTTTAATGTATCCCTTAAAGGCCAGAATCTGGATATATCTGATCTGTTTTCAATACAGGAATCATATACTGATTTTGATGGAAAATTAACTTTTAACATGTCTGCAAAAGGCAGCACTGAAGATCCGGATATTAATCTTCAGTTCAACATAGACAATTTCCGCTGGGATAACAGCACTTTTCAGCAAATCGCGGGCAAAATGACGTTTATTGATTCAACTCTTCTGGTTGATAAAGCAGAGATTCGCCAGAGTAAATTTAATTATATTAATTCTTTTGGCCGTTTTCCTCTTGCATTAAGCTTTAATGATGGCATGGAGTTCACATTGCCGGTCAATCAACCCTTTATGATGACGAGCAGCTTCAACCAATTTAATCTTGAAAGTTTGGACCGGCTGATCGGGAAAAACCTGAAGATCAGAGGCCTTACCGATGGGATTTTTAAAGCAGAAGGATTTTATAACGATCCGGATATGAATATTAATCTAACGACTCAGGATGCAGGAATATCCCGCTTTTCTTTTAATAATATCTTATCGCAATTAAGTTATCATGATAAAAAAGTCAATATCAATACGATAAATCTCAAAAATGAAAGCGGACTTTACTCGGTGAAAGGATTTATTCCTGTTGATCTTCGGCTGCAGCCTGCAGGTCAAAGAATATCTGCTGCAGATTCCCTCTTTATTCAAATTGACGGAAACGATAATAAATTATCCCTATTGGAACCAATTTTAAAAGTTCTTGATAATTCGGAAGGATCTTATTCGACGTCTGTCGTTATTAGGGGTATTCCCGGAGAACTGGAAAAAAGCGGTTATTTAAAAGCATCAAACGGAACACTGACCCTGGACAATGTTATGAATCCTGTTACGAATGTTAACGGCACAATTGAACTGGATAATAATATGCTGAATCTTTCTCTGAAGGGGAATATGATAAAATCCGATAGCCGTTTCTTTCGAATTGTCAGACCTTCAACGCCCAAAAATAACGTTATTTTAACAGGTACTATTAACATTGTAGAGATTCTTCATCCGGTTCTGGATCTCAACCTGACAGGAAATAGCTTATATCTGCATACGCTGAATGATCGTATTGAAGCGGTCGGTGATGGCGACATCCGGCTCAGAGGAAGAGATACTCTTAGAGCAGAAGGGCAGTTTGCCATGAAGGAAGGACTCCTGAACTTTAATTTCAGGCGTCCGGCTGTCAGGATTGATAATCCGAACAGAACCCGTGAGTTTGAGTATATTCTGGAAATTCCTATCGATAAAAATGTTTTTTTAAGAAATGATTTAATTGATGCAGAACTGGAAGGGACGATCGTTCTTGAAAAACGTGCCGGTGAAACTCAGATAATGTCCGGAAATTTGTATGTTCGTTCCGGAAAATTCTATTATTACAGTGCCATTTTTGATATAGAATCGGGTCAGATTGTCTTTGACCCGTACGCCAATAATATTACTCTTGATTTTCGCGCCGTAACGCCTGTGATGAACGGAACAAACAGTGTAATAGCCACGCTGACCGGTGATATTGATAAACCGGCCATTGAACTGAGCGATGAAAGGAATATGTTTATAACCCAGGGTGAAATCATACAGCTCCTGACCACAGGGACAGTAGGAAGCGGACAGATTGTTACGGGTGCTGCCCAGAATTATCTGGAAGCTGTTTTTGAAAAGGAATTGGAACGGACAGCCAGTGAATGGGGAGGCTTTAACCGTGTGGACCTTAAAACCCGAGGCTCACTTTTTGAAAACACAAATCTTGACAGTGTATCAATCCTCCTGGAAAGACGGATTGGCAAGGATCTGTATTTGAGCTATGAACAAGCTTTAAATAATAACAATGCAAACAGAAATATAGAATTGGAATATCGATTAAACAGAAACGCATCCATCATAAGCGCTGCAGACGATGAAAGTGTCTCGTTTTCATACAGGATTCGGTTCCAGTATTAAGGTAAACTTCGTGAAAAAATTTTCATATACTGCCATAACCCTGTTTTTTGTCTGTTTCCCGTCACTGATCCATGCTTCGAATTTAAAATTCGATAATAAAATTGTTAATGAAGTCCATTTCAACGGGAATGAATTTTTCTCCGACAGACAGCTTAATGCCATCATATCTACCCGTTCTTCGGGAATTTTAAGAAAAAGACACCTTTTCAATTCCAGGGTTCTCACGCGGGATCTGAATGAAATTCAAAGAAATTACTATGCTGAAGGATTTCTGGAATGTGAAATCAAGGATTCAGTTATCGTAAATGAAAAAGAGCGCGTTCTTGTATTTATTCGTATTAATGAAGGTCCGCGATTTTATGTTGATCGCGTATCTGTTTCTGGAAATACACTGATTACCGATAAACGAATACTGTCACTTCTGAATATTCAAAAGGGACAGGTTTTCAAACCGTATGATTTTCAGCAAGGATTGCGGGCTGCCCGGGATGAATACGGAAAAATTGGCCGGCCCTTTGTTGATATTCAGGAGAATATCATTCAGGATGTTATGATGGAAATTGATCTTTATATCAATGAAGATCAAATTTACCGGATAAACCAGGTTGAAGTTACAGGAAACAACCTTGTAAAAGAAAAGACCATCCGTAAAGAAATAATTGTTAAGGATGATGAGATTTTCAACCTTGACAGAATCAAGAAAACCCGTCTGCATATTTTTGAACTTGGCATGTTTAACAGTGTGAATATTATACCGGTTAACAGAAACCCGGACAGTCTTGAGGTTGATCTTAGGATTCGTGTTTCCGAATCATTGCCCCGACGCTGGGATGCCAATGTTGGCGTTCGCCAGGGACGAATTGCCGAATTAAATCAAACCTACTTTTTCACACAGGTTGACTGGCTTCACAAAAACATGTTTCAACAAGCCCGGCGTTTTCAAATAAAAGGAAATTTTGGTATTGTGTGGGATCAGGAACAATTTTTCAGGAACAGTTCACCCTCTTATGGCGTGGATATGTCCTATACACACCCGAGAATTTTTTCGCTGAGGTTTCCGACAACATTCAAATTGTATTATAACAAGGATATATACTCACCGTTTACACAAAATATTGCTGAGAATGATGAATTGATTACAACCGGAGCCGAAATATCGTCACTCTGGAAGCTGGAACGTAAACTGCAGGCTATCGGAAGTTTTTCTGTCAGAAGTATCGAAAGTATTTTATCGGAAGAAAAAACCGAAATTCAACGGCGTTTCGCTTTTCAAATTCGCTTTGATAATCGGGATAACTTTCTTTATCCGGGACGGGGATGGAATATGGGAGCCGATTTTCAAGTTGTTAAGGGTATTTCCGGAAGTCCTGCTGATTATTATGGGTGGAATACATCTGCCAGTCATTATGTAACTCTTTTTAGACGCCTGGTTCTTGCGACACGATTAGAAGCTGGACACATAACAAACCGTGCAGACCTTGCCCCTTTGGTGATCATGTATCGTATGGGGACTGAAAATACGGTCCGCGGCTGGTCCCAATCCATTGGAAGAGAGTTTCTAACACCTGATAAACTTACAATATATGCGGATTATGCAAAATTATTGGGAAACCTTGAATTTCGTTTATCTCTGCCTAGAAATTTCGGTATTGAGTTCTTTTTGGATGCCGGACAATTGGAGAATAAACTGGGTGGACTCGGAAATCCCGGTGATTTGTATATCAGTGCGGGACCGGGCTTGATGTACAATACTTTTATTGGTCCCATACGGCTTGAATTCCCCTTTGTGGTGCAGGATCCTTCCGGAAAGTTTAAAACCGGCGAACAACCGGAACGACATTTTATTATCGCTCTTTTATTTGCTTTCTGATTTCCTTAATATTCGGAACAAAATTAAGGAAGTAAACTATAAAAACCGTATTGTCCGGTCATTAACTTGAGTGAGAGGGAAAATATGAAAAAAATGCTGCCAATCCTTTTGGTTCTGATCATTATTGCCGCTTCTTGTGACAGGCGGGGACCTGATCAATTGCTTGAAGATGCTGAAGTGAATATTACACAAAATAAATTTGATGATGCCGTGAAAGATCTGGAAAAACTGGTCAATAAATACCCGGATCATGAAAAGGCAGTTCAAACATCGTACAGGATTGCCGAATTGCATATGAATAAACGGCAGGATCTTGATGCTGCCATCGTATCATTTAAAAAAGCCGCCAATACATTTCCGGATTCGGAAGTCGGACCTAAAGCTTGTTTTATGGCCGGTTTTCTGCTTGCCAATAATACGGACAGGCTGGATGAAGCGAAAACAACCTATGAGAAATTTTTAAAAAGTTATCCGGATCATGAGTTGAAAATTGCCGTTGAGTTTGAACTGGAAAATCTGGGAAAACCCCTGGACAATATCCCCCAGTTAAAACCAATTCTGGAAGATGACAGAAATTTGAGAGAAAACCGGTCACTTGGAAAATGAAATGGACTTTAATATTCAACTTTTGAACAAACAGATTCAAAAAGAGAGTGAATTTATTGATGATATTGTAACCGAGTTGCATAAAGTAATTATCGGACAGGATATCATGATTCGCCGACTATTAACCGGGTTGTTATCGGACGGTCATATTTTGCTGGAAGGTGTACCGGGGCTGGCAAAAACATTAACGATCAACTCTTTAGCTAAAACAATCAACACGGTTTTTCATCGTATACAATTCACTCCGGATCTTTTGCCTGCTGACCTGATTGGGACATTGATTTATAATCAAAAAGCGTCCACGTTCGAAGTAAAAAAAGGTCCGATTTTTGCAAATATTATTCTTGCTGATGAGATCAACCGATCACCGGCTAAAGTTCAGTCAGCCCTTCTGGAAGCGATGCAGGAAAGACAGGTGACGATTGGTGATCAATCCTATAAACTTGACGACCCGTTTTTGGTTCTGGCAACGCAAAATCCGATTGAGCAGGAGGGAACCTATCCGCTTCCTGAAGCTCAGATAGACCGGTTTATGCTGAAAATCCGCGTAAGCTATCCTGAAAAAGTCGAGGAGATGAAAATTCTCGATCTCATGACAGGTCCCAAAGCTCCCATAGACGTAAAACCGGTTGTATCGCCGGAACAGATAATCAAAGCGAAAGACGTTGTCCGCAGCATTTATGTAGATGAAAAAATTCATACGTATGTGACAGATATCGTTTTTGCCACACGTTTTCCGGACAAATACGGATTACCCCAGTTGAAGCCTTTAATTGATTTTGGGGCGTCTCCCAGGGCTTCCATCAATCTTGTGAATGCAGCAAAAGCAAATGCATTTCTGGATCATCGCGGATATGTTACACCCGAAGATATTCAGGAATTGGGTGCCGATGTCCTACGGCACAGGATTATACCTTCCTTTGAGGCTGAAGCCGAAGAAATAACCGTAGAAGATATGATCCGCAATGTTTTCGATGTAATACCTGTACCTTAATATGCTTTCCGGTGAAATATTAAAAAAAGTCAAACAAATTGAGATTCAAACCCGGCGTGTTGTGAACGAGGTTTTTGCCGGAGAATATAAATCAGTTTTCCGGGGACAGGGGATGGAATTCTCGGAAGTCAGGGAATATCAGTTTGGTGATGATATTCGACGAATTGATTGGAATGTCACTGCCCGGTATTCTCATCCCTATATCCGAATTATGCATGAAGAAAGAGAATTAACAGTTTATTTTGCCGTGGATATTTCTTCATCTACCCAATTTGGCACAGCAGAACAGCTGAAAAGCGAATTGGTTGCAGAAGTGTGCAGTGTTCTCTCTTTTTCAGCTATCCGGAATAACGATAAAGTGGGCATGATCAGTTTTAATGACAGGATAGAAAAATATATTCCTCCCAGGAAAGGAAAAACCAATGCTATGAGGGTTATCAGGGAAATCCTCTTTGGCGAACACAGGGCAGGGAAAACGGACATCAACAGTTCATTGGAATATCTGTTTAAAGTAGCAACAAAAAAAAGCGTCGTCTTTGTTGTGAGTGATTTCTATGAACTGGATTTTAATCAGTCGCTGAAAACCCTGGCAAATAAACATGATGTGATTTTAATCCATATTGTTGATCCGTTGGATCGTTCCCTTCCTGATGCGGGTTTGATTGCTTTCAGGGATCCGGAAACATTGAAAGAACGGATTGTAGATACGGGTGATCCCAATGTTCGTAAACAATATGCCGAAAATTTTGAAGAAAGATGCCAAAAACTGGACAGAATGGCTAAGAATGCCAAAGCGGATCTTATTACACTGGAAACGGACCGGTCATATATCGAACCCCTGACGAAATTTTTCAGAATGAGAGGAAAACTGTTCCATTGATAAGATTAGTTAAAATATTTTTACCTCTTCTGGTATTTACTTATGCATTTGCCATGACTGTACAAACATCTGTTAATCCCGAAACAGGATATATCGGTGATCCGTTCCTTTATACGGTTTCAGTAGAACTTGAGGATACGTATCATTTGACATTTCCAAGAATTGTTGACCGTATCGGACCATTTATGGTCTTATCCCATAATACAGAAACTGCTTTTACCGATTCATTATACAAACGGGATTTTCAATTTCAAATTACAGTATTTGATACCGGATATCAGGTGATTCCATCCCTTACACTAAAAATCACGGATTCTGAAAAAGGGGAAGAAATAACGGTTTTTACGGATTCCGTGACAGTTTATATTGAATCTGCGCTAAACCGAGCCCAGGCAGTTCCTGAAGCGTATGAACCGATTCCCGTACCCGTTCTCAGCGTCTGGCAGAAAATTCTTCTGGGAGTGTTGATCATATTGATTTTACCGGGCATATATGGAATTGTTGTTCTGAAACGGAAGAAAAAAAAGTCAGAGGAGATAATTGTTCCCGAAATGACTCCTCTTGAAAAACTAAACAGTAACATTACAAAGCTTATGGATAAATCATACCATGTTCAGGGAAACTGGAAAGCTTTTTATCTGGAATTGACTGCAATCTTAAAAGAGTATCTTGAAACGAAATACTTTATACATATCTCTGATTTACCGGTTTCGGAACTCATACCCGTTCTCCGTTCAGAATTGGGCAATAGATGGCCGGACGAAATGTCCGAAATGCTGCGTTTTGCTGATCTTGTAAAATTTGCACGTACTCCGTCAACCACGGAACACTGTGAGAATGATTTGAAAACAGTCCTGAACTGGTGTGTTGATACGGAAAAGTATGAAATAAATGAAAATATGAACCGGCAAATTGAGAAATCTTCTTGATTTAATGCTTTAAATTTTTAATATTACTTCGCTAACTGAAATATGGAGTCCGGTATGTCCAAAGTATGTGATGTTTGCGGTAAAGGTCCGGTTTACGGAAACAATGTCAGTCACGCTCATAATAAAACACGTCGTCGTTGGGAACCTAATCTGCAAAGGGTTAGAGTTGATGTTGACGGAGCAGTTAAACGCCTTAAAGTTTGTACAACCTGCCTGAAATCCAATCGTGTTAAAAAAGCGATCTGATAATCGCGAATAAAAAGAATTGAAAAAGGCTCCAATTGGAGCCTTTTTCTTTTGGTTGAGAGTTACCGGACAGTGCCGGTTTATGGGTAGATCTTTACTTATTCATCGTTTTCCGAATCCAGGCCGGCGTTTCAAAATCATCCATTTTTTCTTGTGGTATACTTGAAAAAAGATCTGATTGTTGAGACTCAGATTCAGGCTGTTTTCCGACATTTGGTTCACGTATGATATGAGGCGGGTTCAGTATTTTGATCTTTTCCGGTGTCGGTGTAACCGGAGTATTTTGTATGGTGGGTTTTGGTGTAACGGGAGACGTTTTTTCCTGTTCATTCTTATTGAATCCGGTTGCAATGACTGTAACACGGATAATATCTTTCAAACTTTCATCAATGATCATTCCGAATATGATATTGGCATTGGATTCTTCACCGGCTTCCTGGTGAATGATTTCCGATGCCTCATGGATTTCTGTCAGTTTCATGTCGGGACCGCCGGTGAAATTTATAAGAATACCCTTTGCTCCGCGGATACTGATATTATCGAGTAAAGGACTCGAAATTGCCATTGAAGCGGCCATGACAGCTCTTGACGGACCGCTTGCTTCTGCCGTTCCGACCACGGCTTCACCCATATTTTCCATAATGGTTTTAATATCGGCAAAATCAAGATTAATCAGTCCTGTCTGAGTGATAAGGTTTGAAATTCCGCTCGTTGCCTGATTCAGTATAGAATCTGCCGTTATCAAAGCATCGATTGCATCGGTTTCAGGAGTGACAATTTCAAGGAGCTTCTGATTCTTAATTACTATCAATGTATCTGCATACTTTTTCAGTTCGGCGATTCCTTCTTCAGCCCGTTTCATTCGGGATGGACCTTCAAAAAGAAAGGGTTTGGTCACAATTCCTACCGTTAGAGCTCCCAGTTCACGGGATATTTCTGCAATAACCGGTGCTGCTCCCGTTCCTGTGCCGCCACCCATTCCGGCAGTAATAAAAACCAGATCGGCACCTTCCAGCGCTTTGGCAAGCATTTCTTTGCTTTCCTCCGCTGCAAGCTTTCCTGTTGACGCGATAGCTCCTGCGCCCAATCCGCGGGTGTATTCCCGGCCGATTTGAATCTTTACATCTGCAAGATTAGCACCAAGAGCCTGTGTGTCAGTATTGACTGCAATGAATTCGACACCTTTTAATTGACATTTGATCATGCGGTTGATGGCATTTCCTCCGGCGCCGCCAACACCCAGGACTTTGATTTTTGCACTCTGATCAAGCGTTTCATCATACGTAATTAGCATAGAAATACTCCTCGGGCTTAAAATAAATTTTTTGCAATCTCAGATATAACTTTTTTTAATTTACCCCATACTTTGGAATCACTGTCTTTTCGGGTAAGAATTAATTCATTTTTTTTGTGTTTTTCATTCCAGTCAAGCAAACCGATAACTGTTGAATACTCCGGTCCGTATTCATTGTTTTCCAAACCGGGTAAGCGAATGGGATATCCAACCTGAGCCGGAATGTAAAATATCTGTTCGCTCATCTGACACAACCCTTTCAGTCTGGAGCCGCCTCCGGTAAATACAATCCCGGCATGAAGGTTTTTCAGTTCAGTGTATTTACATATCTCATTCTTTACCATAACAAAGATTTCTTCAATTCTGGCTTCTACATATTGTGATAACTGAAAAGAATCAAGATGGATTTCCTTATTGTCGCTGAGTGAAGCAACAACCAGATCCTGCGGACCTGATTGTTCAGCCAGTCCGGCTGATGCCCATGCGTAATTCTTTTTTATTCTCTCAGCTTCTTGAAATGATGTCTGGATTATGGATGCTATATCCTTGGTTATTATCGATCCTCCATAACCGATAACACCCGTATGCCGTACGGATCCGTCCAGGAAAACGGTTATGTCTGTGGTTCCGCCTCCAATATCCACCAATGCCACACCCATATCTTTCTGATCTGCAGACAAAATGGCTTTTGAAGATGCCAGCGGTTCCAGCACTATATCCTGAACATTTAAACCTGTCGATTGAACGCTTCTCACAAGATTCTTAACGTTATTGATCGCTGCTGTTACAATATGGGCATTTACCGTCAATCGGGAACCTGACATCTGTATGGGATTTTTTACTCCCATTTGATCATCGACAATGAATTCCTGCGGAATAACATGAATGATTTCCCGGTCAACACCCAGATTAATGTTTCTGACGGATTCCAATGCCCGGTTCACATCACTTTGTTCAACAGGAGAGGATGTATCACTGCCGGTATTTTTATGACTGATAGCTATTGTTGAAGATGAGTCAAGACTTCGTATGTGATCGCCTGCTATGCCTATCGTAACAGCACTGATTGTTATTCCTGATTGTTTTTCTGCTTCAGCAACGGCTTTGATTATGGATTCTTTTGTTTCTTCAATATCAATGACGACACCCCGTTTTAACCCCCTGGACGGATATTGTCCAACACCTAATATCTGATATACATTTTCCTCCGGATTATAACTGCCGATCATAGCACAAATTTTTGTTGTTCCAATATCTAGTCCTGTTGTAATGATGGGGTGAGACATGTATTTACCTTCCTGGTTTAACAATTACCTGTTTATCGTATCTTAAATCTATGTATGTGTAATGTTTTAATTTTTCCCGATTCATCTCACGCTGTTTTATAAAGGCATCCAGTATGTGAATTCTGTTTTTCAGGTCGTTCTGTCCCAGATAGATCACACTTCCGCCGGGGCCGGTTTTCAATACCCAGCCTGACAGTCCTTCAGACCAGTGCAGTTCGGATATCATTAGGTTGATTTCCGGATATCTTTTCCTGATAAGGCTGATGATTGCCGCTCCCTGACGTATCTGATCCTGATTTACCGATTTACCGAAATCGAGGGTAATAATTGAGGGTATGCCTGTTAGAACGGGCAAATCGCTGCTGTTTCTTGGCCCGGGCAGAAGTATCCCTATGTTATCGACAGCATAGGTTTCGTTCATGTTCATTAACAGAATAGGAATACGTTCACGAATATTAATGATCAAACAATCAGGAAGCCTTTTATATACAACTGCCTGTCGTATAAATGGTTCTTTTTCCAGTTTTTCCATGATGTCCAGAACCTGAATTTTCAATAAATCTGAACCCCGTTCCAGACCGCTGATAAAAATAATTTCTTCTTCTTTTAATTCATGATTGCCGCTGATAATAATTTTATTCAGTATAAAGATGTTTTGGTATCGTGCATACACTATGGATACAAAAGCAAAGACTCCGATCATGATCAAAATGATTGAGTACGTCAGTCCCTTATTTCCCTGAAAGCGGGAACTCATACGCGTAAAGTCCTTTGGCGGTTTACCAATTCATTAAAATAATGGGTTATATTGCCGGCTCCCATTGCAATAACAACCATATTTTCACGAATAATTGGACGAACGAATTCTGTTAATTCTTCAATATCATCCAAATAATAAACCCTGGAAGTCATTTTCTCGGTTATTAATTGACTTGTAATACCGGGAATCGGTTTTTCCCGTGCCGGATAAATACCGGTTATAACAGTTTCATCAGCTTCAGAGAGTGCCAGAGCGAAGTCGTCTGCAAAATCACGCGTTCTGGAGTAGAGATGGGGTTGGAAAATGCAGAGAATTTTTTTATCCGGCCAACGGTCTTTGACAGCTGCAAGTGTTTGCTTGATTTCTGCCGGATGATGGGCATAATCATCAATATATGCGATATTATCTATGACACCTCTGAGATCAAAGCGCCGTTCAACACCGCGAAATGTGGCAAGTCCTTCCTGAATAGCGGGAAGAGGAATGCTTAGATTCAAACACAATCCGGCGACAGCACTGGCGTTTAGTATGTTGTGTTTCCCGGGGAAGGAGAGTTCAAAAGGACCATACTGCACACCATCTTTTTCCAGTGAAAACTGTGTTTTTTGATCTGTCTGTGTGTAATGTGAAACTCTGTAATTCGATCCGTCTTTAAAGCCGTATGTTGTAACAGGTGACGTTATCCGGGGAAGGATTCTCCGGATGCCGGGGTCATCGCTGCAAACCAGCAGTTGTCCCCAGAATGGTATGGCATTGCAATATTGAAGAAATGCATCCTGGATATCATTTAGATCTTTGTATATGTCCAGATGATCAACATCAATAGATGTGACTATGCCCATAGCCGGTTCAAGCGAGAGAAATGTGCGGTCATATTCATCTGCTTCAATTACCAGCCAGGGACCGGAACCGGTGCGGGAATTTGATTGCAGATTTTTATCAATTCCCCCTACAATAAGTGTTGGATCAAGATCAGCAGAACACAAAACAGAGGCAAGTAACGAAGAAGTGCTGGTCTTGCCATGTGTGCCGGCTACACCGATTGAATAATGACGGAGTTTGACTATTTCACGAAGAAGGACCGGTCTTTTTATAACCGGAATTGTCCGAAGGTTCGCTTCAAGAATTTCCGGATTATCCGGTTTTACGGCACTGCTGTGTACGATCAGATCTGCTTTCTGAATATTTTTGGCTGAATGACCTTTATAAAAAGTGATTCCGAGAGATTGAAGATGTTTGGTAATGGAAGATTCCCGGGTATCCGAACCGCTGACAGCAAGACCTTCCTTCAACAGGAATTCTGCGATACTGCTCATACCGATGCCGCCAATCCCTACAATATGTATTGTTTTAATATGTCCGAACAGGTTCTTCAAAAGGCAAGTCCTTAATTATACTTTGAACGATGATTTTTAAACCGTTTTCCGGGTTTTCCGGGTAATGGTTTTCCAGATCCTCCAGACTTTCAGGATGAAGGATAAGCTCGCGGATGGTTCTGTCTACGGTATTTTCCCTGAACATATCTTCCGTTATTACTTTGGCGACACCCTTTTTCTGAAATGCCATAGCATTGTGATATTGATGGTTGGCTGCCGCAGTCGGGAGGGGAATTAATATGGCCGGTTTTCTCATCCGTTCAAGTTCGGATAGTGTAAGAGCTCCGGCTCGGGATATAATAAGATCAGATGAAGAGTAGGCAGACACCATATCTTCAATGAACGGATGCAAATGTATATGATCAACGTCTTTCAGCGCTGTCAAAATATCCTTGTAGTTTTTTTCACCGGTTTGCCAGAGTATCTGTAACGGGAGATCTTTAACAAGGCCCGGAGCAATTGTTGCTATGTGATTGTTAATGTTTCTGGATCCTTGTGAACCTCCAAAAATAAATAATGTCTTTCTGTCAGGAACCAGGTTCCATTTTCTCATGGATGATTCTTTATTCTGTCGTTTTAACGATTGCCTGACAGGATTGGGCGCGAACACATATTGTGTCCCTGCATTCAGATTTATTTTGGATAGGACATCATTGTAGGCATAAAAGAGATACCGTGATTTTTTTGCAAGTAAACGGGTTGTTATTCCCGGCCAGGCATTCTGTTCCTGGATATAGAGCGGAATTTTCCTTCGGATCGCTTCGCGTCCCGGCAGACCGGATACATATCCTCCTGTTGCAATGACCATTGATGGTGCTGTTTCGGTAAAAATCTTGCGGACTTTTAGGCAGCTAAAAAGAATTCTAAAAGGAAACATGAGATTATTAAGAATTGCACCTCTATATAAGGAGCGTGCAAACCCTTTTATTTGCAAATAATATACATTATTGAAGATACGTTCCGGATGTCTTTGCTTTTCAATTCCAAAGTCAGAACCGATATAGGATAAATTCACTCTGATTTCCGGATAACGATTATTGATGGCATCTTTAAGCCCCCCTGCGATTGCTGCAGCCGGAAAGTAATGACCGCCCGTACCTCCGCCGGTCAACAGGATATTAATATTTTGAGTACGATCTTTCAGAATTGTAATTCTCCTTAATGATTCTGAATAAAAGTCCCAGAAGAGCACCGTTAATAATGATTTGCGACCCTGAATAACTCACAAACGGCATTGGTAATCCGGTCACCGGGAAAATTCCAACAGTGACGCCTATATTGAATAAGGCATAAGATATAATAGATATGTTAATTCCGAACACGGCAATTCTGGCAAACGTATCTTTGAGTTCGAAAGAAAGCCTGGCCAGGCAATAGAATAGGGTCATAAAAAGAGCAATAAAAACGACGGCTCCCAAAAATCCCCATTCTTCTCCGATGATGGAAAATATAAAATCGGTATGTGCTTCCGGTAAATACAAGTGTTTCAGCATACTTTTCCCCAATCCGGTGCCAAAAACTCTGCCGTTGGCAAGGCTGATGATGGATTGATTGATTTGGTATGCATCCCCTGACACATCGCTGCTTCGATTCAGGTAAACCAGAACGCGGCTCCAGCGGTAATCAGATATTCTTACATAAATAAATCCAAGCACAAAAACAGGCAGTGCACTGATTGCAAGGTGTTTTAAAGGAATACCGCCCACATACAGGATCATGCAGCAGATAATAAGAAGCATGAACGCCGTGGAAAAATCCGGAGCGAGAGCAACCAAAACAATAGGTATGACCAACATTATCAGAGCAGGGAGGAGACCTTTCTTGTAGCTTAAAAGATCTTTGCTGTGAGTTGAAAGGTAGGCTGCTATGTAAAGAATCAGGGTAAAGCGAACGACCTCTGCCGTTTGTATTGTTATAAATCCGGTTTTAATCCATCTTGCAGGTTCAGACTGGCCGGTTGCCATGTTTTGTATAAAGGGAATTAAAACAACAAAAAGAGTCATGATATACAGGGGAATAATGACTCTTGGGATTTTTCTGTAGTCAATTAAATAAAGGGCCGTTCCGGATAAGAAAGCGATAAAAAGACGTTTCAAATGCTGGAAAAAGTAAGAATTGCTGTCACCGAATTTCTCAAGTGAAATCTGGCTGCTTGCTGAAAATAACATGATTGCACCCAAAAGGATTAACAGCCCAAGGACAATTTTCAGGGTGTAAATAAAGGTTGGGTATGTTATTGTGTTTTGACTCATTTCAATTTTTTTACAATCTCGATGAAATGTTCACCCCGTTTCTCAAAATTATCATACTGATCAAAAGAAGAACAACCGGGAGACAGGAGAATGATGTCACCTTCTTTTGCGTTTTCATATGCTTTTTGGACTGCTTTTACCATGGTTTTACAGTGAATAATTGTGTCAGTTTCCAGTTCAAATTCAATGATTTCTGCTGCTTCCCCAATGGTGTATATGTTGGTGATTTTTTCAAGCTGTTCATTAAGGGGAGTAAAGGGGATTCCTTTGTCCCGGCCTCCCAGAATCAGATGAACCGGTTTTTCAAAACTTTTCAGGGCGACAACGACAGAGTCAACATTTGTTGATTTTGAGTCGTTATAAAACGAGATGCCATTTTTTTTGTCCACAAATTGCAGTCTGTGTGGAACACCGCAAAACGTTGTCAGAGATTCAGTCACTCCTGCAGATGATTCAAGGAAAGATGCCGCAGCTGAAAATGCGCTCATAATGTTGTATTTGTTATGTATACCCGGTAGAGGTATTTTGGATTCTTCAATTTGGTATTCGACATTTCTTATTTTAAAGTTGAAATATCCTCCTTCAAAACTGCAGACTCTTTCAGGATTTTTTTTCATTGTAACGGGTATGATGCGGGATTTGACGGTGGAATATTTAACAATATTGGGATCATCGATATTCAATACGGCTGCTCTCTCGCGGGATTGATGATTAAAGATATTCATCTTTGCCTGAACGTAGTCCTCAAAAGACCGGTATCTGTCCAGATGATCAGGGGTCAAGTTGAGCAAAACTGCAGTATGAGGAGAAAACAACTGGATATTTTCCAGTTGAAAACTGCTGACTTCAACAACATAAATGGGATGTCTGTCCGAATCCAGGGATTGGTGGATTGCTTCAGAAAACGGGAAACCGTTATTTCCGCAAGCTACAGCATCCAACCCGGCCTTTTTCAGAATATCTGCAGTCAGTTCTGTGGTAGTTGTTTTTCCGTTGGAACCGGTAATGGCGATTGTCGGTGTATCAGTAAACCAGTAGGCTGCTTCAATTTCTGATACAACCGGTACATTGTTCCAGCGAAGTTGATCGGCAATTTTTGCTCGTGTCGGAATTCCCGGACTGATTACCGCAAAGTTTGCATCAAATAATTGTTCGGAATGAACACCAAACTCATATTCAATACCCCATTCATTTAACTGATTCACCAGTTCCGGTGTTTCAAGGTCCGGGTTGTTTTCACTCAAAACCACTTCAGAACCCCGGGATTTCAACAGACGGGCAACTGCCAAACCGCTTCTCTGAGCCCCCAGGACAACGACTTTTTTTCCTTCTACATAGATCATTTTACTCACCGTATTTTAAATGTGACAAGACTAATGAGGGCAAACATAATTCCCAGTATCCAAAAACGGATAACGACTTTGTTTTCATCCCATCCTTTGAGTTCAAAATGGTGATGAAGCGGAGCCATCCTGAAAACCCTTCGCCCAACTCCGTATTTTTTTGCGGTATATTTAAAATAAAAAATTTGAATCATAACACTGAAAGCTTCAATGACAAAAACACCGCCAACCAGAAACAGCAGAAATTCCTGTCTCAAAATGACGGCTATAATCCCTATCACGGCACCGTAAGTCAAGGAGCCCGTGTCACCCATAAATATTTGTGCAGGCCGTGCATTATACCATAAAAATCCGGTAAACGCACCTAACATAGCAGCCAGAAATATGGTTATTTCTCCTGCTCCCGGCATATAGATAATATGAAGATATGAACTGAAGTCCACACGTCCCGTAATATAACTGATTGCTGCAAACACCATGGTAGTGATGGCCAGCAAACCGGTTGCCAGACCATCCAGTCCGTCAGTGAGGTTGACTGCATTGGATGATCCGGTTATGACTATAATAACAAACGGAATATAAAAAAGACCCAGATTTACGATCACATCTTTAAAAAATGGGATTGTTGTTGATGCATGAAGCCCCGGATTCTCCGGGAAAAAATAAAGAAAAGATGCAACTCCAAGACCTAAAAGAATTTGGCCTGTGATTTTATACCGTGCAATTAATCCCTTTTTCATTTTTTTATAAACTTTCAGGTAATCATCAATAAAACCCATGGCACCGGTCCAGATGAGCGCAATGAGTAAAATCTGAATATAACGATTGGTGATATCTGTCCATAATAATACCGGTATCAGCACTGAACCGTGAATCATTAGTCCCCCCATCGTAGGCGTGCCGGATTTTTTTATGTGGGATTCAGGCCCTTCATGCCGGATTGTTTCACCGATTTTGTATTTATTAAGGAGTCTGATAACATAAGGACCAAAAATGAATGTCAGGATCAATGCAGTCAGGGCTGCAGCAGTACTTCTGAATGAGATATAACCCAAAACATTCAGCCAGGTTAAATATTTTTTTAGCGGATAAAGAAAGAGATAGATCACGTTTTTGCTCCTTTGGTAAGTTCGTTTACGACTCTTTCCATTGCCATACCCCTTGATCCTTTTACATAAATGATATCACCTTCTTTTTGAAGCGATTTCAGTGTATTGTTAAGGGCTTGTAATGAATCAAAATGAATGGCATTTGTCATATCCAGTGTCCTGGCCATGCGTACAGTATTCAGTGTTTCCGGTCCGTAACAAAAGAGATAATCAATCCGTGATGATGCGATTTGAACACCGATATTTTCATGACTCGGACGGCTGAGTTCACCCATTTCAAGCATATCTCCAAGAATAAAGATACGTTTTCCTCCCGGTTTCATTTCATTGAGTGTCCTGATAGCCATGCTGACAGATAATGGATTGGCATTGTATGTGTCATTGACAATGGTCACTCCGTCCTGGTTGATGATGTTTCCTCGTCCGGCCGGCGGTTCAAATTCTTCCAGTCTGCGTTTGATTTGGTTGGCAGGGACATTTAATGTAACAGCTACAGAGCACGCCGCAAGGGCATTCTGTGCAGCGCCAAATCCCATAGAACGTAAATAAATATGATTACCGTTATGATCCAGGATATAACGCCCAACGGAATCAATATCAAAAATTGTCATGGTTATGGATGCAGGATTTTTTAGACTGTATGTAACTCTTTGGTGATTATTATCAGAATATTCAGCAACCAGAGGATCATCCTGGTTTATAAAAAGCGTTCCGTCCGGTTTGGTATGATCAAAAAGTTCAAATTTCCCTTTTTGAACATTTCTGAGGGAACCGAATCCTTCAATATGAGCTTCCGATATGGATGTTATCAGCGAATAATCCGGCCGGATAATTTTACAAAGCGCTGCAATATCTCCCTGCCTGCTTGCCCCCATTTCAATAACGGCAAATTCTGAGTCCTGACGAATATCCAGAACCGAAATTGGAAGGCCAATTTCATTATTAAAATTTTTACGGGACTGGGAGACATTAAAAGTCCCTGCTAACACATGGGCAGTCAATTGACGTGTTGATGTTTTTCCTGCGCTTCCCGTAATGGCAATAATTTTTGCTTTAATATGTGATGCATGAATTTTAGCCAATTCCTGAAGCCCCGTAAGGCTGTCAGGACAAATAATCAGAGGGTGGTTTTTCAAGTCCGGGTTGGCATCGAGCTTATCCTTGCTGACAAGAGCAGCCACAGCCCCGTTAGAGATAGCTTCTGAGACAAATTTATGTCCATCTGTCTGCTCTCCCTCCAATGCACAAAACAGATCTCCCTGGCGAATTTTTCGTGTATCTATGGATACTCTGTCAAAACTGTCAGCTTTTATCTTATGAAGGGTGAAGTATGGCGACTGTGATATTACATTAATTTTCATTCTTATTTATCCAGTTCAAAATCGTTTCTTTATCGCTGTATGGGATTTTCTTTCCTTCGATTTCCAAATATGTTTCTGCACCCTTACCCAGGATAAGTGTCAAATCCTGAGAAGTGCTTCTCAGCAACGCTTGTCCTATTGCTTCAGTCCGGTTTTGGATTATTTCTATCATCTCGCTTTTTTTCATTCCTTTTAGAATATCCCGGATTATGGTATCAGGGTCTTCAAATCTTGGATTGTCATTTGTTAGGATAATCCAATCTGCATAGGCTTCAGCTATACGCCCCATAAGGGGTCTTTTTGTTGTATCACGATTTCCGCCGCATCCAAATACCACTGTTCGCTTCATGTATGGAACGTCTGACATGGATTTCAGGATTTTTTCTATGGCATCCGGTGTATGGGCAAAGTCAATGATCACTGTTCCGTGGGATTTTGTCCTGATGATTTCCACCCGTCCCGGAATGGTTTCGAAATCGTTAAGATCAAGTGAACCAAAACGTATTTCCGGATGATATTCGTTCCATACTGCAACAGCCTGCAACAGGTTGTAGGCGTTAAACAGTCCCATCAAAGGTGCATTTACTGGCAGTGATCCATGAGGACTCTCAATAATGCCTTTCAGTCCCTGCATTGTCAATTTCAGTTCCGAATAATAGTAATCGGTCAAAGGATTTTTTAAAGAACAGCTGATTTTGTTGCAGTTTAAGGCCGTAAATAACTGGTTTCCATACGGGTCATCCGTGTTTATAAATGCTTTTCCGTCATCCTCCAATTGGTTGAAAAGCCGGGTTTTAGAAAAGAAATAAGCATCCATGGTTTGATGAAAATCAAGATGATCCTGAGACAGATTGGTGAATACGGCTCCATGAAACAAAACATTTTCTACCCGATACAAATCAAGTGCGATGCTTGACACTTCCATTGCAAGTGATTCAATACCCTGTTTTGAACAAAAATGGAATATGCGATGCAGTTCACTGCTTTCCGGTGTGGTCCTGTCGCTGATTCCCGGTACGGTAAACTCTGCATTAAACCCCAATGTTCCCAATGTTGCGGTTTTTAAACCGGATTTTTTTTCAAGATACGAAATCAATGCTGTTAATGTTGTTTTTCCGTTTGTACCCGTAATACCGGTTAGTCTGAAGGGGAGGGATTGAGTATGATAAAACGCCTGTGCCAACCGGGCCAGAATTTTTCTGGAATTATATACAGGGATTATGTGAATATTTCGGTGAACGATCGGTTTTTCACAAATAACAGCAGCTGCACCCTGAGAAACAGCTTTTAGGATATAGTCATGTCCATCTGTCTGAAAACCTTTGATTGCTACAAACAGGGCGCCTCTGCGAACTTTCCTTGAATCGAATTCTATTGCACAGATTTCAGGATCTGACCCTTTAACGTCATAAGATATTCCGGATGATGTTAGCAGCTGACTTAATTTCATCGTTTTTTTCCGGTTATTAAAACACAGACACTTCCGTGGATTAGCGATTCTCCCGGGCGCGGATCCTGTTCAATAATGAATTTATCACTGCCTTTTATCTCATAGTTTATTGATAGTCTGGACAATATGTGTTGGGCGTTTTTTATAGCCATTCCCCGCACATCCGGCATTTTTACTGTTATACTTAAATCTTCTTCTCCTCTTGATTGGACAATGCTTCGGGTATAGGATGCTGTTTGATTGTCATTCTCGGCGTTTTTGTTAAAACCTATGTTTCCTGTTCCGAGGCTGGCTGACAAGGGATGTACAACAGGTGATGTTTTGGATTCTACCCGTGCAATTTGATTTTCCACCGGACGAACCCAATCATAAAGATTTATAAAATCTGTAGTATTGATTATGCGGGAAAAAACCTCTTTAACCGTTGGCGCAGCACAGGCGCTTCCCCAGTGCTTCCCAAAAGCCGGGCTGTCCAATGTTATACCGCATACGAGTACCGGCTTGTTTGCCGGAAAAAAACCAATAAATGAAGAGATATATTGTTTGTTTGAATATGTTCCATCAACAACTTTCTGTGCGGTTCCGGTTTTTCCGGCAACCCTGTAGCCGTCAATATATGCATGGATTCCGGTTCCCTTCGTGACAGTTTCTTCAAGGATCTCCCGCATGATTGTAGCAGTAGATTCACTCATGACCCTGCGAATTACGCTTACTTTGCCGGAATAAACCCGTTCATTCTCCGGAGAATAGGCCGATCTGACCAGCAAGGGTTGCAAGAGACGGCCATTATTGGCGATTGCACTGAATGCCATTGCCAGTTGAAGAAGAGTCGTTGTTACGTTATGACCCATTGCCACTTGTGTGGATGATATTTTTTTCCATTCCGAGGCAGGTCTGATAGTCCCCTGGACCTCTGCTGCTGGAAATAACCCGGTTTTTTCTCCAAAACCCATCTGTTTGGACATGTTGTAGATTGCTTCATCACCTTCCTGCTGTGCGATTTTTCCGATTCCAATATTGGATGAATGCACAATAATATCTTCAAGACTTAGCCATTCATTCTTTTTTGTATCATGAATAGTACGTCCCATGAATTCCCATTTACCTTCTTCACAATAGACCATACTGTTCCTGGAAAAATTTCCGGATTCCAATGCAGCGACTGCCGTGACAATTTTGTAAACGGAACCGGGTTCAAATGAATCAGAAATGACTCTGTTTCTTTTATTTTCAGGAGACTCATTTCCTGCATTGTTGGGATTAAAGTTAGGCCATGAAGCCATCCCCAGGATCTCGCCGGTATTGGGATTTATTAAAATTCCCATTCCGCTTTCAGCACCGTAGGTTTTGACTGCTTTTTCTATCTCTTCTTCCAGGATAGTCTGGTAATCAATATCAATTGTTAAAAAGATATCCCCGCCATCTTTTTTAGGGGATCCGTTTAATCCTGCTGCAGAAACTCTTCGCCCTTTTCTGTCGTATTGGACCTGTTCCCAGCCTTCCACTCCCCGGAGTGATTCATTATACAGATGTTCTATACCCGTTACGCCTTCTCCATCCCAGCCCACATATCCTAATATATGTCCTGCAATGTTGCCGTAGGGATACTGGCGTAGTAATTTTTTTTCAATACGTACTCCCGTCAGGTTTTCTTTTATTAGCTCTGAACCGACGGATAACGGGACATTTTTTTCCAGAACATAGTATTTTCGTTTGGATTCGAAAATCCGGGTATAATGAGAAGGCTTTTTTTCAAAATGCCGACTCAGGGTCCCAAATGTTTGTTCAGGGTCAGGGATATCTGCATAGCGGGCGCCAATATCATAAACAATCGAACTATTGGCAAGAATTCGATTGTTTCTGTCAAAGATTTTACCGCGGTTTGGCGTGATAATATTTTTTTTCAATGCCTGGGTTTCTGCCAGGTCCCGGTATTGATAAACATCAAGAATCTGGATTTCCATCAATTTGAAAATTATAACAAAAAAGAGTCCGAAAATAAAAACAGAGATCAGATAAATCCTTGCAATGAATTGTCTTGTAAAATCCTTTTCGTGTTTCATTCGATGATCACCACGTCAATTCCGGGTTTTGAATTCACCATTCCCAATTGCTGTTTTGCAATTCTTGTTATTCTGTCCGCCCGGGACAGTCGTGCAATTTCACTGTCGATGTCTATGATGCTTTGCTGAATTCGTGTTATATTGTTCCGGATTGCGTCTACTTTATATTGGGTTTCCTTGATTTCATTCATCAGATAAAGATGGAGTAAAGGCCATATCGTAAGAATTAACACGGATGTGGTTAACAGGAATCCCCAGCTTCCCACCAGCTGTGCAACGGGAGAGTTTTGAGAAAAGACTGATCGTCTGCGTTTATTTTGTTTTACAGTTTTCGTAAACACCTCAATCTTGCACTTCTGCTTCTCGGATTTGCGTCCTGTTCAGCTTGAGCAGGTTCCAGAAATTTTTTTACAACCGGCTCAGCCTGTATCCGGTTGCTGCATGTGCATACTGCTTGTTCTGGAGGACAGATACAACCGGTATATAAATCTCTGAAAAAAGTTTTAACAATTCTGTCTTCAAGCGAGTGGTAAGAGATAACGACCAGTCTGCCGTTCGGTGCCAGACAGTCAAATGCATCAATTAAGCCTCTCTTTAATGCTTCCAGCTCATGATTGACTGCTATTCGAAAAGCCTGGAATACCCTGGCAAGCGATTTTATCTGAAAGGGGCCATGAATTGTTTCTCTGACGGTATCTGCCAGATCAGATGTATACTGATAGGGCTTTTGATTTCGGATCTTTACAATTCTGTTTGCAATTGCCCCGGCATGACGTTCTTCTCCAAAATCCCGGATAATTCGTCTCAGCTCTTCCCGGTTTTCATGATTAATGATATCGGATGCTGTCTGAGGAAGGGAAGGATCCATCCGCATGTCAAGCGGACCATCATTTATAAAACTAAATCCTTTTTCGCCGTTGTCAATTTCCAGGCTTGACAATCCCAGATCAAAAAGAACACCGTTAACCGGCAGAAGATTCATCCGGGTAAGTTCGATTTTTATTTGTTTGAAATTATTCCTGATAAATTGGAAATTATTAAAATTTTCCAGACGCTTTTGTGCGATAGCGATGGCATCCGGGTCAACATCAAACCCGATAACCCTTCCTGACGAAGATATATGTTTCAAGATAACTTCGGAATGACCGCCCAGTCCAAGCGTTGCATCGACATAAATTCCCCGGGGATCTGTAACAAGCAAATCTACAGATTCATGAAGCAGGACAGGAATGTGCCTGTAAAGTGTCATTGATATGTGACCTCCGGCTTAAAGCAGGATATCGTTCGCTAATGTCGTGAAGTCTTCTACAGACAGAGAGTGACTTTGTTCAAAGGACTCAAGAACACCGGGATCCCAGAGTTCAATTTTGTTGAGAGTCCCTACGATCATTATATCCCGGGTAATTCCGGAATACTCCATCAGAGCAGGTGTGAGAATGATGCGCCCCTGAGAATCCAGGGGGCATTCGGTGGCAAAACGTGTGATCTGACGAAGGAACAGCCGGTGAGTCTGTTTGATCGATGACAATTTCTCGTTTAACTTCCGGGTCATATCCTGCCAAAAGGGTTCCGGATACACCAGAATGCAGGGATCGTCAATCCCTCTGGTTATGACCATTGTGGAGATGCCGGCATCGTTTAGTTTTTTTCTGAAACGGGAAGGAATATTGATCCTATTCTTTGAATCAACGGTATAAGGATACTGTCCTATAAAATCAATATGCATCCGCCGGTTATCCTTCTTTTGAACTCTCAACCCATATTAAGGGAAAATCACCCACTTTCTCACACAATGATACACAATGGCATGGATTAAATCAAGAAAAAAGTTGTGTAGATGTTTTGCAATTTAATTTTATTCCAATATAAAATTATACGATACGGTTAATATGATGGTTTAATCTTTCTTTTATTGAATGCTTTTGTGTTTAAGCAGTCATGTTTTGTAATTTCATCCCATGAAATTTCGTGTAATTCTTGCAACAGCAGCTATGACCTTTCTTGCATCGTTTACGACTATTGCCGGTAAACAGGCTGCCCTGGAAGTGGATCCTTTTGCGATTGTATACCTACGCTATATTCTGGCTTTTTTTATTCTGAGTCTGATTTTGCGGTACAGACATACAAAACTTGTAATTGACCGAAAAGATATTAAACCATTGGTTTTTCTAATGCTGACCGGAATTATTTTAAATCAGAATTTCTTTGTTATTGGCCTCCGATACACAATTCCCAGCCATATATCACTGATTTACGCCACAACATCAGTCTGGGTCATTTTTTTAAACTGGATAAATGGAAAAAAACATCCGGGAAAGAAACAAATTTATGCATCAATTATTACGGTTTTTGGTGTATCGATAGTGATTGGCAGCAGCCTGTTTGTCTTTAACAAAGAAATTTTTATCGGGGATCTTATTATTCTCGGGGCAACATTAAGCTGGGCATCTTATACAGCTTTCGGGAAAGAGATGGTTCATAAATACGGTCCCATTAAAACGACTTTTATTGTTTTGTGCGGTGCTGTTATTGTCTATACTCCCGTTGGAATACCGCGGGTGTTTTCAGTAGAATGGCAACAGGTCTCCACGCTTGCTGTTTTAGGTATTGTATATATGGGACTTTTTACGAGCGGAATATCCTATGTTCTATATTATTATATACTAAAACATCTTGAAGCGCAACATCTTGGACTGATGGTTTCAGCCCAGCCTCCTACGACAGTCATTTTAAGTATCATAGCCGGATTTGAAATTCTCAGGGTAAATACAATTTTGGGGATTATAATTATCGGCAGCGGAATTCTCCTGGCAAGCCGTGAAAATTCCGGATCCAATCAGTTAAAAAATGATACGGGGAAATCGGTTTGATACTTTTTGTTAAAGAATTAAATTTATAAGATTAAGCAGCCGTGGTGGAATTGGCAGACACGCCAGATTTAGGATCTGGTGCCGAAAGGCATGGGAGTTCAAGTCTCCCCGGCTGTACTTACCAGTAGCGATCAGTGGGCAGTGGTCAGAAAAAATTATATGTTAATCCAACGGCCAAAGCTTGTTTTATCTGACGCTTGACATGAATATCCCGGTCATAAAAAAGCCTGAAAGCGAAATTAACATTCAAATATTTGCTGATGGCTGCTGTCATTTTATTGTCCCAATCAACGTCAATGGCATTAAATGCGGAAAAATCGGTAAACAGTATGAGTTGAGACGTTAAAAGAAGATTATCTGAAAAGGACAGATTTAAATCCGTCACAGATTCCAGACCGAAATCCACACGGATTTTCTCAACATCATCCGTTGTTTTCGGGTTGTTGGTATATCGGATCGCGTGTTTTGATGCAATACTTTCTTTTAAGGATGCTCCTAGACGTGTTGAAAAGGCTTCTTTCCACATATATCCCATACCCACACTTTGAGTAAAATACCCCGGATCCATAAAAGCAGATATTTCCGTTTTGGTTGTATCCGTATACGAGTAACCTTTTGCGAATTGTGTTCTGCCTGTCGCTGCGGCATAAGGATTTACAGGAAGTCCCAGTTTTCGCGTATAAACTGTCTCAAAACGAATTTCATCTATGGCTTTGCGGGATTCGGCTGAACCGATTTTTGATTTACCGAAATTTATGATTCCTGCATTGCGCCATTTGAATGGTTCCTTTTCCTGTGTTGCTTTCCCTGCCAGATTGATTTGCCATCCCCAGATATTTTCACCGCCTTCCATCCAATTGCTTAATGAAACCTGACTGATGTTTAAATTGCCCGTCAACTCATACTTCCATGGCTCCGGCTGGGCGTCCTCCTGGGCAGTGAGGACTGTTGTAAGAATGATAAAACAGAATAAAACTGTGATAATTTTTTTCATATTTTTCTCCTTCTATTAAAATCTAAGCATATGTTTTTAACTTTACAAAATTCAAACAACTTTTCATGCACTGGCCCTTGAAAATCCGGGATCATAACTTATGAAAACAATTTATTCTCAGGAATTAATTAACATATTGAAAATAAAAGACTTAATGGTCTGTTTTCTCTATAGAACCTGTGAGGAAAATCACAAAAACAATTTTTTTTTAAATAAACCATAAAAAATTAAAATTTTTAAAAAAAAATCAATAATTCTGTGTAATTTCTATTAATGAAATGATAAAATGATTGAAAAAAACACAACACAAAGGGAAGCAGAGATGAGAAGAGACATAATTCAAGATGATGATGACGTCCCGCTTGAAGAGGAGCCTGGTGGCTCGCAAACATCCGAAGAAGACGTTGCGAAACAGCCATCCGCTGTTTCTTTTTTTTATAAGCGGTTTTTTCCGGAATCCGGTCCTGCAGATCATCAAAATTGGAAGTGGCAGACACGGAACAGTATAAAAGATCTTAAACAGTTAACAGAAATTTTTACTTTGACTGATGACGAAGTATCAGCTTTTAGTAACAGCGGTGTTTCTCTGCCCGTAAGGATTACACCTTATTATGCGTCGTTGTTTTACGGGAAAGGGTATGATAACCCGCTTCGAAAAACCATGATTCCCCGAAAAGATGAACTGATTGTCAGCTTCGGAGAAAGCGGTGACCCTCTTTGTGAAGATCATATGACACCGGTTCCCAATATTGTCCATCGATATCCGGATCGCGTGTTATTTCTTGCAACTGAATTCTGCGGGGCATATTGCCGTTATTGTACCCGTCACAGACTGGTTGGGCAGGACCATGATGAATTCCGTTTTAATGCCCTGTCGTGGGATTTGGGTATCAAATATATCGAATCTCATACAGAAATTCGCGACGTTATAATTTCCGGCGGCGATCCGCTAACCCTGGATGATTTTAAAATTAATATTCTTTTATCACGGTTGCGTGCAATACCTCATGTGGAGATTATTCGCATCGGCACGAAAGTCCCCGCTGTACTGCCTCAGCGAATTACACCTCGATTAATTGATATTCTTAAAAATTACCATCCACTCTTTATGAGTCTTCATTTTACTCACCCTGATGAAATAACACCTGAAACGTCGCATGCATGCAAACAACTTGCAGATGCAGGTATACCCCTGGGCAGCCAGACGGTGCTTCTGAAAGGGATAAATAATGATTATCATGTTCTGAAAGACCTTTATCACAAACTTCTTAAAATACGGGTTCGTCCCTATTATCTCTATCAATGTGATCCCGTCGAAGGGTCTGCCCATTTTCGCACTCCTGTCCAAGAAGGCCTGGATATTATGGCTCATTTACGAGGGTTTACAAGCGGGTATGCCGTTCCAACGTATGTAATTGATGCCCCCGGCGGAGGAGGAAAAATTCCAATTCTACCGGAATATGTGGAAGGCCGGGACAACGATTACGTTTATTTAAGAAACTTTGAGAAAAAAGTATTCAAATATCCTGATCCATCCCATAAAACTGATTAACACTATATTTTAATATTGAGAAAAAATATGAATATTGGATTGACCTATGATCTGAAAGATGATTATTTGAAGCTGGGTTACAGTGATGTAGATGTCGCTGAATTTGATTCAATCGAAACCATTGAAGGCATAGAAAAAGCTTTAAATAATCAAGGTTTTACCGTGGATAGAATTGGTTCTATTAAGCCGCTGATCACACGGCTTTGCCGGGGTGATTCGTGGGATCTTGTCTTTAATATTGCTGAAGGTGTTCACGGAATAGGCCGGGAAGCCCAAATTCCGGCAGTTCTGGATGCTTATAACATTCCGTATGTGTTTTCTGATCCTCTCGTTTTTTCGGCGACCTTGCATAAGGGAATGGCAAAACGGATCGTAAGAGACGGTGGCGTGAAAACTCCGGACTTTTTTATAGTCAGGTCTTTGGAAGATATTAAGGACATAAATTTACAATATCCTCTATTTGTAAAACCGTTGTCCGAAGGAACAGGCAAAGGAATCAGTTCAAACTCTGTAATCAGCTCCTTGGAGGAACTCTTGGAAACGTGTGGGAAACTGTTGCTGCAATATGATCAGCCGGTCCTCGCGGAACGGTTTCTGCCCGGCCGTGAATTTACAGTCGGTATAACCGGTACTGGAAAAAACAGCCGTGTTGTCGGTGTTATGGAAATCTGTTTCAAACCTGATGCTTCAAGTGAAGTCTATGGACTTTATAACAAAAAAAATTATAAGAAGTATATTGAATATTCTGTCCCGGAAAAGAAAATGATTGAGAAATGCTCTGATGTGGCTCTGCATGCCTGGCAACTTCTGGAATGCAGAGACGGGGGCCGTATTGATCTGCGAAATAATGAGGAAAATGAGCCGGAATTTATTGAGGTGAATCCGTTGGCAGGACTCCATCCCATTGAATCTGATCTTCCTATTCTTGCCCGTTTAAACGGCACATCGTATGATGTATTGATCCGTCAGATTATGGATTCTGCATTGAAAAGGATTTATGGTGAAGAAAGACACGGATAAACGGATAATCATAATGCATCAGCCAATAGCACCGGGTGCATTGCCCGATGAACAGGATGTGCTTGTTCAGGCACTCAGCATCAGTCGTGTTCTGGAAAAAAACGGGTGGTTTGTTCATTGTTTGCCCGCGGACGATAATCTGAATTTTCTGGACGACATCAAAAAGGTTAAACCCGATCTTGTTTTTAATTTGGTCGAAACGTTTAACAATTCAGGACTGAATTCTTTCCGGATCCCCATGTTGCTTCAGATGTCAGGTGTGTTGTATACCGGAAATTCGTCCCAGGCGATTTACATCACATCAGACAAGATGCTGACTAAAACTATTTTAAACATTCACGATCTTCCCGCCGAAAAAGCTTACATCAGGCCTGTACTTCAAATCTGGGAAAAAGGATACTATATTTTCAAACCTCAATGTGAAGATGCTTCTGTCAGCATATCAGACGAAAGTGTTCGATATATTGAAACCAGCGAACAAGCGGATAAAATTCTCGAAGCCCTGGAAAAACAGTACAATTTCCCGTTCATGTGTGAAAAATTTATATGGGGCCGTGAGTTCAATGTGTCGGTTATCGGCATAAAGGGTAATCCCAGGGTTTTGCAACCGGCTGAAATTGTTTTTATAGGGGATGATAATCCATACCGTATTGTTGACTATGCATCCAAATGGGATGAATCGTCTCTACGATATCGAAACAGTGTTAGAAGTTTTTCCTTCAAACCTGATGACAATCCGCTGATTCAGCAGCTGATTGAGATAACCAAAAAATGCTGGCATATTTTCAAGTTATCCGGTTATGCCCGTGTGGATTTTCGTGTGGATGAAAAAGGGAAACCGTGGATTTTGGAAATTAATGCCAACCCGTGCAGTTCTCCGGATAGCGGTCTGGTGGCCGCTGCGGAAAATGAAGGTATTTCCTTTAATGAATTAATCAATATCATCATCAATGAGGCTACCCATGATAATCAGGGATATCATTCTGCCTTCTGATTTAACATATGTTCAGGACATATTGGAATCAACAGGAATGTTTCATGATTTTGAAATAGCGACTGCTTTGGACATCTGTCGTGAAGGACTTTCTGACGGATCGGATTCCGGATATTTTTTTCTGTTTATTGAAGAAGAAAAACATCACCCTATAGGATTTGCAATTTATGGCCCCGTTCCCTGTACAAAAAAACGCTATGATCTTTATTGGATTGGGGTTCATCAAAACCACAGGGGAAAGGGACTTGGTAAGGAATTGCTGAAAATCTGTGAAGACAATATCAGACTGTCGGGAGGTAAAAGAATCTATATTGAAACGTCAACCCGTGAAGATTACAGCCTTACCCAGCAATTTTATCTTAAGAATGGTTATCATATCGAATCTGTTCTAAATGATTTTTATGAAGACGGCGACGGAAAAATCATTTTTTCAAAACGATTCCCTTAGTTTGGCATACAATTGTTATCAGAATTTTATCTTTATGTAAAAAACATGAGCGAAATCCTAACTTGCGTCAGGTACTGTAAGCTGAATGAAGATATTTCTTGATAATATTTGATAATATTATTATATTAATATGTTAAGAGATTTTGAAAAAATACTGTGGTACTTGCGTAATTAATGTTTCAAATAACATTGTGGATTTATTCAAAGGAGAGGACTTATGAAAATTTTCAATCAGTATCAGCAGGAGCTTGCCGGTAAAATTTCTGATGATGCAGAGCTGAATAAATGGCGTGACTGGAAATGGCAATTACGTCATACCGTAACGGATATTGATACATTTGAAAAACTGTTGGGGATAACATTCAGTCCGAAGGAACGTAAAAAGCTGGATAAGACAGTCCGTCGTTTTCCTCTTTCAATTACACCGTATTATCTATCATTGATTGATACAGAAGATCGTGAGAATGATCCGGTTTGGATGCAATCATTTCCCAGTACGTCCGAATTGATTCATGCACCGTATGATATGCCTGATCCTCTGGCTGAAGATACCGACAGTCCGGTAGAAGGAATAACACATCGTTACCCGGATCGTGTATTGTTTCACATCAGTAATATGTGTTCCATGTATTGTCGTCATTGCACACGTAAACGAAAGGTAGGAGATGTAGACTCGATTCCCAATAAAACGCAAATACAAAAAGGAATTGACTACATTTCAAAAACGCCGATCATACGGGATGTTTTATTATCCGGCGGCGATCCTTTTTTGTTGAATGATGATTATCTGGACTGGATATTAACGGAAATTCGAAAAATTGAACATGTAGAGGTGATACGCATCGGGACCCGAACACCGGTTGTTTTGCCGTACAGGATTACGGATGATCTTGTAGCAATGCTAAAAAAACATCAACCTTTATGGATTAACACACATTTCAATCATCCCCGGGAAGTCACATCATCGGCTAAGGAAGCCTTGCGGAAGCTTGCGGATGGCGGATTTCCTCTCGGAAATCAGTCTGTGCTCCTTGCCGGAGTAAATGACTGCCCCAGAATTATGCGGCAATTAGTCCATAAACTGGTTAAAAACAGAGTACGCCCTTATTACCTTTACCAATGTGATTTATCGGAGGGATTGTCTCATTTCCGAACTCCCGTCAGCAAAGGTTTGGAAATAATTGAGAGTCTCATCGGGCATACCAGTGGTTTTGCCGTACCTCGTTATGTAATTGATGCTCCCGGAGGTGGAGGTAAAATTCCCATTATGCCTAACTATCTTATATCATGGGGAACCAATAAAGTCGTGTTGAGAAATTATGAGGGTGTTATTGCAACATACAAAGAACCGGACAGCTATAAGCCGGTGTTTTGCGACCGGAACTGTGAAGATTGCAGATTACAACTCAAACTTGATGAAGCCGATGAATACAAATCTATCGGTATTGAAAAGCTTCTGAGTTATTACGATGAAGCGTATTCTCTTATTCCTAAGGATAATGAACGGTTCTATAGGAGAAACGGGGAGGATGATGAGGAATAATGATAGATAAAACCATTAAAACAGGCCGGTCTATCATCCGGCATGGAGCCTACAATGATCGAATATATCTTATGGAATGGGGAGGGGATGATCCGAATTTTCTGGCAGATAAACTTCTCCGGCTTGCCAACGATGAAAATTATAGTAAAATAACAGCGAGAGTTCCTGAACATGCAAAAGATGCGTTTCTCAATAAAGGCTTTATAATTGAAGCCTGTGTTCCTTCTTTTTATAATGGGAAAGAGGATGGATATTTTCTCGGCTTTTTTCTGGAAAATGAACGCCGGAAAATTAAAAGAGGTGAACACGTTAAAAAAGTTCTCTCCACAGCTATGGACAAAGCAACCCAACCTGTCCTTTCCCCTTTAAAAAAAGGATTGAATATAAAAGTTGCAGAAATGGATGATCTGAAAGAAATTGCTGCTTTATATGAGATAGTTTTTCCGGAATATCCTTTTCCCGTTTACGATCCTGCATTTTTAAAAGAATCACTGTTATCCGGACATAACCGGTACTTTTATATTTATAACAGTGAAAAGATAATTGCCGCATCATCTGTGGAGATGTATCCCCAGGAATCTTTCGTGGAAATGACTGATTTTGCTACGCTTCCGGATTATAGGGGTCATTCGCTTGCCCGGCATCTACTGAAAGAAATGGAATCATTTTCCAAACAGAGGGGATTTTTGACTGCGTATACCATTGCACGGGCAGTGTCATTCGGGATGAATATTACATTTTCCAGAATGGGCTATCACTTCGCGGGAACACTTATCAATAACACACGTATCGGACAGGGAATTGAAAGTATGAATGTGTGGTATAAGAAATTGAATATTCAAAAGTTGAGTCAGTGGGCAGTCCGGTAGCCGGNNGTAGCCGGTAGCCGGTAGCCAGTGTGTGGGGCGATTTTGTTTCAGTTGATATGATGTTGTTACATTTGACTGCTTTTATTTCATTTAGATGGTTTCATGGTCGATAAGGGTTTTTTTCTGGTTCGAGGGTAAATAAATCCTCAATTATGCTCTTAATTCAAGGTTATACATAATTCATGACTGACTGTTTATTAGAAAGCATTGTTTCTTCTTTTTTAACCGTCTCAACCTCTGAACCTCTGAACCTCTGAACCTCTGAACCTTTGAACTCTTGAGCTCTTGAGCCCATGAACCCATGAACCCATGAACTCTTAAACAGCGAGCGCAGCGAGCCTCAACCTCTCAACGTCTCAACCAATTATCAATTATCAATTATCAATTATAAATTATCATTGTATATTCACAAATGCTTTTACGGGAATGCAATATTACGGTATTGGACTTTGAAACAACAGGGCCGGTTGCAGATTATCCGGATGAGCCGTGGCAAATTGGTCTGGTTGTTGTAGAAAAGGGGAAAATCAATCCTGCAAAAAGTATGGATAGATTTCTTTATGTAGGAGATCGCCCCATAAGTCCTTATGTGCCCGGCAGGCATGCACGGATACGTCATGTATTGAAAAAATCGCCCCGTCTGGTGGAATTATGGAATGAAATCCGTGTTTTTATTGATAATCAAGTATTGGCAGCACACAGTACGGGAACAGAAAAAAAAATGCTGGGAAATGTATTTCCAATTCATTCAGAAGGTCTATGGATAGATACACTGAATCTAAGCCGACAGGTTTGGCCAGGATTGGCTAAGTATAATCTGGATAGTCTGATAAATTCCCTGAGACTTCAATACCGGCTTAGTAAACTGTGTCCGGGCCGTAAGCCGCATGATGCTTTCTATGATGCAATGGGATCGGCTTTAATCCTTGAAACAATACTTGAAGAACCTGAATGGTGCAATATCACTGTTTCACAGGCTGTGAAGCTGTCAAAAAAAGCACCAAAACTACTGCAGTACAATTAACAGAGCACCCAAAACCATCAGGCATGCAGCAATAAGATGTTGTAATAAATTCTTATCTTTAAATAATTTTCCGCCTACACCGGCAGCAAGAAGAACTGATAAACGTTTTAATGCAATCACAAGAGCTACCGGTCCGCCTTTGACCGCAAGAATTTGTGTATACCGATATCCTATTGTTAAAAAGGCTATAAGCAGAATCAGAAATATGGACTGTTTTACGGTGGATGAGAGAATTGTCACACTTTTTTTTCGATAATAGAACAGTGATAATACGAATAGATTAATAAACAGGAAAAGATGCTGAAAGAAGATAAAGCCTTCAGGACTCATCTTATATTGTCCAACGAGCACTTTGTCCATGATTGATGTTAGTGTAAAAAGCATGAGAGCAATACCGATAAAAAAATATCCCGGATGGTTACGGGTTTCTTTTTGAACGATCTTCCATTTGAATGTAAGTTGGGATTGCAGAGCCCATGTTCCTGCCAATAAAATGACTAAGCCGGAGATTTGTCTCAATGTCAGAGATTCACCAATAAAAAGCCAGGCAATGACGGCTACAAATCCGGGTGTTAAAACCATGAGCGGTAAGGTTGCGCTGATATCCATACGTTTCAATGCTTCCATAACGCAAACAAACGATATAGCCCCCATCAGGGATTTAATAAAAAGTATTATCAAGACCGTACTGTGAAGGTCCTGACTGTTAATAAAAAAGATAAAAGGAATAGACAGAATAAGATTTAAGAGTCCCAATACAACAGAAAAGCTGATGGCATCCTCTTTTTGCAGCGATTTTTTTTCACCGATGGCTGCACCGGCAGAAAATAGGGCTGATATCAAAGCAAATGATGTCCACATAGAGTATTTACCTCAAATTTTTTGGAATTTGTTGAACTCTGTCACATTATGCAAAAACAAAATGAGAGAAGATTGCCAAATTTAACCGGCATTCTTATATTCTTTTAAAACGGAGTTGGAAATGATCATAGCCGTAGATTTTGACGGAACAATTGTTGAACATCGTTATCCGGAAATTGGAAGAGTAAAACCGTATGCATTTGAATCGCTAAAAATCCTCCAGGACAAAGGTCACAAACTCATTTTATGGACATACAGAACGAATGAGATGCTTGAAAATGCCGTAGAATACTGTCGGAAAAACGGCGTTGTTTTTTGGGCAGTCAATGAAAGTTATCCCGGTGAAAACCGGGAAAAAAAGCCGGGTAGAAAAATTAATGCTGAACTTTACATTGACGACAGAAACCTGGGGGGACTTCCGGACTGGACAGAGATTCTTCAGATGATTCACCCGGAAGATTATGATATTGATCTGCTCTATCATAAAAAAGTCAGGAAAAACAGATTCCGCACATGGCTTAAACGTATTCGGTGATTTTTGATAAATACTGATGTATTATTGTTAAAAGCGCGAATTCAGAATAAAAACATTACAAAAAAATAAAAAATACTGAATAATCAATAAAAAGGTCTTGTAATGATAAACAGGAATTTTGTATTTTCCGGTGAAAATCATGAAAAAGCACAGATAAAAAAATATTCTTTCCCAAGATTCTCTTTCATCATGCTTCTCTCTCTCCCAGGTCCCGACATTTGTCGGGACTCTTTTTTAAATGACAAAAAATGATAAAAAAAATGACGATCTATATGTTCAGTAACTGAGTATTCAGATTGAGGGTTTCATGCAGGATAAGAGACAAGCCCCCTAATGCAACCCCCTGTTTTCCATATGAAGAAGGATGAAGATCCATTTTCAATGTGAGAGGACTTAAGGCATAACTGGATATTATGTCTTTGAGCATTGAAAAAAATACCGGGTTGTTTTCTGAGATTGGTCCGTGAAAGATCAGTGCTTCCGGATGGAAAATATTTACCATTCCGGACAATACAAGTCCCAGTACTGAAAGACTGTTTTTAAAAATTGTCCGGGCATACATATCACCGGCTTTCACTGCATTAATAAATATATCTCCATTTAATGTGTCAATTTTCTTTTGCAGTAAACTTGTTCCGGTAAACTTTTGAATAGTTTCTTTTGCTTTTTGAACCATTGCTGTATCAGAAGCAATTTTTTCTAATGTAATAAATGTCGAGGATAAATCATTTGTTTCCGGTGTAAATATTCGTATTTGTCCAAGTTCTGCCGGAATATCCAACAATTTATGGTTGTGAATCACGCCGCACCCAATCCCGTCACGGATATCAATACATAAAAAATTTTGGTATTTTTTTCCCATTCCGAAATAGAGTTCGCCCAAAGCTAAAAGATTTGCCTCATTTTCAATAAATACAGGCGTTTTAACTTTTGAACTGAGCATTGATGCAAATTCTATATTCTGCCAGGGTATACTTCGCGAGTAGTCAATCGTCCCGGTTTTCCTGTTAACAAGTCCGGCTATAGCAACACCTGTTCCTCTGAAATAAGCACCTGAAGGAACGCTTTTGATAAATTTCCGGATTTTTCTGGATGTAATTTTGATTATATCTTCAAGATTTAACGGAGTATCCCATTGATCTTCACTTATAATTTTTGCATTAAAATCGGCCAGAACAAGGTGTGATCTGTATTTATCAAGATCCAGTCCGATGGCCAGATTTTTTTCGGCATCAAAGCGTATTAAGGATGGAGGTCTGCCGCCTTTGTGTGTTGATGTTCCCGTCTCCTCAAGAGATACAAGTCCCAGAGAATCCAAATATTGAACTGCACTGCTTATGGTAGGAATACTAAGTCCTGTTGCATGAGCGAGAAATGTTCGAGATATGCATCCCTGATCCCGAATATGACTGAGAATATGTGTCCTGTTAATCTGGTTTAGTAAACTTGGCTGGCCTTTCTGTGAGCTTATCACCGGCATTCTCTCTAATTTTGTGTCTTGACGGGAAGTTCGATTATAAAGCAGGTTCCTTTTTTGGAATCGCTGGTAAATCGGGCTGTTCCCTTGAGAAATTTTTCTGTAAACAGACGGATTACATATGTGCCAAGTCCGCGACCTTTTCCTTTTGTAGAAAAGGAACGTTTGAAGACCTGAGCTTTAATTTCTTCACTCATTTCACCGGGATTCTGAACGTTAATCAATAATGTAACCTCTGTGATTTGAGTCATTATTGATACAGTTTCACCGGGTTTAACTGCTTCAAGAGCATTTTTTATCAAATTTCCCAGAACTCTGCCCAAAATTACCGGATCTGTGTCAATGTTAATATCACCGCCAGATTCATTAAATTCAATTTTTTTATTATCGTTAACAGAGTATAAAGAAAAGTTATCACAAATCGTTTTAATAAGCGTGTTAATCGTAATAGTTTGATATACGGCTTCAAGTGTATCATCCTCGGCTGACTGAATCATTTGCTGTGATTCAATGATGTCGAGAAGTTCACTGCTAGAACGGCTAATAATTGATTGAAATTCTTTTTTCTTATCATCTGTAAACTTTTCATTAAACATCATTTTAGAAAACCCCTGAATAATACCTGCAACATTCTTTACATCGTGATAAAAAAGGCGTTCCAAAGCATTTCGCCGATTTTCATGACTCATATCCAGGGCTGCAAATAGCACAAAGCTGATTCCCTGATACTCGAAATGATGAGTCCTAACCTGTAAATCCCATGCACCACCGTCAGAACGCATTATTTGACAATTCAGATGATCATCTGTTCCTTTTTGAGAATTCAGGATTAAATTTACGACGTTGCAATATCTGCAAAAACGGGTTGTTCCGCAGCCGGATTCAGAATTTAATGCATGAAGACAGTTTAAAACTTCCCCGGGGCGTTTTCCCAGATAATGGCAATCCGTTTGAAACGAATCCAGTAACTCGAGATATTTATCATTGCAGAAAACAATTTCTCTGTTTTCATTAAGAATTGCGACAAATTCAAGTAAATGATTTAAAGGTTCGTGAAACGTTTTATCATTTTTAAATAAACCAATCTGATAATCCAAATCTTTTTTTAAGCTTCTGTTTGGGGAAGCATATTCTGTTCTTAACTCTTTTTTATAGTCCATTTGCATCTAAGCTCCTCCCGGTAAACCGCTGATTAAATTTTAAAGATTCATTGAAATAATTAAAAGTTTAAATTTAATATAAATTATTAGGGTATCTTTGATATTATGATAACGTTTAATAACGTCTTTATGATAAGTTTTTGGCGTTAACCGTTAACTCATGACCTGCATCCACCGAATCAAACCGGTTTCAAAAGGGTGCAGCAGATCATTGTTCCATGGCCGGACCCTTACGTTGAACAGATAATTTCCGGCTTTAGGAATTTCTACTATTCCCGTAAATATATATCGCCCTTGTGTATTCGAATTTTTCAGATCAAGTTCTACAACCGATACAGGCGGTGCATCTTCATTGAACTCCCGGACAAGATAAACTTCTACTTTAACATCTTCGGGTTTTAACCCGTCCAGCATAACATCGGCTGTTATTTGCATATGTAACGTGTTGATAAATTCTTCAACCGGGTTTATTTCAGTGACCCACACATTTTTCCATGCCGATGATATTTTATCCTTCCATTCAACCAGATCCCGGGCTTTTTTATTGTTATCTTCAACCAGTGCTTTTTTGTGTTCGAAAGCAGGCATATAGAGTTTCTGTAAATATTCTTTTACCATACGGTGTGTACTGTAAACCGGCGTGATTGTTCGTATGGATTCCTTCATTCTGCGAACCCATGCTTCTGAATGTTCATCTCCGTTTGAACGTTCAAAAAATTCCGGTATTATGGAATTTTCCAATGTGTAATAGAGATTAGCCCCGTCTTCATTGTCTTGAATATCATTATTGGCATACTCTTTTTGTTCACCGATGGTCCAACCGTTTTTACCGTTATATCCTTCAACCCACCAGCCGTCCATAACGGAAAAGTTAATACCGCCATTTACCGGGACTTTTTCACCGGATGTTCCGCTTGCTTCTCTGGGGCGGCGTGGATTGTTCAACCAAATATCCACACCGGAAACAAGATAACGGGCCAGTGTCATATTGTAATTTTCCAAAATAAAAATTTTCCCAAGGAATGCTTCACTCATGGACATCTGATAGATTTCTTTTATGAGAGACTGACCGGGACGGTCTGCCGGGTGAGCTTTGCCTGCAATGAATATAAAGACAGGCTTGTCACGATTAGACAATATCTTTTTCAACCGTTCCAAGTCTTGAAAAAGAAGTGTTGCCCGTTTATATGTTGCAAAACGGCGGGCAAAACCGATAAACAATCCGTCTGCCGTTAATGACTCCAATGCTTTGTCTGTTATATATTGAGGAACGCCGTTTCTATTATCCCGAATTTTGATCCGTTTCTTTACCACATCTACAAGACGTTGTTTTCGTATTCTATGAACGTCCCATAAACGACTTCCGGGAATATCCTGAACATTTTCCCATAGTTTGGGATCATCAATATTCCTGAGCCAGTCATCTCCCAGATATTCGTTGTACAATTTTCTGAACTCACGGGATAACCATGTTTCTGTGTGAATCCCGTTGGTCACATGGGTTATGGGGATTTCACAAACCGGAACATCTTTCCAGATGTCCGACCAGATTTTCCGGCTTACTTCACCGTGAAGACGGCTTACTCCATTACAGCTTTTTGCCGTTTTCATTGCAAGGACTGTCATACTGAAGTTCTTATTTGTATCACGTCCCAATAGAAAAAATCTGTCCCAGTCAAGCCCGAAATTCTTGTAACAATGTTCAAAATACTTTTTCATCAATCCTTCGTCAAAAGCATCATGTCCGGCAGGCACCGGTGTGTGTGTTGTAAATACTGAGCTGCTGGAAACAATTTCGCGGGCAACGTCAAACATCAGGCCCTGATCAATCAGTTCACGGATTCTTTCAAGGACAAGGAAAGCGGAATGTCCTTCATTCATATGCCAGACAGACGGCTTGTATCCTAATTTACGCAAAGCCCGAACACCACCGATTCCCAGCAAGAGTTCCTGCGTAATGCGCATTTCGTTGTCTCCGCCGTAAAGCTGGGATGTTAAAATCCTGTCCTCCGGCAGATTTTCCTGAATATCGGTGTCCAGTAAGTATATGGATGTCCTTCCGGCCTGCATGCGCCATATCTGTGCATAAACCTTCCGGCCGGGCATGATTAAAAATATTTTATGAGGATTTCCATTCCCATCTTTTGCCAGTTCAATGGGAATTTCACCAAAATCATAACTGGGATACATGTTTTCCTGATTTCCATCTCTGTCAATCTGCTGATTGAAATACCCTTGTTTGTACATCATTCCCACGCCAACCAATGGTATTCCCAAATCACTGGCGGATTTGCAGTGATCGCCTGCTAAAATCCCCAATCCCCCGGAATAAACCGGTACACTTTCGTGAATGCCGAATTCGGCAGAAAAATAGGCGATCAGAAAATCTTTTTTCTCCGGATATGTTACATCAAACCATGTATCTTTACGCGTCATGTAGTGATTATACTCATCCATGACTTCTTTCAGGATCTTTAAAAATTCCGGATCACCTGCTTTTGCATTAAATTGATCCTGACCTAAATATTTTAATAGCTTTAAAGGATTATGCTCTACATCATACCAGAGCTCATCTCCCAGAGATCTGAATAATTTCTGGGCGTTGGGTTTCCAGCTCCACCATAGATTATAACTAAATTTCTTCAGTTCCTGCAATTCTTCCGGGACAAAACTCTGAACTGTAATTCTTCGAAAATTTTTCATGCCACCTCCATTTGCGAGGAAAATTATTGGAGTTTCGTGTGATGGACAAGGAAAATATCACGCGGTTTTGAGTGAATAAAACAGGGGTAATATTTGTAAAATGAAAACTTTATAATTGGCTGTTTTGGATTCATGGAGTTTTCCAATAAATTATAACCCATACACTGAGGTTTCATGATTAAGAAAAATATTACATTGGACAGACTTTTATCAACCAGGGTTTTGTTTATCGATGGAGCTATGGGCACTCTTATCGATTCTGCCGGTTTACAAAGTTCTGACTATAAGGGTTTTGACGGGTGTCCGGAAATATTAAACTCTACCAGACCGGATCTGATTGAATCGATTCACATTCAATATCTTAATGCAGGAGCTGATATCATTGAAACCAATACTTTTGGTGCCAATGGTCTTACATTGAAAGAATATGATCTGGATGCAATGACCTTTGATTTGAATGTTGCAGGAGCAAGCATTGCCAGACATGCCATCCAAACTGCAGATAAGGCTGACAGAACCCGGTTTGTTGCTGGTTCCATAGGACCCGGCAGCAGATTGCCGTCAATTGGACATATAGATACAGAGGACATTTACAACGCTTATGAACCCCAGATCCGCGGTTTATTGACCGGCGGTGTGGATTTGCTGATTATTGAAACAGCTCAGGATCTTTTACACTTAAAAACTCTCATTCGACTCATTGATGATGTTTCTAGCACATTAGGAAATGATATTCCTCTCATAGTTTCTGTTACGATAGAATCCAACGGGACCATGCTGGCAGGATCGGATGTTCCTGCTGTTGTAACTGCTTTGGAACCGTTTCCCCTGACAGCATTGGGGCTTAATTGTGCGACCGGTCCTGAAGGAATGCGTTCCCATCTCAGACACTTGTCTCAAATATCTCCCTTTCCCGTGTTTGCCATGCCGAATGCCGGAATGCCGGTTCATCGCCAGGGACATTTTGTGTATGAACTTTCGTCACAGTCAATGGCTGAACAAACCGGGATGTTTGTCAGGGAATTAGGCGCCAATATTGTCGGCGGATGCTGCGGGTCCACACCGGAGCATATCCGGACGATTGTTGAAACTGTCGGGATCTGTCATCCTGCCGACAAACCGTTCATGAAATATGAAGTTTCTGTTTCATCCCTCTTTCAGAGTCAGCCGGTTCGCGTAAATCCTGCTCCTTTTATTATTGGCGAACGCGGTAATGCCACAGGTTCCAGAGCGTTCAAAAATGCACTCATTGACAATGACTTGGAATCGATGATCTCAATTATCAATCAGCAGGAAAGAGAAGGGGCTCATGCTGTTGATGTTTCCGTTTCTACAGTGGGACGAAATGAAACTTCAGATATGAAACGGCTTATCCGTCACCTAAACACAGAATGCCGCCTGCCTCTGCAGATTGATACAACAGATACGGATGTTATGGAAGCGGCATTAAAGCTCTGCGCCGGTCGGTCGATCATCAATTCTGCAAATCTGGAAAGGGGAGAAGAGCATTTCCTCCGCATTGCCGGTTTATGTAAAAAGTATGGTGCCATGCTAATTTGTCTGACCATCGACGAAGAGGGAATGGCTGCAACGGCTGACAGAAAAATATCTATTGCCAATCGAATGATTACTCTGGCTCAAAATGCAGGGCTGAGAATATCCGATCTTTTAGTGGATACGTTAACGTTTACATTGGGAAGCGGTGATGAATCGGGACGGAATTCTGCCTTTGAAACATTGAAAGCCATTAAAGTTCTAAAAAATCATCATCCCGATATTAATTTACTGTTGGGTGTAAGTAATGTCTCCTTCGGACTCAACCCAAAAGTGCGGTATTACCTGAATTCGGTTATGTTGTATGAGGCTGTTCAACACGGTCTCGATGCAGCAATTATCCATTCCGGGAAAATTTATCCCTTATCTCAAATTCCTGAAAAGATCAGACAGTTATGCAGGGACCTTATCTATAATGTGAATGAAAATTCAGATCCTCTCTTAACACTTATCACCGAAACTGAATCTTCAACCGGAATGACAGATGACAAAAAGGAGTTTGATTCTCCCGGGGATAAACTCAGGAATAAACTAATGCTTGGCGAAGGAACAGAGCTTGAAGATATTCTGAATGATCTTCGTCAAACTCAGGAACCCCTGTCCATTATAAACCATATCCTTTTACCGGCAATGAAAGAAATCGGAGATTTGTTTGGAACGGGAAAAATGCAGCTGCCTTTTGTTCTAAAATCAGCCTCTGTCATGAAGAAAGCAGTGGATTTGCTTAAACCCCATATGGATAAATCAGTTTCATCCGTTCGCGGCACGGTAGTGCTGGCAACAGTTCGCGGTGATGTGCATGATATCGGTAAGAACCTGGTTGATATCGTTTTATCCAATAACGGATATGTTGTACATAATATTGGTATTAAACAATCACCGGAAGCAATTTTCGGTGCAGTTCAGGCATCCCGGCCGAATGCTTTGGGACTAAGCGGTTTGTTGGTCAGGTCAACGATTGAGATGAAAAACACCCTCATTTTCCTGCGGGAGAATGGGATCCGTATCCCTGTGTTGCTTGGCGGTGCTGCATTGAGTGAAAGTTTTGTGCGCGAGATTCTGGCCCCTGAATATGGCGGTTCTCTTTTTTATGCGGAGGATGCGTTTGAAGGATTGAATATTTTGGATGAAATCATGAGTAACGTTCCGATTAACAAAACAACGGCGAATAAAAGTCATGAGAATCATGAAATAACTTCTAAAGCAAATGAATCCACAATTGAGAATAAAATGGAACACTATACATATCCGAAGCCGCCATTCACAGGCGCATTCACACGTGAGAATATTAGTCCGGCGGAGTTGAAAAATTTTATTAATCTTAAAACACTCCTGATGTTTCAGTGGCAATTCCGGAAAGGGAAGATGAGTCAGGAAAAATATGATAACATCCTCAAAGTAGAAGGCGAAGAGCGATTTGAGTCTATGATGTCAGACCCTGACATTCTGGCATCTCTGATCCCACGAGTTGTTTACGGATACTTTACTGCCCGGCGCATAGACAGAGATACTGTAGAAGTCAGGGACCCAAAAACGACGAAAATGATAAAGCTTGATTTTCCCCGCCAGTCATCCGGCGCCTGTTTGTCTGTTTCGGATTATTTTTTACGGGATCATGAGAATATTCTTCCTATTCAGCTTGTAACCATGGGTGAGAAGGCAATGGAATACAGCCGTTTCCTGTATAAATCTGATGATTATGCCGGTTATTTCTTTTTTCATGGCCTGATAATGCAGTTAACCGAAGCACTGGCTGAAGAAAACCATGCCCATATTTTGTATGAGCTGGGATTGGATAAAGAAAAAGCAAGTGGGATCCGAAAACCTGAAATGTATCAGGGAATCCGTATCAGTCCCGGGTATGCCATGGCACCCGGATTGGACGTTCAAACGGACCTCTTGGATATTTTAAATGCCCGGACCATTGGCGTCAGCGTATCATCCGGTTTTCAACTTGTTCCCGAGTGTTCTACAACAGCGCTGATCCTGATACATCCGGAAGCAAAATATTTCAAGATATGAATAAGAAATAGTAATTAAGTTATCAAAAGACTATCTTGTAAATAGGAAAGGAGTTTTGATATGCATAATCATACTATTGAACAGTTAAAAAGTAAAAAACAAGCCATAGTCAAATTCGTTATGGACAAAAGTTCCGGAAAAAAAATTGGAAAAGTAGATCTTGCTCCCGACCTTTTTGAAAGAGATGTAAACTATATTTTAGATTATTTGATACAGTCGGCAGAATTTAATTCACCTCTTCTTTTTGCAGATTTTACGGCATGGTTGACAGATCTTTTAGTCAATTTGAAAATTGAACCGGATCATGTTCGTTTGAGTTATGATTTCATCCGTGAAGGAATTGAAAATCATATCGATCACACAGGAATTTTGGAAGAATATTTTGAGTTATCGCGTGAAGCGTTCAATCTGTCACCGATCCTGGATATGGAAACAATGTTGGCCCCGGAAAACGATTTGCAGGGTAAGTATATTCGTCATTTGGTTAACGGAGACAGACATCTTGCAAGAAACCTCATCATGGACGCTTTTCACTCCGGCAAGAAAATCAAAGATATCTATATGAATGTTTTTGCCCCTGCTCAGCGAATGATCGGTTATTTATGGCAAACCAACAAAATATCTGTAGCTCAGGAACATTATGCCACTGCAGTAACTCAATTAATTATGTCTGAACTATATCCTCATATTTTTCATGATACTCAATTCAACGGTTTAAAAATGGCCGGTGTAGCCATTGGTTCTGAACTTCATGAACTTGCAATACGGATGGTAACGGATTTTTTTGAAATGGATGGCTGGGATACATACTTTTATGGTGCAAATATGCCTGTCCAATCCATTATGAAAACACTCGATCAGGGGAAATTTGATCTCCTGGCTTTATCGGTTACTATGATGGTTCATCTGAATGAAATGAAAAAAATCATCACGGAGATTCGTCGTCAGGAACGTTTCAAAACAGTAAAAATTCTCGTTGGCGGAAATCCTTTGAATGTTGATCCGAATCTGTGGAAAACTCTGGGAGCTGACGGTACTGCAAAAAATGCTGATCTGGCAATTAATGTGGCCAATACATGGTTTAATATTTCATGAATTCAAACAACAGGAAAATTCTTCTCACACTCATGACAGATTATGAGGGTCATGTTTATTCCGTGCTACGGGATGATAATAAGCTTGTTCCTGAAAACGTTGACAATCTTCGGGAAATCGTTGAACAAGAAGACTATCTGAATCTATTTTACAACGAAATTTTGTCAGCGGGATTTGCTGAAAATTCCAAGATCAAATTCAGAAACTCATCGATCCATATACAGGCATACGGAATTAAACTGGATAATCAGGTGCTTATTTTTTGTTCTGCTGAAACAGTTAATGTTTATGATTATATAGAGGAACTTGCAAAGATTAACGCGATTCAGACAAATAGAATCCGTTATCAATCAAAATTACTGGCTGAACAAAATAAAGAAGAAGAATTAAATCTTTTGGAGAAGCTATCCAAATTAAATAACGATTTGGTAAAAGTTCAACGGGATCTCTTTAAGAAAAATGACGCATTGAAGCGGATCACCGATAAAATGAATACTGTTTTTAAATCAGCAGGTCTGGCTTTTGTGTTTTTTAAACAGGGATCAATTATTGAATCTTTTAATGATTCGGGTATGCAATTTTTATGTCGTTTAACAGGTGAAAACTTGAAAGCCGGCATGAATTTATCGGAGTTTACATTGGATCCAAAGGCTGAAATTCCGGATGATATGATATCCAGAATTTTGCATGAAGATCAGGTTGTTGAAGATATTTATCTGGATTATTGGTTTGAAATTCGAACCTATCCTGTTGTAGATGAATCAGGGAGTAAAACAGGGACGCTTCTGATAGCAGAAAATATTGACAGGCGCAAAAAGAATGAAAGGACGATTGAGGATCAGAAAGAACTTTTATATCTCATAAATAAAATTCTCCGTCATGATCTTGCAAATGTGTTTACGGTTTCACTGTCTGCAATGTCTTTGTTTAAAAGAACATCAGACAAAACCATGTTGGACAGCATTGTTGATGCTTCTAACAGGGGAATTGCGATTATTGATCGAATGAAGAGTACGGAATCCATTTTGGATAATTCTAAAAATTTGTATTTGGTATCCCTTGGATCAGTTGTAAGCGATACCATGAAAGAATTCAAGGATATGCGGTTCACCTGTGACGGTAATGGTGAGATTTATGGAGACAAAATGATAATATCAATGCTCAGCAATCTGGTCTCCAATGCCAAAAGTCACGGAAATGCTGATGAGATGCGTTTTTTAATCCGGACTGTTGACGACCATATAAAATTTGTTGTTGCCAATAATGGAAAACCCATTCCGGAAAATATCCGGGAAAAAGTTTTTGAAGAAAATTTTTCATTCGGGCAAACTGCCCATACAGGATTAGGTTTATATATTGTTAAAAAAACAGCAGAACGGTACAAAGGAAAGGTTCGGATAGAAACATGTGACGATGGAGGTCCTGCATTTGTTTTCCATTTTCCTGTTCCTGAACCAGTTAAAAAAACAGCTCCTTCTACATAAAACGTTAAAACACAATAAAGATATTAAGCAGACCAGCACTATGGGTAAAAAATCAGATTTATGGACGCGTCGCGATTTTATTAAGACAGGTATCATCACCGTATCGGGATTTGCCTTGGGTTGTTCAATACGGCCGGGTCTTGATATTCTTATCCGGAACGGAATGATTGCCGATGGTACCGGTAAAGCGATGTTTAAGAGTGATGTAGGTATTCGAAACGGAAAAATTGCAGCTGTTGGAAATTTAAATAACGCCGGAGCGGATTTTGTTATCGATGCAACAAACAAGGTAGTTTCTCCCGGTTTTATAGATATTCATGCTCATTCAGACAGCGAGCTTTTAGTCAATCCCAATGCAGAAGGCAAAATCCGTCAGGGCGTTACAACTGAAGTCTCCGGTAATTGCGGTTCTTCGTTATTTCCCATGACAAAAGAAGCTGCGCAAAGAAATCATGAAAGTTTAGAAAAAAAATATGGACTGGATCTTTACTGGGAAAATCTGGATGGTTTTTATTCAATCCTTGAGAAACAGGGAATTGCTCTTAATTACGTAACATTCACAGGGCATGGAGATTTGAGAGATACTGTTATGGGATCGTATGACAGAGATCCTTCAACGGATGAATTGAAAAAAATGCAGAAGATCCTTGCTCAAACACTTGAAATGGGAAGCATGGGATTATCCACCGGCTTGGAATATGCCCCCGGAAGTTATGCAAAAACTTCCGAACTGATAGAACTGTCAAATGTTGTATCACGGTATCAGGGTGTCTATGCAACACATTTAAGAAATGAGGATGACAGACTGGAAGAGGCCGTGGAAGAAGCTCTGGATATCTGCCGAAAAGCACAGGTGTCTTTACAGATATCTCATTTAAAAGCCTGTAATAGAAACAACTGGAACAAAATTGATAGAGTACTGGATACGATAGAGCATGCCATTAGGGAAGGCTTACCGGTTAGGGCGGACCGTTATCCGTATAATGCATGGTCAACCGGGCTTTCGGCCTTTCTGCCGGTTTCAGCACGCCAGGGATCAACGGCTGAAATCATTGACATGTTAAAAAAACGGGATAATGAAGAATTTATCCGAACGTATGTTATCGACCGCGGAGAACGGATCGGAGGATGGGACCGTGTACTGATAAGTTCCTGCCGGGGGGAAGGCGGAGAATTTTTTGAAGGAAAAACTCTCCGGGATATCGCCTTGGCATTACATACTTCACCCTATGAAGCTGTCAGGCAGTTATTGATTGATTTTAACGGACAGGTATCTACAATCGGTTTTGCCATGGATGATGAGAATTTGAAGAAAGTCTTGAAATCAGAATTTGTTACGGTTGGTTCCGACGGCTCTGTTCGGGCACGCTATGGCCCTCTCTTTACAGGGAAACCCCATCCCCGTTCCTACGGTACCTTCCCCCGAATTCTGGCTAAATATGTTCGTGAAGAAAAAGTTCTTACCATTCCGGAAGCAGTAAGAAAAATGTCTGCCATGAATGCGGAAAAATTAAATTTGAAAAACAGAGGTTTTATCCGGGAAAATTATGCGGCAGATCTTGTTCTTTTTGATCCGGAAACTGTTCAGGACAATTCCACGTATCTGGATCCTCATCAATATCCAACCGGAATTTCTCACGTTATAGTGAACGGTGTTCCTGTTATCAAGGACCGGAATCATACCGGTGCCCTTCCCGGTAACGTTCTTCGGCGAACCTGATATACGGTTTTATACAGCTTGTGTCTGATTAATTAAATTACATGTGAATTGTCTTGTAACCATCTTTTAACTGTTTCAACTAAAATTCTAAAAAGGAGTTGTTTTGGGCATTTTTTCCGAAAATGACGTAAAAGTAATTCAGACCCATCTAGAAGGAATGATTGATCCTGTTCACCTGGTTTTTGTCAAAAGTGAAAAAAACTGCAGATACTGCCGGGAATGCCGTCAGCTGATCATGGAATTTGCAAATTATTCTGACCGTATCTATGTGAGTGTTTTCGATTTTGAGGAAGATTCCAAAGAGATTGAAGAGCTGAACATTGAGCGTGTGCCGGCAATCATCCCCATGGATAAAAACATGACTGATTTTGGTATCCGATTTTACGGAATACCCTCCGGTTATGAGTTTCAGTCACTCCTTGGTATCGTCCTTCAGATATCGAAAAATAAAGTTGGCTTGAGAGATGAATTAAAAACGCTCATAGCCCGCATTCAAAAACCCATGACGATACAGACATTTGTAACTCCAGTTTGTTCATATTGCCCGTCTATAGTCAGGCTGATTCATAAAATGGCTCTTCTGAACCCATTGATAAAAGCAGAGATGATTGAAGTTACAGAATTCCCGGAATTGGGTAAAGAAGCCAATGTTAAAGGTGTTCCCAAAACGATCATAAATAAAACTTTTGAAATCGAGGGGGCAATCCCGGAAGATCAGTTTATTCATAAAATTGTTGAAAATTTTACATAAACCATGGAGATGTTGCATGAAAATTACGTTGCACGGATTACAGGATAAGCTCACTTTTCTGGCAAAGGGAGAATCAGGACACTGGATTGCCCTTGATACAAGCGAAGAAATCGGCGGCAGTGATGCCGGGACCAGCCCTATGGAGCTTGTTCTGGAAGCCTTAGGCGGATGTACGGCAATGGATGTTCTTTCCATTCTGAAGAAAAAGCGAATGAAATACGACAAATTTGTAATAGATATCGTTGGTGAAAGGGCTCAGGACCATCCGCGAGTATTTACGAAAATTCATCTTGTGTATAAATTCTGGGGCAATGAACTCTCGGAAAGTGCCATTGAAAGAGCCATTATGCTGAGTGAAACCAAATACTGCAGCGTAAATGCCATGCTCAGACCAACGGTTGAAATTACGTCAAAATTTATTCTTAATCCTGAAGATTAGACCGGTATATAAAGTTTTCATTTATTCCCAGTAAACCCTTTTTTCAGTCTTTAAGAAGTTATATATTTTACATGAGAGAGAAAGACGGGTATTATGAACATAATCATAATTATTTTTAAATGGCAGCATAGGCAGATGGTTCCATAATCACGCATTTAAGGTTTTAATCCGATAACACTTTTGGGAGAAAAAGAATGGAAAAGATTTTGACCATTAATCCGGGATCGACGTCAACCAAGGTTGGAATTTTCAGCACCAAAGGAATTATTGATGAATTTTCCGTTCCAATGGATCAGCATCACATTAAAAAGAATGTAATTCAGGAATTTCCTTATCGGCGCGATTTACTGGAACGGTTTATGGATAAGATTGATTTAAAGGATCTGGCGGCTGTTGTAGGACGCGGAGGACCCCTCAAACCTCTGGCCGGAGGCGTATATAAGATTTCACCTGCTTTATTGTCTGATCTTCGCCAATGCAGATACGGGAATCATGCCAGTTGTCTGGGAGGACTGCTGGCTGATTATTTTGGTAAACGCTATAATGTTCCTGCATGGATTATTGACCCGGTTACAGTGGATGAATTGGATGATGTTTCCCGTATATCAGGCGTTCCAGAGATAGAGCGCATCAGCCGCTGTCATGCTTTAAATATTAAAGCAACAGCACGGAAGGCATGCGATTTGAATGGTTGGGCCATACAGGAAGAGAATTTTGTTATTGCTCATTTAGGCGGAGGAATATCTGTCTGTGCGTTGAAAAAAGGGTTGATCCGGGATGTAAATGACGCTTTGCTTGGAATGGGTCCCTTTTCTCCGGAACGTGCCGGCGCCTTGCCGATCCGGGGATTACTGGATTTGGCCTTTTCCGGAAATTACACACGAAAAGAACTCGACCACTACATGTCCAGAGAATGCGGTTTGAAAGGGTATCTTCACACCAATGATGCCCGGGAAGTTGTACGTCGAATTAACGAGGGAGATGAAAAAGCCCGTTTAATAATGGATGCAATGATCTATCAGATCGAAAAAGAAATCGGAGCTATGACGGCAGCGTGTCAGTTCTCTGTTAAAGCGATTCTTGTTACAGGTGGTTTAGCAAACTGTTCGTATATTACGGACAAATTGATAAAGGATCTGTCATTGTTCAATGTGATGATTCTGCCCGGAGAAAATGAGCTGGAAGCTATGGCAGATGGCGGTTTTCGTGCATTAAACGGTGAAATTCCAATTAAAGAATATATCTGAGGAAACTATGAGATTTAACGATCTGTATGAAAAAGTGTCAACGATTGAACCTAAACAACTGAATGTTGTCAATCCTGAAGAAAAGTCTGTGTTTCTGGGATTAAAAGAAGCTGCTAAAAAAGGATATGTAAACCTTCGTCTTTTCGGAAAACGTGATCTGATCGAAAATGCGTGTTTAAGCATTGGATTAAAACCGTCTTACATTCATGATTGCAGGACACCGGCAGAGGCTGCGAAAGAGGCTGTAAAGGATATCCGCATGGGAAATGGGGAGTTGCTGATGAAAGGAGATATCCATACTGCCGATTTTCTCAGACCCGTTCTGGACAGAGAAGAAGGGCTTCGAAAAGGAAGCATTTTATCTCATGTGGCCGTATGCGATACACCGAATTATTCCCGCCTTTTATTTGTTTCAGACGGTGGAATCAACATTGCACCTGATTTGGAAACAAAAAAAGTCATCGCCGGCAGTGCTGTCGAATTTGCCGAGAAAATTCTTGGAGAAAAACCCAAAATTGCCTTTGCCGCCGTGATCGAAAAAATCAATGAGAAAATTCCGTCAACTGTTGATGCGTCTGTCCTTGCTGATATGTTCCGGAAGAAGGGCTACATTGCTGAAGGTCCCATTTCAATGGATATTCTCCTGTCCCCGGAAGCCGCTCGGAAGAAGGGATTCAAATCAGATGTCTCGGGGAATGCTGATGTGATTATATTTCCTGACATTACCCCGTGTAATTTCATGATCAAACAAATGATACTGCTTGAAAATGCCATAGTAGGCGGACTTGTTCTCAATGCTGCCGTTCCCATCATCGTATTATCCCGTTCCGATACAGCGGAAACTAAGTTAAATTCCATATTGCTGAGTCTTTTGTAGGACTGTAACCTCTTGATCGCAAATTATCTAAAAAAGGTAGAACGTGAAGAACGAACTTGAGATCATTGAAAAAGCAAAGAACGGAGACCGAAAAGCTCAGGCTGAACTGGTTTTGAAATATGAAAAAAAAGTTTTCAATCTTGCCCTGAGAATGATGCGGGATAAAGAAGATGCAGAAGACGTTATGCAGGAAACTTTTTTGACAGCATTGAGAAAGTTGCATACTTTTGAGGGCAGGTCTCAATTCTTTACATGGTTGTACCGGATTACCATGAACATATCCCTCCAAAAACTCAGAGACAGAAATAAAGGGAATGCAATGGTTTCCCTGTCAGATCCTGATATTGAATCCATACACGGTCAGCATCTGTCTGAATGGCCTGCATTCAGCGGCAGAATGATGTCCAACAATGATTTCAGAAAGCTGCTTGATAAAGCCATAAAAGAATTGCCGGCCATCTATCGTTCAGTTTTTATCCTTAGGGATTTGGAAGGACTATCAACGATCGAAACGCAGAAATTACTGGATCTGTCTGAATCCAATGTAAAGGTTCGGTTAATGAGAGCCAGATTTTACCTCAGACAATCCCTGCAGAAACACTTTCAGGAGAATCAATTCAATGAACAATGACGTAAAAAAAGCAAACACACCGTTTGAAAAGCTTTGTCTGGGTCTATCTGATGATATGGATGTGGAAATTTGTAAAGAGATCGCAGCCGAACTTGAAAAATGTCCTGATTGCCATTTCTTTTACAATTCCGTTGAAAAAACGATTGAAATGTACCGTGAGGTAGAAAACGATAAAAACATGGATGAAGACATGGAATTAAGACTTCTCAGAATATTGAATCTTGAGGATTTTAAACCATGCGATGATAAGTGAAATTCAATTGATAATATAATGGTCAAATATTAAATTTAAAGGCTTCGTGATATTTGACAGATCATAGGATGGAATAGACAGATGGAACAGAAAAGAGTAATTGTATTTACGACACCCACATGTACATATTGCAAACAGGTCAAACGGTATCTGTCTGAAAAGAATATTCATTTTAAGGAAATTGATATAAGCCGTGACAGTAAAGCGGCTCAGGATATGATTCGTAAAAGCGGACAACAGGGGGTACCCCAGTTGTGGATCAACAATGTTCCAGTTGTAGGTTTTGACAGACTGAAAATAGATAAAATGTTAAATTTAAAAAATTAAGAGTTGGAGGAAGTTCATGAAGATTAAACCACTTGATGATCGTGTGCTTGTAGAAGCAGCACCCCAGGAAGAAAAGACAGCCAGCGGAATCATTATTCCGGACACGGCAAAAGAAAAAAAGCATCTTGGGACTATCGTTGAAGTGGGAACTGACGAAGAATTACAGAAAATCGTCAAACCCGGGAATAAAGTTCTCTATGGCAAATATGCCGGAGAAGAAATAAAAATCGACAATAAAGAGTTTGTTCTTCTCCAGCGCAGCGATATTCTGGCGATTGTAGAGGACTAATTATTTGACAATTCAGAAAAAAGGGCGAAAGCCCTTTTTTTTTTATCTTGAATTTTGACGTACCGGATCGGGGCTGATATTACCGATAACAAAGCAGTTCGAAAAATAAGAATGAATTCGGTTATTGAGTCAAATGACAGACAGGCGTCTCCTCCCTGAAAACCAATTTGTGCCTCTCAACCTCTCAACCTCTCAACCTTTCAACGTTTGAACTTCTGAACTCTTGAGCCCATGAACCCATGAACCCATAAACGTCTTTCCCGCTCATTAATAATCATCCCGCGCAAACAAATACATGAAACTTTTTGCAGCCCGATTACTGGACAATAGTCCCATGACAGTCCCAGCACTGATAGTAACAGTCCAGATAATGGGTGAGAATTCCAGCGATATATCAAAAATGTATTGAACAGAGAAATTGACAGCTCGAAAAGCGGTATGCAATAAAAAACCGGCAAAGACACCACCCAGTGCTCCTTCGATGATCCCTTCAAAAATATAGGGAAGTCTGATAAAAAGCCCCCCGGCTCCCAGTTGTTGCAAAATTGCTATCTGCTTTCGCCGGGCATAAACAGAGAGTTTGATTGTGTTTTTAATCAATATATTCATAGCAATAAGCAGTGCGAATATGACACCGGTTCCAACCAATGAAAAAAGTCTGAAATATTTTTCAATCAGAATGAGAATCTCTTTATGGTACTTTACATCATCAACACCGGGTAAAATTTCAATACGGTGTGCAACATTTTCTACAATACCAGGATGAGTCATTTGTTTGTAAAGTTTTATATGAAAAGAAGCCGGCAGCGGGTTTTCATCGAGGATTTCATATATATCTTCCCCGAATTCCTGTTTAAAAATCCGGGCTGCTTCTTCTTTGGATACATAGTTGATCATTTTAATCTGATGAATGGATGCGAGTTCATTTTGAACTTTCAAAATCTCTTCCCGGCTCAGATCCGGATGAAGAAAAACTTCAATTTCAAATTTATCCTGAAACAAATCAAATGAATTGATGGCTTTATAACCCAACAGACTCATACCAATAACAATGCTTAAGGATATACCGATCGTAAATACAGCAATCAAAGCGGGGATACGGGCTGTCCACAAATTGATAAATGTTTGTTTTGTAATAAACGATAAACGCATTATAAATCCACCAGACTGCCGTTTTCCATATAAATCCTTCGATAATCTGTATCTTCGATCAGACCGTAATTATGGGTTGCCATGATAACTGCCGTTCCCAGAGAGTTGATTTTCCTTAAGAGTTCAAAAACGGTATTGGCAGCTTCAGGATCAAGGTTTCCGGTTGGTTCATCAGCCAAAACGAGAAACGGATTCTTCACAATAGCCCTGGCTATGGCTACCCGTTGTTTTTCTCCTCCGCTGAGTGAACCTGCTTTTTGATGCCATGTTTCCAGCAGACCGACTTCGTCCAGAATAACCTCAACCCTGTCTTTTATGATTCGTCTGGAATGACCGGTCATAATCAACGGAAGTGCAACATTTTCGAAAACCGACAGGTTTTCAATAAGGCGAAAATCCTGAAAAATAATTCCAATTTCCCTGCGTAAATGAAGAATTTGACGTTTGCTGATTTTTCTGCTGTCCCACTTTCGGATATTAATATGTCCTTTTGTGGGCAATATATCCATGTAAATGACTCTCATTAAGGTGGACTTTCCACAACCGGTCGGACCTAAAAGAAGGGTAAATTCACCTTCATTGAAAGATGCATTGATATTGCGTATCCCTTCTCCATTCCCGAAATTTACCGTCAGTTTTTTACATTCAATCATCATTTACCACAATCAGTAAGCGTTCTGAAGCTTCATCAGCCTCATTATATGAAAATTCTTCCAAAAATAAAAGATTCTCACCGGGTAAGACAAGAAACAAATTTTTAATTTCCTCAAATGTCCATATATGCTGAATATGGATTTCGGTAACGGTTTGTTTATTGTGGGTTATTTCCAGATATGTTCTGCAAATATTTTTTTCCTCATCATAGGAATGCCACCTGTGAAGAATATCACCATTAGTCATCTTTTTCGTTTCAGTTTGTTCCACAAAATAGCGTTTGATAAGTTCCGGTAGTGCGAAATCAAAAATCAGGCTCTGACCGTTTATCCGTCCTTTCTGCATACGCCTAATATAGTTTTTCAAAATATCTGTTTGAGAAATATAATTCAACGAGTCATGGACGTTTATTCCAAGCGTAAATTCGGGAGGCATGGAAGCTGTGAGCATGTCCTGAATAAACCACTCATGTTTCGGGTATTTCAGCCGGGCCTGACGTATCATCTCTCCGGATATATCCAGTCCTCTTGCGGCAGAATTATTTTTTGAAAGATAGTTTAGTAACGTGCCTGTACCGCATGAAAAATCAATAATTCTATCTGTTCGGATTTTCAGTTCTGAAGCAAGATCCAATAAATAATCAGCCCAGCCTTCGTAATCGATATCCTCCATCAACTCATCATAAAAACTGGCAGAGCGCGAATAGGGAGGGATAATCTGCAAGAGTTCATTCATGCGGGTAAATGGCGTGTTGTGTAAAGATATATGGTGAAAACAATGTAAATGATTATCATGAATGCGCCGTAAAATCTTCCAATACCTTTACGAAAGAAAATGACGGGGAATAAAAATATTACAAGACCAAGCATGACCGGTATTTCAAATCTGAAAATCACTGGATTTACAGGAACGGTTTTAAACAGTCCGATTCCCCCAATGACAAAAAACATGTTAAAAATGTTAGATCCCATGATATTGCCAATAGAAATGTCTGTTTCTTTCTTTATGGCTGCTATCACGCTGGCAGCCAATTCTGGCAACGATGTCCCGACGGCAACAATAGTCATGCCGATGACAATATCCGGAATTTTCAAAAGATGTGCCATGTAGACTGCTGAACTGACCAGCCAGTCTGACCCGAAAGTAAGTCCGATTACCCCCAAAACAATAAATACAATATTCAATAAATTCGAATTAATTTTCTTTGGCAGTTCTTCAGAGACCGGAACATCTCCGGGATGCATAATCAGATAAACGGTATATGAAAAGATAATTAAAACAAAAATCAAACCTTCATAGAAAACGACGTCGTTTCTGATAAAGAAAATAAAAATCAGCGTTGAAATAAAGAGAAAAATCAACTCTTTTCGAATCATTTTATAATTGATCACTAAGGGTGAAAATAAAGCAGATAGCCCGAGAATCAATGCAATATTAGCTACATTGCTGCCAACCACATTGCCTATGGCAATATCAGATTGTCCTTTGATAGAGGCTATGGTTCCAACTAAAAATTCCGGCATGGATGTCCCGAATGCCACAATTGTCAGCCCGATAACCATCGGTCTGATTCCAAGATTCCGGGCAAGATTTGCTCCGCCGCGTACAAGATATTCCGCTCCGTAATAAAGGAGAAATATACCGATCAAAAACAGAAAAATTTGTTGTAACAGTTCAGGCATTACGGTACAACCTGTGTTCATTTATGTATGTGTTTACGTCTTCCGGAAGAAATTGTTTTACATCCATATGTTTTTTCAGCATTTGACGGATCCTGCTTGAACTGACGGGAATATTGGGACCGGACAAAAACAAGCAGGCATTGAAGATATGAGGTTTTATTTGATTTCTTGAAAATCCGTCCCGGGGAAATATCAGAAATTGAATTCCAAGATCCAGTATTTCATCTATCCGGTTCCACCGGTAAAGATCAACAGCCTGATCCATTCCCAACAAAATAATAAAATCCCGGATATTATCATACTCAGATAAAATATGTTTTACGGTATTTATTGTATAGGAAATCTCCCCTTGTTTTAACTCCCAGTCACTGATCAGAATTTTATCTCTGTTTTTAAACGCCAGATTGATCATATTCAGGCGATGTTTCGAATCTAAAGGGGTTTCTTCCTTAAGAGGAGCCTGCCAGGCAGGCATTAAAATTAAAATATCCGGTTGGACTTCATTCAGTGTTTTTTCGGCATAATAAACATGTCCGTTGTGGACGGGATTAAAAGAGCCGCCGAAAAGACATAATTTCATATGATTTACTCACTGATTATACTGTTATAGCGTAACCTGTCCTGGGCAGAGAGTAATTTATTGCGATCTATTTGTCCGTAATATTCCATCATCTTTTCCTGATTCCCCATTTTTTTATAGCATTCTGCCAGCTCAAGGAGAACAGGGTGATATAAAGACGTATCATAGTAATTGTTCAGAATTTCTTCAAATGTAATGACAGCAGAATTCCATTCTCTCAAAACCATATATAGTTTTCCGGCATCATATACTTTTTGTGCCAGTTTCATTCTTAGGTCCTGAATTCGTTGTTCTGCCGTTTTTCTGTGTTTGCTGTAGGGGTATGTCTGGATAAAATCCTGATATTGCCGTATTGCTTCATATGTATATGTCTGATCCCGTTGATAAACAGGTGAAAGCATGTTATAGGATTCGCCGATCATAAAATCAGCCTCTTCTACAAGTTCGCTGGCAGGCCAGCGGAGCATTAAACGCTGAAACTCATCAATGGCCACCAGGTACTCTTTCAAGTAATAGTGACAATGAGCAAGTTTAAACTGAGCATTATCGGCAATATCACTTCCGGGTGCATTATAGACGACAAACGTAAAATGATCGATTGCTTTGTAATATTTTTCATTGTCATATAATTCTATTCCTTTTTCATACCGTTCGAGAAATGTGCCGGACATATCTTTTTTGGATGCTGAACAGGATAGGTTCAGGAATGAAATCATGATAAGAACAATTAATAAGTGTGTATTTTTTTTCATAGTTTCACCAAATCGACCTGCATGTGTAATGTTAAACCCTGATGTCCCGTAACCATAGCCGGAACCAACTGTAATTTTATATTATGCGTCAGAGCGGAATTGAATTTTGTCGTTCGAATATATGCGTCAAAAGCAGAAATGACATGATTAAACATTAAAGCAGTTGAAAAATATCCGGAACGCTTTAGCAGATCATTGGCATATTTCCTCATGTTTGCATAGTGCTCCTGGTTTGGGGAAGAACGTTCAATAACCTGATATTTGGGATCATTTTTATAATCCTGCCAGTCATCCCAACCCTGTTTGAACTGTTTATATTTACTGATGTTTTCATAGAAATGGTATTCTTTTTCAAGGGTGATGCGATCACGCGCGTCCTGCCAGTCATCCCACGTTTTGAATGTTTGAATAAATTCCGTAAATGTATAGCGCTTATATCCTATAAATATGTTCACGTTATGCGTTTTTTCTGCAAGATTATTGTTATACGGTTCCACATATTCTCCGTAATAATCATCAAGCCATCGCAAGCCGTCCCAGTGGTTGTCTGCATAGCGTTCATAATCCCCAACTTTTTTATCACCGGCCTGTTTGTAATAGACAATACCGGTGATTCCGGCCAGCTCAAGCGTTGAATAAAATATGCCCCATGCTGTATTTCTCGTATAGAACTGACCGGAACCGGGAAGAACAGCAGACATAAGCAATGCTTTACGGGGGTTTTTTTCTTCCGGGTTGGATGGAATCTTCAAAGGAGTCTGAGCCAGCAAAATTGAAAGATTCAGTATAAGCAATACACAAAGTTTTTTCATTTTCATCCTTTAAAGAGGATCGGTTCTATTTGGAAAGTTAAACAAAACTGACCAATAAAAACGCCATTCTTTACCAAAACTAACGTTTTCTAATGTTGTTTCGTTCCATCTTGTGAATGAATCAAATCCATAAACGGCATCGAATGTGATCGCCAGCGGATAGGCGTAAAATGACTGGCCGCCCAGGCGGATCTCAAGGCCGATATTTTGTTTCCACGAAATTTCTTTCAGAGGTCCTCGCCAGGCATCACCTGCCTGATAATATACACCAGCATACAATCGGTTGAAAAAGAACGGTTCAAGACTCAGGTTCATTTCAGGTATAACGGGAAAGCGAAACATTCCGGTAAAAATGACTTTCTGCGTTCCTTCAACGGCATAAAACGGATAACCTTTCAATCCGGGACGTCCTCCACCGTAATAATGGAAAAAACTGTCAATGTGTGCATTTTCCTGCCACCCGCTGTTTACGGCAAATGATAGAGCACTTCTTTTAAAAATTGAAACCGGAATAAATAACTCTGAATCCAGTTCCAGTCTCAGCGTGTTTTCATTGCTGTATATTTCCTGCAGTGTATTGAATTCTTCATTGATGCCGAAATCCTGCAGATATTGATTAAAATCATAAGCGGCTGTTAACTTTGTCGTAAAACCCCGGCGCGGATTAATATCACTGTGCCAGTCCCTTAAGATAAAATCCATTATCCAGTTACCTGAAATCGATGTCCCCTTGTAATAGGTATAACCAAAGGGTTTAAATTGAGTGGATGTGTTTTTGTCATAATCTGATATCTGTGCAGAATATTGATTTCGGGTCAGAGATAAATGCCAGTTATGGTTTAGCCAGTTATATTCTATACCGCCGGTTGCTTCCCACATCTTAAAGGATATATCCCGTTCAAATTCATAAAAATCGTATAACCGGTCGGATGTGGAATTTAAATTGTACGTCACATAATAGCCTTCCAGATAAAGTGAGGGGAGGAAGAAGTTAAAATCCAGCCGTCCGTAAGCATCCATATCCCGGGACGTTGATATCCCCACAGATGTGTATAAATTGTACTTGTTCAAGACTTCATTTTGAAAAGCTGCAAATCCGAATTTTGGTTTATTATAATCTATCATGACAAAGGGTATAAAAAAGATTCTTGAAAATTGCGATGTATATTCTGCCGGTTGTATGGGAGGAATATATTTAGGGTCATAATTGCTGTCAGGTACTCGGTATGGGCGATATTCTGCCAGAGCCGGATCGACCGGTTGCGGCGTTGCTATTTTTGCAAGCTTAAAAAGACCGTTCTCAAAAAGCGTATAAAAAATACTGCCGTTTGGAGCCTGAGCCGGATAAAAAGCTGCTCCGGTGATATTTGTTATCAGAATATCTTCTCCCGATGTGAGATCGCGTGAATAAATGTTGAAAATTCCCGTTCGGTCAGAAGCATAGATAACGGATGTACCGTCACTGCTGAAGGATGGATGTCTGTTGTCATAGGATACATTATGTATCAAACCGCGAACTGTCCCCGTTTCAATGTCCAGTTCATAAATGTCGCGGCCGTATGTGAGAGCCATATCAAAAATCAGAGTTTCTCCAGCAGGGGAAACGGAGATCGTGTAAACCTGTTCACCATGACGAAAATCCGTTAGGGGATATAATTTGCCGTTTTCATCAACCCGTGCAATATTATGAGAACCATCGTGGACATAAATGACATATAGTTCTCCCGTTGACGAAACAGTTGCAGAATAGATTCTCGCATTTTTTGTTATAAATTCAGACTTTTTATTCTCAAAGTCATATCGAGCCAGATCGAAATAAACGGAACCGTATAAATTTGGATGCCGTTGTTTGACATAATAAATGGATCGGCTATCCGGACTCCAGGCCACATTTCCTCTGATTCGGCTGTTTTTATCCAACAACTCAGTCTTACCGTCTTCAGTAAGTATGCAAAGATAGGTTTGTCCAATATAGTCCCGGCCTTCTGCAGAAGCCATAACAACCTTTTCACCATCCGGGGAAACAGACACATTTACGTAAGCCGGTCCCTGATCCCGGATGATCTCTCCCTTGACCATATTCTTCCGGATCAATTCTGTATCAATTAAATAATCAGCAGTTAATTTGTCTGTCCATTCCCGGTAAAGATCTCTTCCCGAACGATTAAAGACTTTTTTAAAGACTTTATCAAAAGACCAGTGTTTAACGGAGGATGCGATTTCGGCAATTCTTTTTTGGGATTCAAAACCGTAAACATCACTCAGATGGCGGACAAAAGCATATCCGGTATTATAAACAGATTCATTTCCCGTACCTTTTTTATCAAAATAAGCCGCTTCTTGCCACGTCAGCAAGGATCCGTTTAAAGCTCTGTCTCTCAGCAGCATATCTCTATGAGAGTCCCAATAGTCAGCCTGGCTGCTTTCAAATTGATACTGGGCAACACCTTCAGCCCACCACATAGGAACAACCACGTTTGAAATCGGAGCAGCTCCTATACCTTTGGGATATTCAAGGATGATATTGTCCTTATAAGGTTTTTCGCGGTCCAGTACCTGTACAAAAGCTGCCGGAATGGATATGGGATATTTCATGGCTTTTCCCAGGGAAACAATATGTGAGAATTCGTGAGTAAAAACATTCCTGATCCAGTTGTGATTGCCCCGAAGATCAAATTGAAGGGGAGAAGCCCACAGCAGAATCTTATTTTCAAAATAATATGCACCTCCATTGGCATAATCGTCAGTATCCATGATGATAACCTGAGTTTTTGTTGCCGGTTCAAAATCATAGACGGAGGTTACATAAGGATACATTTCTTCTGCTACACGTAAAACCATACGGGCTGTTTGCTCAGTACCGGCATGATAATGGTAAATAAAATGCTCCGATTCAAATGAAAACCATTCCAATTCAGGATGGTTTGGTTCAGCAGTTATTGTGGATATAAAAAAAAATAAGATTAGAAACAAACGAAAGGTTTTTTGGATATGATGTCTCATTGTTTATTTCAATATAGCCGGCTTAATGATGAATGTCTCTGATTTGCCTGATCCGGAAACGGTAATCTTCGCGATATACACGCCTGAATGACGATTTCTCACATCCCAGACAACTTCATTCCACTGGTTTTGTATGGGAATTTGTGAGAGTTGTTCCACGAATTTGCCTTTTAAATCATAAATTGCAATATCAATTTTCTCTGCAGATACGGCAAAATATCTGAATCGGGTGGCTTCTTCCGAAACCGGATTAGGATAGTTGTAAATACGATTATCTGCAATTAAGAATGCTGCCGGATATTCTGAAAAAAACGTTTGGTCCGTTTGGATAAATCGTGAACCAAATATATCACCGGCTTCATATCCCCAATGGACGGAATCACCGCTCAGCGAAATAAAATCCCCTTCAGACACCAGGTGAATCTTTGTACCATATTTGGCCATGAAGAGAGTTTTTGGTTCGGGCGACAGAAAATATGTGGCAAGACGTTCACCCTGATCGTTTAAAATTTCACTTTTCCCAACAGATGTTACACCAACTATCTGCAATGAGTCTCCATTAAAATAGGCTCGTATAGTTTCATATGAACAGGTGACGGGAAATCCTGGCCACGGGCTGCCGTCAGAATCGGTTAGGTACAGCTTTTTCGAAAATTCATCTTCACAAAGGATAAGCAGATCAGGTCCCTTGGTTTTTGACAGATTTAATGGAATTATCTGTAAAATATTCTGTTGAATCAGAATAGGGATTCGGTTGTATAGCGTATCCATATCAAAATCATAATAATGGTAGCCGCCCACATCCTCATTGGACAGGATTAACGTGTCTCCATACGATGCTAAAGTGCCTATGGTAAACGGTAATTTTTGAACAACTGATTTTTGAGGGTGGAAAAGGTATTCTTCATTGGCAATGATAAGGTTGTTTTTATAGCGTGCTCCCCGAATCCTTGAACTTATTGTCGAATGCCTTGGCTGTAACTCACTATTTGAAAAATCAAAAATTGAATATCCGGGATTAGTCTGATCTGCATCCGGAAGGAGCAGTTCATTTTTTACCTGTGTGATTTTACTTAATTGAACAGGGTGGGGAATTGTTTTTTCACGCAAAAAAGAAAAAGATTTGTTTTGAGGATCCGGTTGGTATAATCTGATGAAATGCTGGGTATTGTTTGAATAAACCAATGTCAGATAATCTTTGTTGGGAAAAATTGCCAGGTTTTGCGGGGTAATGGCGATAGAACTCAAATCCAGCAGGTTTGTGAATACAGTATCCTGCAGACTGACGAATGCCCCGTCTTTAATTCCAAAAACAACAGATTTATCATACAATCCAAGTTGCGATGAACCCAAAGCTGTAAAACCGGGAAAATTGATATGAGACTCTGTCCCAAAATTCAGCGAGAAAGTTGCTTCTTCAGATGAAAATGTAAAATTTCTGAGCCGAATACCGGTTTGAACACCGGCAAAACTCCGGGTATTGGGATTTGTTCTGTCAGAAAACTCAATATCGGTCATATTGAACAAGTGTTTGTTATTATCGATAAATCCGGGATTCTTTGTAAACCACATATCCCATTTCCATCCCTGATTCACATGACCGCTTAAGAATCCATAGTTTTTGCCGATATCATAACTGCCATCTGCTTCTTCAAGTCTGACCATGGGAATTGCCTGACCGTTTGGATTTTCCGGATATTCAAAAAGCGCTTTATCCGGGTTGTTGATATGCCAGATAAGGATACCGGATCCCGGTAGTGAAACGTCATAGTTTTCTACGGATTCAAGGACACCGGTTATCGGGTTCACATAATAGTCATTTACGCCTTTTTCCTTTAAAAATTTCAGAGCATCCAGGTATGTCTTGTACCGTTTATTCTCCGGAATGGTATCAAGCGAGTTCATCTGATAAAGAGAATCCAGTCTGAAACCAGTATTACGCCTATATTCGATCAAAAAATATTCACGACTGCTTATAGGAATTTTTACGGTTTCTCCCGGATATAAAGATACAGTGCCTGAGGTTTGGACAGACCTGGGTGTTGCCAATCCCAGAATTTCTCTTTCGAATGCTGATAAACGAATAGGGAGAAGCCCGTTCCCGTTGTTTGATCCCTGATCCATGAGACCAAAAATCCCGGTTCCTGATCTGCCTGTTTCGGTGTTATAAAGAGGAGGGAGTCCTAAAAGAAATCCTGACATAAGAACCACTGTACCATTTAGAGCAACATTAAAATCAAGCTGATTCTGCATCTCAGGCAAGACAATGCCTCTTTCAACGCCTAAATCATTAAACAATACGACATGATCAGGGCGTAAATATTTTTCAAGGAATGGTCTGTCGAAATAGAAAGACGGTATATCATAGGGTGTGGGATCATACATATCGGAAAAATCAAAATCCTGCCCCACGCCTGCATGAAATAATATCACGTCCTTTGATAAGCTGTTAACACCGTGTTCATTTTTAAGAATGCTCAGCGTTTCATAGACCAGTTCAGCCAATTTGTAATCTATGCTATCCGGTTTATTGGCAGGATGGTAATAACGCATCTCTCTGCTCAGAGTCACTGAAAGATTGTTTGCCGGCAGAATGTTGGCCAAACTTGTATCGATGCGAATTCTGCCGTCAGACACATTATGCCAGTAATTTCCAAGAGATATGAGATGTGATTGAAAATATTGTTTATTATGAGGCGGGGGATCGAAGATGTATGGGGCATCTTCATCCCGGTTTTGGAGAAAAGTCCCGTTTCCGGTAGTAACCTGCGAGTTGTCTTCCTGGAATTCAACAAGGACAACATTCCATACGTGATTATTTTGTGCAGATATTTCGAATTGTAATGGTGTCCTTGAGGGGAGTGCAAAAAGGATAGAATGAAAAGTGGCGATAAGCATCGCCACTGACATCAATAATCGAGTGTATTTCATAATTTGTTCAATCTTTTCCGAAGCGATACCTTAAACTGATTCTCATGGTATTGGTCAAGGGGTGGTTATCAGCCCCATGTGTATACCCGAAATCAAATCCAATATTGTGGTACATTAGACCAAAACCGAGGGTTGGATTTTTAATTTTTCCGGCTTTATCATAAATAAAACCGGCCCTGAGTGCGATGAGGCCGTTGTAAACATATTCCCCGCCCACATTAAAAATCATCTGATCAATTTCATTCTGAAAAGAGCCGTCACCTTTGGAACCGACCTCAATTTTATTCATGACTTTATTCGTAGGATGGCCGCCATATATTCCCCAGCCGACCATTTCTTCGCCTGTATCAGGGTGATAACTGACAGCGAGATTGCCGTTTTCATCAAAATCACCGCCGGGAAAAGGATCACCGCTTTGGTTAAATCCGCCCTGAGGATTTCCTTCAGCATCGTATCCGCCGATGTAGCCGTCTCCGGAGTAATCAATATCCCCTTTGTACTTCCAGTCGTTAAACCATGATGTAAAAATAGCTTTATACCAGGGATCGGAATAGGCTTCTTCACCCTTTTCAATAATATAGTTGCCATCTCTGTCCATCGGCTGATAACTTGCAACCAGCAGCTTGTTCACATCAAAAACAACGGAGAATTTATTATGTTTATGTTCCACCAATCGCAGATTGAGTCCAAGCTTCATATTTGTAGGCATAGGGTCTGCCTGTGCTACATCAATAAAAGCGACTTTAGGACCAAGATTTGACAGGTTGGCGCCAAAATCTATGCGGTTAAACAATAAATTTTTATAAAGATAACCGAAATCAAAGGCAAAACTGGTTGAAGATCCTTTACCTTTTTCTCCGATTGTTCCTGTTGGGCTCAGCATCTGATATACAATTTTTGCATTGACGCCAAAAGCTTGATTTTTTGAAATCATCGTGCCGTACGAGGCTGTAGCAGCAGTCATGTAGGATACAAATGTTCCAAGATCCTCATTATTCTCGCCTCTGCGCTGCTGTTCTCCGAGGTTCAGGTAAATTATGTGGCCGCCTACCGTTCCAAACCCTGGTATTCTATAACCGCCAGTCAAAAAATTATAATACATATCATCCACAAGATTAGGCAGCCATTTAACATACATGAGTCCTATCTCGTTTTTATCCATAAACGCTAAACCTGCAGGATTCCAATAGGAAGAATAGGCATCGTTTGCATCAGCAACCTGGGCTTCACCCATGGCTTCTGCCCGTGCACCGGGTGCAATCAAAAGGAAAATGGCAGAAGCATCACCCTGAGCCATCAGATTTCCAGCGGATAAGATGAGAATCATTATGAGGATGATTCGTTTTAACATATTTCGGGTCTCCTTAAAAAAAAACCGAACGACGTAAGAGCGCTCGGCCTGCTTATTCGTTCAAAGGACATATTTGTACAGTTTACTCTTTTTCAAATAATCCTTTAACGAATGTTTCTGATGCTCACCTCTCCATTTTAACCATGAAAGTTAATAAGCTTGAATTCAGAATGTCAATACTTCTCTTACACTATTTATATACGACTATTGAAGGGTCGTGTTCCATGATACAGCTCACGAATTCTCTTCAAGAACTTTGATTTCGTCTTTGAATTCAGTTACATCCTTGAACTCATGATATACAGAGGCAAAACGGATATACGCTACTTTATCAATTTGTCTCAGCCGTGTAATAACTTCTTCTCCTATGAAGGAAGATTTCACTTCTGAAATACCCAGCAGTTCGATTTTTTGTTCAATTTCGTATGCAATATTCTGAATAGTTTTTAATGAAACGGGACGTTTTGTACAGGAGAGTTGAATACTGTGAATCAGTTTTTCCCGGTTGAATTCCTCCCGGGTTCCGTTTGATTTAATAACTAAAACAGGACTGAGGGCGATATATTCATAGGTTGTGAAACGATAACCGCAAGCCGGACATTCTCTGCGTCTTCGAATGCCGATTTCTTTGGTTAAGGGTCTGCTGTCGATTACCCGGGAATCGGGCTGTTCACACTGTGGACATTTCATGGTTTATATTTGCTTAATAAGTGCGGATACAGTGGATATTTTTTCGTCAATTGCCGTATATCATTGCGAACAGATTCAATGTTCTCTTCATTATCCGGATCATTGATAACACGATCAATAAACCCGGCAATAGCTTTCATTTCATCTTCTTTAAAGCCGCGGGTTGTAAGAGCCGGAGTTCCGATGCGTATACCGCTTGTAATAAATGGACTTCTTGTATCAAACGGCACCATATTTTTGTTCACGGTAATACCTGCATTTTCCAGAGATGTCTCCGCTTTCTTGCCGCTGATGTCTTTATTTCTCAGATCAATCAATACCAAATGATTATCTGTTCCACCGGATACAAGATTAAAATCACGGTTTAACAGTTGTTCTGCCAGAGTTTTCGTGTTCCTTATAATCTGCTCGGAATAAGTCCGGAATTCGGGTGTTAATGCTTCTCCAAAAGCCACAGCCTTGGCAGCAATAACGTGCATGAGGGGACCCCCTTGAATTCCCGGCATAACTGTTGAGTCCATAATTTCCGACATCATTTTTGTCCGACCGCTCTTAGCCGCCGTTAATCCAAACGGGTTTTCCGTATCTTTTCCGATAAGAATCATCCCTCCCCGCGGACCCCGTAACGTTTTATGCGTTGTTGTTGTCACGACATGACAATAGGGAATAGGATTGGGATGAAGTCCAGACGCAATTAATCCGGCCGGATGGGCGACATCAGCCATAAGAAAAGCGCCGATTTCATCTGCAATTTCCCTGAATCGGGGGAAGTCATAAAAACGGGGATATGCACTGGCTCCGACGATGATCAGTTTTGGTTTGAATTCCCGGGCTTTTTTCACAACATCGTCAAAATCAATAAGACCTGTGTCTTCGCGAACACCATAACTGACAATATTGTAAAATTTTCCGGAAAAATTTACCGGACTTCCATGAGTCAGGTGGCCTCCGTGAGATAAATCCATGCCAAGGACTGTATCTCCCGGGTTACAATACGTAAAATAAACAGCCATATTTGCCTGGCTTCCTGAATGAGGCTGAACATTGGCATACTCAGAACCAAAAAGTTGACAGGCTCTTTCTCTGGCCAGATTCTCTGCTTCATCAACAAATTCGCATCCGCCATAATAACGATGTCCGGGATATCCTTCTGCATATTTGTTCGTCATAACATTGCCCGTTGCTTCCAAAACAGCCGGACTGACAAAGTTTTCTGATGCTATCATTTCCAGAGTAGCATCCTGACGATTGATTTCACGAGTGATTGTTTTAAAAACGTCCGGATCCTGATCCTTGATTGTATCAAACATTTAGCACCCCGTTAATGAATGAATTTTCTCGACACGTCTGGCATGACGTCCGCCTTCAAAAGCGCTTTGAAACCATATATCGACCATTTCTTTTATATCTTTAAAGGATGAAACGCGTGCACCCATGGCTAAAATATTCGCATTATTATGCTTTCTGGCCATTTCTGCCTGAAATTTTCCGGTACACAGCGCAGCACGGATTCCGGGAATTTTATTGGCTGAAATACTGATCCCGATTCCCGTGCCACAAAAAACAATCCCGCATGATCCGTTAGTATCACGAACCATACGGGCTACTTTTACACCATATTCGGGATAATCAACCGGCTCATCCGTTTCAGGTCCCAGATCAACAACCTTATATCCCAGCGATCGGACATATTCTGCAGTTTTTTGTTTTACTGAAAATCCTGCATGATCAGAACCGATAAAAACTACTGTATTTTTATGGTCCTTGTAATCCAACTGTAACCTTCTCCAATAGGTTTAAACTCATTTGGACCGGCCTTATTGGCTTCCGTTGCCAGAAAATAGTCCCTTTGCCCCATAATAATGAGTTCATTTCTTTCAAGAAAACTGATCTTGGTCCGGACTGTTCCGTTTCCCTGGGCAACAGCATTCTTAAAATCTTCATAAGCCATATGATAAACAAGTTTGTCGTTTAAATTCAAAGTGATTGTGTTTGCCTGAGCTATGGATAGATATACTTCTCCTCTTTCAGCCAAAGCCCGTCCATTATGAGGAGGTAAACTGACTGCTTGTTCTGCGTATTCCAGAGCTTTTCTGAATTGTCCCATTTCGCGATATAAACCGGATATTTTTATGAGCAGTTCATTATCGGATGGATTCCGTTTGGAAAGTTCTTCATAGGTTTTTACTGCCAGATCCATCTGTCCCGTATTTTCATAACTTTTAGCCAGTAAATCAGCCAGGTTTCTGTTTGTTAGATTGAATTTCAGGCTTTCTTCCAAAACAACGATAGCCGTCCTGTAATCTCCTGTATCTACCAGTCTTTTTGCATATTGGTATCCATACTGCGGATTTGTTTTATCCAACTCGAAATTTTTGGCATATAACTGAATGGGGTCCACGCCTTTAGCTTCATAAGCCGCAATTATGGATAATTCTGCTTTTCTGTTTTCAGGATCGATTTCAAGAATTTGTTCAAGCAGCGTGATTTGTTCATCGTACCGGCCGGAATTAAAATAGAGATCAGCCAGTTCAAACATATATTCTGTATTGCCGGGATAGAGAGTTACAATCTGATTCCACGCTTCAATGTTTTTTTCCAGATTTCCTCTGTTATAATATGCCTTGAGTTGAAGCATGTGCAGGTTTGTGGGATTATAAATCAATCCTTCCTCAATAGCCCATGATGCAGAATCTGTCATATTCAGGCGGAAATAGCAATGAGCCATATCTTTAAACAAGGGGTCTGCAAAATCCTCAACGCAACCCAGTTCAAGAACTTCTTTATAATTCTGTATAGCCATAGACCAGTTTTCCTGAATTTTGTACTGATCAGCATTGCTCATTTTAAAAAGACATCGGTTGTAATTTGCTTTTCGTAATGAATCACGTTTTGCCCGTTGAATTGCTGCAAGCTCTTCAGGAGATCTTTGATCCTGAATGGTGCAGTTTGATAAAAATATGATCCCCAGAATCAGGGAAATCCCAAAAATTAACAGGCCGTTTTTGTTTAGTCTCATCTTATGTTATCTCCTGATATTTATTATCTGTATTTTCCTCGTGTATTGAACCAGCGTTCAATCGAATTAACAGAAACTTTTATCTGATAAAACGATTCATCAAGGCTTGTGTTTTCAAAGATATCTCCTGAATTTAAGCCGTAAATGAACGAAACGTCAATACGACTTTTAAAATTATTAAACGGCAAGCCCACTCCTGCCGTTACCCCCATTGTTTTGTAATCAAGCGACAGTCCGTTTTTATCATAAAAAGCACCGAAACGATACGTTACGCTTTCGCGAAGCGGAACAAAAAGGCCCACAGCCCCTCGTTTTTCAAGTCCGATGCCTAACGAATGCGATGATGTTGGATTATGATTGCTCTTTATCGTATTAAAATCTTTCAGTTTTTCCGGCGATGCAATTCCGCGATATGTATAATCAGATATGAAAAACAATTTGTTCGACAATTTTAACGATATCCCGGCATTTAATTCATTTGGAAGAATAATATTTGTGGAACGAAGGGTGTCAGTCGGATCATTATAGATAAAATGGCTGTAAGTTTTATAATTATATGTATGATATGTCATCGAGTACGTATGGGAATATGACAATCCCATTGACAGATTATTGTAAGTCAAAAGTGTTCCCAATGCTATTCTCCGGCCATCAATACCGTGAGTAACATATCGTTCAGCCGTATCATAAGCCGGATTGTCAAAAACAATCTGATCCGATTGTGTATACCCTCCGGTTAGCATTTGCAGGGATATGCCCAAATGAACATTGTTGTAGATTCTGTATCCCAATCCCAGAGAAATTGTATAGATATCGCCGCTGTTGGTTAAAATTTCTGTTGTGTGGGATTGTGTAATCTGATATTCTGCTTTTGCTGAAGTGAGGGGATTGAATCCGATATGCATTCCTCCTTTGGAACCGACAGGGATCAGGAGATTAATGTAATCGAAACGAACTGTTGACTCATTGTAACCGGAATTGGTAATGTGAGAGATTTTTGTTTTCAAACCGGTTTCAAGGCCGGTAAACCTGACATGAGAGAGGAGAGCAGGATTTTTTACTCCGACAGTCAGCGAATCGGTATAAGCAACCGATGTACCGCCCCTTCCCGACGCAGATACTGAAAGGTCATTTCCGTAATTTCCCGTTCCGTACAGATCAAAAATTCCCGCCTGTATCAGGGGCGCCGAAACAAAGAATATTAAGATGTATTTGAATGATAAATGCATATTCTACCTGTTAAAAAGCTGTTGTTACGATTTGCAGACGTACCGAATCCGGATTGAAAGAGACCTGATTAAAACCATATAACTCACTGCTCATTCGTATATAAAGTCCGCTTACAGCTGATCCGGAATTATCCTGCATATTCATCAGGACTTCAGTAATTGGAATATTTACGGTTATGTCATTACTTCTGATTTTACCGCTGTTCTGATAGGAGCTGAACTTGAAATTTTCAGCGTCCCAGTTGACGGATGTAAATAAACCGACGTAGACTGTCAGTGAATCTTCATCGAAATAGGATGCTGCAGGATCGACAGTCAGGGATAGTTGTCCATAGTTAAGCGAAACCCCCTGAATATCCGCAAGCAGTTGGGAAGATGTAATAAAAGCTCTTCGAATTGCCCCCTGGGATATAAACAGATCAGGTGCGCTTCCCTGATCTCTTAATTCTGAATACGTAAAATCTCTGCCTGCATAAATAATGAAAGTTTCTTCTTTTGCTCCTGACGTATCATAAACGGTGCATTGTAGTTCCAGCCGGGGTCTGTTCATTACTGTAGAATAATTGTTTGAATAATACCCGATAATTCCATCCGGATTTGCCGGATCATAATCCAAAACAAAGCCGTTATTTTTTTCTTCACCTGACGGTTTCCACCATTTCATGACTAAATCATTATCCAATAGAATTTTCAATGAATCCGGCGTATAGCTGACCTGATTTATTCTAATAAGCTGTCCCGTCAGTCTTTGCCAGTACGAATCAAAATTGGTTGTATCAGCCCAATAAAATTCTTCTGTTCCGGGTATGAGTGATACATTAAACTGGAAGGTGTTAACGTCACCCCAGGTTTTATATTCTTTGAGAATGATATTGGCTTCATTAAGGACTATTGAATCAACGTCAAGCTCACGATTTACGAGAGATGAAAAATTATTAAAAAGAAGGATTGATTTGCAGTCTGCATCACGGTATCCTCCAACATAATTATAAATTGAGGATGATGATGAAGAAGAGTTGTACCGCACCGTCAGAGAATCAAAATCCGTATGTGAATAAATGACGGTGTCAACAACGGCAATTCCGGGTCCTGAGGGCAATTGAACCGGACTTTCTGCGCACGAAGCGATTAATAATAGAGTGATAATAAGAAAAGGAACCGTTTTTTTCATAAGCTTTCCTGCAAAAAAAATCCCGGGGGAGTTTAAACCACCCGGGAATATACCATGTTTTTGGAAAAAAATATCAGATAGTTTCGAGAAAATGATATATCTGTTTTGATGTTTCATTCCAGGTGTTTTCATCAGGGTTTTGAATGGAGTGATTCAGGTATTGTTCCCTTTTTTGTTCCAGTAATTTTTTAACTGATTGATCTTCCAAAAGGGTTTGAATTTTGGATTCATTTCCGTTATTCAAAACAATTACACCTTTGGAATGGCGAATAGCGGATTTAAGCAATCCCAATGAATCAGTCAAATCATCGTCACATTCAGGAATATCATAATCTTTCAAAACATCAGGGCTAAATGCTTTGAATTCACTATCATTGCTTAGTATGAGAACAGGTTTTGTCGGTTTATACCAATCTTTGTTCCCATATTTTGCATTAAGAAGGAAAGGTGTTAGGGCCGATTCGGCGTTGAAACAAAGCATAATATCCGGTTGCCAGTATAAATGTTCCAAAGTCAGGATGGATGTGTGATTAAACAGGACCGTGCAGGTATCCCAGGATTCATATTGAGTAACTGCAGCAGTATCAGCGAGATTTTTTGGGATTTTTTTGTAAAACTCAGGATAAACAAGAAAGTAAACCTGAACCCGTGTTTCCGGTATGAATGCCGATTTGACCGAGGGAATTATATCATCATTCTTATAAAATACCGGTATTTCTTTCAGACGGATGACTTCTCTCAATATATATTTTCTGTCTGAAATAAAACCGTATTTCGGCATATACAAACGGATGTCGATTTTATTTTCATTGTATACGCGGGAAATATTTTGAATAAAATCACCGGCAAGAGTCGATTCCGTAAAAGGCGTAATGCTGTGAGATGTAGCATAGATACGTAAAGTCATACGTTTATTATCTTATTTTAATTTGTTTAACATTTGTTGAGCTTGTTTGAAATATTCACTGTAAGGATAGTGCTTAACAAGCCTGTCGAATTCATCTTTAGCTCTTTCTTCCTGCCCAAGTTTCAGATAACAGTATCCCAGTTTGAACTGAGCATCGTCATATTTGCCTTTTTCCGTAAAAGTAAAAACTTTTTCAAACTCGATGAGGGCTCTTTGGTAATCACCTTTCATGTAATATGCTTCAGCCAGCCAATACTGTGAATTATCAGCCAGTTCATGGTCCGGATTGGTTCCCAAAAGATCAGAGAACTTTTTTATGGCTGCATCGTATCGTTTATTCTGAAAATCACCCAGAGCTTCGACATATTCTGATTTGAATACTTCCGGAGATCTGCGTTTTGGATGAGCTGTGGCCGGTAAAGTGGATACAACCGGTTGCTGAACGGATAATTTGTTTAGGGCTTCGTTTAAGGCTGCAACTTTATTTTTTAAATACTGGATATCGTTAAATAGGCCATAACTTGTACTGTCAATAAATTCTGCGCTTTGCTGGAAATTCATTCCTTCGGCTTTTAATTTATTGAGCTCTTCTACGGTATGATTTTGCCTGAGATTTAACGCTTCAATTTCGCTGTTGATTTTTTTTATTTCACGAATAACCGTTTCAAGATCGCTGCGCGATACTGCACCACCCCTGCCGGTAGATATGCTTTCTACCCGACTTTTTACAAGACCGATTTCCTGGACAACTGAATCTATCCTTGCATGAGCACTTTCATCAGTCAGGTTTTTAGGACCTGAACAGCCGAAAACCAATAATGCCGTAATGAAGACACTACTGATAATTACGATTCTGTTTTTCATAATAAGCCCTTTTTTATATAGATGTTATTCCACCTAAATAATTTACTTTATTCTGCTGAAAAGCACAACGAAAAACCCTGTTCCGCGATTCACATATCTTTTGTCAGAAAGGTTTTCAGCAATCGAATCATGGAATTGATATCAGAAGTTCCCGACATTTCACGAACGGAATGCATAGCCAGCATAGGCACACCTGCATCCAGAGTACGAAGACCTAAATTTGCCGATACCGGCGGTCCAATTGTTGATCCGCAGGGTAAATCGGACCTGTGCACATAAGTTTGAGTTGGAATACCCGCCTGTTGTGCCAGGTCATTGAAGAGTGCGGAAGCATACAGATCTGTTGCATACCGCTTTTGTGCATTAATTTTTAAGGCAGGTCCCCTGTTCATGTAAACCGGATGATTTGATTCGTTGAAATCGGGATAGTTAGGATGATAGGCATGCACGCCGTCAGCAGAAAATAAAACTGATGCGGAAAGTGACCTGAGGTATTCTTCCCGGTTGAGCCCCCACGTTATTGCCAGCCTCTCAAGGACAGATCCCAGAAACATGGAGTCTCCGCCCGTAGGCGTTCTGGATCCGATTTCTTCGTGATCAAAACAAACAGCCAAAACCGGATTCTTCAACAGCGTTCCCGTTACCGGCAGTGCTTCTGCCGCTGCATAACACATGGCAAGGTTGTCGATGCGTCCCGACAGAAGGAACTCATCATTTGGACCGCCCAAAACCGCCGGCTGCATATCATAAATTTCCAAAGACATGTCAATAATATCGTCAGCATTGATATTATTTTCATGTGCAATCCATTCTGTAAAATCCTTCTGAGTGAATGCTGTATTCCCTTCCGATAATTTGAAAAGGGGTATCAATTGTGTTTGCTTGTTGAATTTCAGTCCATCTTCGTTGACCTGACGATTAAGGTGAATAGCCGGTTGAGGGATTCTTAAAACCGGTTTTTTACATTGCCACAATACGGTATGATATCCTTTATTCCCATTTCGGACCAATATGCGGCCTGCCAGCGACAAATCCCGGTCTGCCCAGCTTGCGAGAAGAGGTCCGCCATAGACTTCAGCAGACAGCAAAACAACCCCGTTTTTATTAATGACCGGTTGTGGTTTGATCCTAAAACCCGGTGAATCAGAATGTGCTGCAACAATGTTCCAGTTTTGATCTACGGTTTTTTTTTCATTCATTATCCCGGCAACAAATCCCGCATCTTCACGGACAATGTAAAACCCTTCACCCGGTTTGAGTGTCCATAAATCCTTTTCAGATAATTCTCGATACCCTTTTTGTTGAACACATTTAACCATCTCGTATGTGGCATGAGCGGATGTAGGCGAATTGTTTAAAAATGTCAGAATGGAATTCGGTCTGTTTTCCGACTGCGTTACTTCTCTGTCGCTACTTGTCATCTTGATACTCCTGTTTAATGTATAATCTACATTATTTTTATACTAAAAACCTGTAATCAGGCTTGTTTTTTCTGTAACTTATTCCGGCAATACCGGTCTCATTTGGCAAATATGCAGGGATAAACGATGAAAATTAAAGGTCTTTTTTTCACAACCATTCTATTAATTGCTTCATTATTGCAAGCCAATGTTCCTGAATCATTGGTCCGTTATGAAGGCCTCACGATCCTTGATAATCAAACAGATGGAGATTTTCAGGTCCAAATTCTGTTTAATATTGAAGAAGACTGGCACATTAACAGTCATGAGCCGCTTGAGGATTATTATATCCCTGCTCAGATTGTTCTCGATATACACGAGGCTGTTGAACTCGTATCAATTGTTTTTCCCGAACCTAAAATTCTTGAACTCGAATCTCTGGGAGGAAAAAGTTCCGTGTTTGATGGAGCCCTTCCGATTATTCTCAACCTAAAATCAATCAAATCGGATTTTTCAGGTGAATATATCTTTTCGGGGCGTTTTTCTTATCAGGGTTGCAATAACAATATTTGCTTGATTCCCATGGATTTGAGTTTTTCGTTTACAATCAACGGTAACTTACCGTCGATTAAGCCACTCCGGCCGGCAGACAATAAAACTTCTGTGACAGAAAGTGCCGAGCCTGTTGAAAAAACAGAGGCTCAAGTGTCTGAGACGGCCGCATTGCAAGGCGCATTCCAGACCCTTGAAGAATCTTCACCTTATGCATCAAAGAATTTCTTTTTAATTATTTTGCTTGTTTTTGCAGGCGGATTTGCCTTGAATCTTACACCCTGTGTATATCCCTTGATCCCGGTGACAGTCAGCTATTTTGGCTCACAGAAAGGAAAGGGGAATCTCATCATTATGGCAATACTTTATGTAACCGGTATCGCTGTAACGTACTCGATTCTCGGTACGGCTGCTGCTCTTTCGGGGGGACTATTTGGATCCCTGATGGCCAATCCGGTTGTCCTGGCATTACTGGCTCTTCTTATGTTTTTCCTCTCATTAAGTATGTTTGGCGTCTATGAATTCCGGTTACCCTATCAATTATCTCAAATAGGAGGGGGGAGCCGCTCGGGCTATATCGGTTCACTTGTAATGGGTTTGACCATGGGAATCGTTGCAGCACCGTGCATCGGTCCATTTGTTATCAGCCTGCTCACATATGTGGCTTCATTGGGAAATCCCTATCTTGGATTTATTCTCTTTTTTTCCATGTCGCTGGGATTGGGAATTCCCTACATTTTTCTTGCAATTTTTTCTGCCCGAATTGACAAACTGCCCCGGTCCGGGGAATGGTTGAATGGTGTGCGGATTTTCTTTGGCTTGGTCCTTTTGGGTATGGCCGTGTGGTTTATCCATCCCCTGCTGCCCGGAGCTTTATCAAAGTTGATTCTTCCCCTTTATCTAATTCTGGCAGGATTTTATTTTGCTGTCTTTAATCGGTCCGGAGAAAGTTCTGAGGGGTTTAAAAAAGTTAAAATTCTTTTAAGCCTGATTGTTGTAATGGCAGGTACCTGGATGATTAAACCTGAGCCGGTTCAGATGTACGGACTGGACTGGCAGAAATATGATTCGAAACTGCTGGATGAAGCAAAGGTTGAAAATAAATTTGTTATGATTGATTTTTATTCGGACAGTTGTGTCCCCTGCAAGGAATTGGATGCCATTACGTTCAGAGATCCTGAAGTAAGGCGTTTGCTGAAGGACGTCATGGCGATTAAAGTTGATCTGACGCGAGGTGGCACAGAACTGATTAAAAAATATAATATTCTCGGTTTTCCGACCGTGGTTTTTATTGACAGGGACGGCCTTGAACGAAAAGATTTGCGGTTACTGGGTTTTGAGAATCCCCAAGACTTTATAAATCGGCTTAATGCACTGATGAATCCGTGAAATAAATATAAACATTAATAACCGGACCTTATTTTACGTTAGTTTTGCATGTTTCTTAGAAAGATTATTCTTAACTTTATTTTCCCGAAACCCATTCATCAATTACAAGAGAAAAGGGGAAAAAGATGGGGAATCTTACCCGACATATCAGTCCGACTTTTAATTGGTTTATGCAGAGAATAACCGCCATTATTCTGGCAATCGGTTTGCTTGTCCACTTTTATGTCCTGCATTTTGCCATAGAACGGCCGGTGACCTTTCAGAAAGTTCAGGATCGACTGCTGACGCCCGGCTGGGTTTTATTTGATATAATCCTTCTGATTGCCGTTGTATACCATGCTTTGTATGGTCTTTTTAATGTTATTTGTGATTACAATCCGAGTGATACTTTTCGGAAAATCACAGGCTGGTTATTCACGGTTATGGGTGTGTTTCTCATCGTCTATGGAATTATAGCATTACTTCCTTTTACACAACGGGGAGGTATGTGATGAATTCAAAAAAAACAGGCTTTATACGGGAATGGTACTTGAATTTCAACTGGGGTATGACGGCTTTTATTTTTCACAGAATATCAGGTCTGGCTTTGGTGTTATATATTTTTCTTCACATTTACACTATTGGCCATTCTCTTGCCGGCGGATATGAATTTGACCGTATGATGCAAAGCTATAACACACCGTTCGGTCATGTGTTGGAGTATTTTCTTTTACTTGCCGTTTTATGGCATTTGTTTAACGGTCTTCGTATTACTATAACGGATTTTCTTCGATTTTCTCACCAGCAAAGACGATTAATATTATGGGTTTTTATCATTTGCGGTATCATAGCCGTCGGTTCAATTTTCCGTTTTATACCTGCTTTAAGCAGTTTGTTTGGAGGATTCTGACATGATTTATTCGGAAGCACTGGTGGTAGGAGCCGGACTGGCCGGATTGCGGGCTGCAATTGAATTGAATCGCCACAATGTGAAAGTCGCGGTTATAACAAAAGTCCATCCTGTCCGCTCTCACAGTGTTGCAGCACAGGGAGGCGTAAATGCTGCATTGAGAAATCATCCGCGCGGTAAGTTTGACAGTCCGGAACTTCATGCATTCGATACAATTAAGGGAAGTGATTATCTTGCTGACCAGAAAGCCGTTTTAAAAATGACAACGGAAGGTATAGAGCGTATTTATGAACTGGAACACTGGGGTTGTCCCTTCAGCCGTACGGAAGACGGACGTATCGCTCAAAGACCCTTTGGAGGTGCCGGTTTTCCGCGGACATGTTACTCCGCTGATAAAACCGGCCATCTGATGCTTCATACGCTTTATGAACAAGCTCTGAAATTTGAAGCCCACAGTGAGCGGGCCGATATGAAAATCTTTGACGAATGGTTTGTAACCCGGCTGATTGTTGATAAGGGAGCGGCAAAAGGTGTCGTTGCATTGAATATCAATACAGGTGAACTGGAGGTTTTTGCTTCGCGTGTCGTTATTTGGGCAACCGGGGGTTCCGGTCGTGTTTTCGGCAGAACAAGCAATGCTTATATCAATACAGGCTGGGGGATGTGCGTGCCGTTTTATGAAGGAGTTCCGTTGAAAGACATGGAATTTATTCAATTTCATCCGACGGAACTTTATACGAACAATGTTTTGATTACTGAAGGTGCCAGGGGAGAAGGCGGTTATCTTCTGAACAGTAAAAATGAGCGGTTTTTGGCTCATTATGAGGATTCTGCAAAAGCCATGGAAATGGCCCCCAGAGATATTGTAGCCAGGAATATGCAGCGTGAGATTTTGGCCGGTCGGGGAGTGGAAGGGAAATATATTCACCTGGACCTTCGTCATCTGGGCAGAAAAAAAATCCTTCAGCGGTTACCCGGCATCCGTATGCATGCTATCCATTTTGCCGGTGTTGATCCCATTGAAAGTCCCATACCTGTTGCCCCCGGTCAGCATTATACAATGGGCGGGCTTGATGTTAAAATGAATGCTGAATCAAAAATAAAGGGATTTTTTGCCGCCGGTGAATGTGCATGTGTAAGTGTGCATGGGTCTAATCGGCTTGGCGGGAATTCACTTCTGGAAACAGTCGTTTTCGGTAAAATTGCCGGTGAATCTGCTGCAGCTTATTTTAAAGATGGGGGATCGGATGAAACCGGACTCACATTCTATAACAGCATCCTGAAAGAAGAAGATGAAAAAATTACCCGGCTATTCCGTTCTAAAGGAAGCGAAAACCATTCTGTATTGAAACGTGAATTGGGAGAAGCCATGGATAAAGGCGCCGGTATTTTCCGGGAAGCCCGGACTATGACAAATTCTCTCGAAAAAGTTCGGGAATTAAAAGAAAGATATAAGAATATCGGTCTGAACAGTTCAGGACGTATTGCTAATTTCGACTTGTTATGGGCTGTTCAGCTGAAAGGAAGTCTTGACCTGGCAGACGTAATTCTTAAAGGAGCTTTGAACCGGCAGGAAAGCAGAGGAGCCCAATTCAGAACCGATTATCCGATGCGGGATGACCGGTCTTGGCTGAAGCATACAATCGCTCACTGGAACGGAACATCTGCAGATCTGTCCACATCGTCTGTTGACCTGTCGCTTCATAAACCTCAAAAGCGTCATTATTAATTATTGGAGATAATGATGACACAAATAAAAACCTTCAGCATTTTTCGCTTTGATCCGCAAAAAGACAATACTCACCGATTTGAAACGTACAGTGTTCCCTGGCATTCAGGAATGACAGTTCTTCAGGGGTTGAATTATATCCGTGAATTTCTGGACGGTTCGCTTGCATACCGCTCTTCGTGCAGAGAAGGAATTTGCGGCTCCTGTGCCATGCATATCAACGGGAAATACCGTTTAGCCTGTGAAACACAGATAAGTGATTTTGGAAAACGCATTACCATTCGGCCACTGGCTCATCTGGATGTCATAAAGGATCTGTATGTGGATATGGAACCTTTCTTCAATAAATTAAAAGCTGTAAAACCTTATCTTATTCCCGGCGATCCGGACGAAGGAGAAGAACGGATCCAAACTCAGAATGAACGAACGCATCTGGATTATATCGCGGATTGTATTTTATGTGCTGCCTGTTATGCTTCCTGTGCCGTTAATGGAACTGACAGTGATTATCTGGGACCGGCAGCTCTTGCCAAAACCAACCGTTTTTTTATGGATACACGGGATAAAGACGACGAAGAACGGCTGGCTCTTGTTGCAGGTGAACACGGTGTTTTTCGCTGTCATACCCAATTCAATTGTCAGACGGTATGCCCTAAAAACGTGGATCCTACAGCCAATATTGCAAGTCTTAAGCGAAACATTATCTCCCGGCAGCTGAATCCATCTTTAACTAAAAAAGGTGTTTGACTACTGCTGTACATAAGCGGAAAACCTTTCTTTTTTTAATAACACCTCGTATTTTTCATGCAATGAAAAAAAATTACTTAACAATAACTCTGTTTTTCTTCCTAATCCTTTTACCGGGACTGTTAAAATCTGCTTTTTTTCCGTATCTCATGTATGAAAAACAATTGGCGAACCGGATGCGGATTGTTGTAATTCCAATGAGAAATGCACAGTATGTCAGTTTTGCTACGTTGGTCATGGTTGGATCCCGGAATGAAATTGATCAGGGATATACTGGCTATGCCCATCTTCTTGAACATATGATGTTCCGGGGATCAGAAAATTTTACAACAGAAGACAGAGTCCGCATAATGTACCGCTATGGCGGGGACAGCAATGCCTATACAGGGATGGATTATACCTGTTATACCGTACGGTGTGATCCGGAAGGATGGAAGGATATCCTTCATATGGAAGCAGACCGTCTGATGCGTCTTTCTATTAAAGAAGATGATTATAAAGCAGAAACAGGAGCCGTAATCGGCGAATTTGGGATATCTGAAAATTATCCGTCTACAATGATGAGTAATCACCTTCGAACCTGTATGTTTAGCGGACATACGTACGAACACTCGGTTATTGGGTATAAACAGGATGTTATGAATATGCCGACGGGTCATGGGTTTATCCGTGAATTTTATGAAAAGAATTACACCCCTGAAAAAACAGTGTTGTTTATAGCAGGAAAGATAGACAAACCCGGTGATGTGCTGACAGAAGCCGAAACTCTTTTTTCGGAATGGGTTTTTAAGCAAACCCCCGTGATTCCCATACCTCATTCTTTGAAATCCGTTCGTTGTACGGATACATTGTATCATTCTTCGGTTCCTTCAGCTTTGTTAAAAATTGCCTGGAAAATTCCCGGGTATGAACAGGATTCAAAAGGGCATATGTCAGCTGCAATATTGGCGGAACATTATTTTTCTGAAAGTTCACCGCTCATGACCAAACTCCGGGATGAAAAAAAATGGATATCAAAGAGCAGTTACAATGCACCTTTAACAATTGATCCTTTTTGGATATCGCTGGATTTAACTTTGACCGATGACGGGATAAATGCCCACATTCCGGATTTTATCAATGGGTTTCTTCTGGATTCACGCTATCAAATGAGTGAATCCGATCTGCAAACAATTCGAGACCGGTATTTTTATCGTACAAGTCTTCGAATGGAATCGCCGGCATCTGTATTGGGTATTTTAGCTGATTATTCCCATGTTACCGGTGATCCTCAGGAACTTAACCGTTTCTTTCTGAATCTGGACAGGCTTGAGTTATACGATATTCGTGATTTTAAAAGTAAGTACATGATCAAAAATAATCAGTCATATGTATGGATGCTGAAGCCATGAAAAAAAGCGCGTTGATCATCGTCTTGTTGATTTTTGCCGGTTGCAGCCGTGATTTCCCTGTGTGGTTTCATGTATATCCGCATGACAGGGGTGATATTGTGTCTGTGAGCATTCGTTTTCAAACAGGATCGGCCATGGAAAATCCGTTAAATAACGGGATTACGCGGCTGACAATGAATGCTGTTCTTAAAACCTCCTCAAAAAATTGTTCAAAGGATGAGATACACCGGGACCTGATGAATATGGCAATCAGTGAGGCTGTTATTGTTGATGCAGAAGTGTCAGGTTTTGTTTTCCGTTTACATCACGACCATTTTAATTCCTGGCTTTCTCTCCTTGGTGACCGAATGAAAAATCCACGTTTTCTTCAGGATGAAATTGATGTATTGAGCAGTGAATATAAAAATGATCTTGAGCAACAAATACTGTTTCGCAGTGAAGATTTTAGCCGGGATTTGTTGGTTCAGACTCTGTATAATGATCATCCCTATGCTTTATTGCCGGCAGGAAATCCGGCAACTTTTTCCCGGCTTACATCGAATGATCTCAACCAATGGTGGAAATCCAATTTTTCCGTCAATAATTTGGAAATTGCTGTTTCCGGTCCGCTCACAGAAGACGAAAAAATAAAGCTGACTGAATTATTTGCAGGTTTTAATTCCAATGTCTACCCTGATTCCGTAAAGACACCTGAACCAAAAAAATCAGAAAATGTGCAGTATGTTTTGGTTGAAAATGAAAGTGGTGTTTCAGCGTTATCAGTGGGCTGGCATATTCCTTACAACCGGTCAGATCCTGAATTTTATCCCTTATGGATTTTTGCTTCCTGGCTTGGAGAACACCGGACTTTTTACGGGCATTTTATGAAAGAACTCAGGGTAAAACGCGGTTTTAATTATGGTGATTATGCCTATGCTGAACACGTTGTCCATAACAGCTATTCCGTCTTTCCGCAACCCGGACATCCCCGGAGTTATCAGTATTTCAGCGTTTGGATCCGTCCTTTGGAGAATCGAAATCTTCCTTTTGCCCTCAGACTTGTGCTTCATGACTTGGACAACCTTAAAAATGCAGGAATGGATAGTGTTGCATTTGAAAACACCCGGACATTTCTAAAATCATACATAAATCTTTATGCCGGTTCTCAGGCAGATTTTATGGGTTTCAATCAGGATGCCCATTTTTACAGTCTGTGTGATTTTCCTGAATCAACTTCAAAATTGCTGGATTCTCTTGATTATAAAACGGCAAATGAGATTATAAAGAATTCTATTGGAACAGAAAATCTGGCAATTGTAATAGTAGGAGGAGACAGGGATTCCCTGATAGGTATCCTTCGTTCAGGTATAAAAACTGAACCGGTTTATAGAACTTCAGTTTCTCGTGACGTCAGAGAAAGAGATAAAAAGATATCCGTTTATCCTTTTCCTGAAGGAAAGTTTGAAACTTTCAAGCCTTCAGATTTTATAAAGGATAAATAATAACCGTTCATTAAACAAGTAAGGGAGACATGGTGTTATGGGTGACACAATTAGTCGTCAGATAGCTCGTTATGCTGTAAATCTGAAATATGAGGATTTGCCGGATGAAGTGATTGAACAGACAAAACGATTTATCTATGACTCTATAGGATGTGCTATAGGAAGTATGAAAACCAAGGATGTTAACATAATTCGTGATATTTATCTGGAAATGGGGGGTACGCCGGAAGCTACGGTCTTTGGATTTGGAGATAAAATTCCTGCCGTTAATGCTGCCCTTGTCAATTCATTGATGATCCGTGCACTGGATTTTAATGATATTTACTGGAAAGAAGATCCGTCCCATCCCTCGGATATCATCCCTGCCGCCCTCAGTCTGGCTGAAAAAGTGAACGCTTCCATGAAAGATGTGATTGTTGCTGTCGTCCTGGCGTATGAATTTGAACAAAGATTGTGTGAATGGGGAAAACCGGGAATAAGGGAAAGAAAATGGCATCATGCAAGTTTGACACAATTGGTATCACCGATAGCTGCAGGGAAAATTTTAGGTCTTGATGAAGATCAGATGGTACATGCTATTGGCATAAGCGGTTGCCATAATCACACTATTGGCTGTCCAACTGCCGGTAAATTGACTATGATGAAAAATACAGTGGATCCCATGTCTGTTCAATCCGGAGTTTTTGCTGCTTTAATGGCACAAAAAGGGTATTCGGGAACCGAGGCTATCTTTGAAGGAAAAGAAGGATTTAAAGATGTTTATGGTCCGGATTGGGATGATGCTGTTCTGACGGATGGTCTGGGAAAATCTTTCAGGATTATGACTTGCAGTATGAAAGCTTTCCCTACAGAGGCTTTGACACACACGCATCTGTCAGCTGCAATCAAAATTGTCAGTGAAAATGATATTCACTATTCAGATATTGAAAAAGTCGTTATTACAACGATTGCCCGTGCATGTGATATTCTGTTTGATCCGCATAAATACAGACCCGAAAGCCGTGAAACAGCTGACCACAGTCTGCCTTATTGTATTGCCAGAGCTTTAATTGACCGGCAAATAACGACAGCCAGCTTTTCTGACGAAAAAATGAAAGATCCCGGGCTTTGGGACGTTATCGATAAAATAAAAGGCGAGGCATCAATCGAGTTTGAAAAAATGTTCCCGGCCAAGCAGCCGTCAAAAGTAAAGATAACGCTCAAGGATGGTAAGGTCTTCGAACAATACCTTGAATACCCTAAAGGTGATCCGAGGGAACCTATGACCCAAACAGATTTGGATAACAAATTTAAAGCACTTGCGGGAGACTATGCTTCTGAAGAACAAATCCAAAAAATGAAAAAGAGCATTTTTTCATGCGAAAATATGTCGGCAAGAATATTTATGGAGGAATTTTTACTGACATTTTGACAAATATCACACTAAAATGTAAAAAAATCTCGGTAAATATAAATTATATGTTGACTGAACTGTTTTAATTCAATATGTTTCTTATAACTGAGGTGGAAAGTTGAATAAAAACAACGTTGGAGGTATGTATAAAATGAAACGAATTATTGTTGTGGTGTTTACTGTTTTCTTTGCAACCTTCGGCGCCCTTTTGGCACAGGATGAAGTGGTTGCTGAAGAACCGGCTGAAGTGGTTGCCGAAGAACCGGTAGAAGAAGTTGTTGAGGTTGTGGAAGAAGTTAAGGTTAAAATGGGACACGATCTGGTTCTCGGATTGAGCGGCGGTGGCTTTGTTCCTGTGGGGCAAAATGTTTCCAACCTTTTCGGCGTGGGACCTGCAGTAGGATTAACTGTTGAAGTTCCCAAACTTGTCGATTTGGACGGGTTGTTCATCTCTGCCGGTTTAAATCTTGGTTACCTGATGGCAGGTGCTGATGTCGGTGATGATATCAGTGCTGTATTGGTTGGGGCTTTCGGAGGCTTGGATCTGTCAAAGTTTATGCCCGACAAGATGAAACTGGGTATAGAACTTGGTGTTGCCGGTTATTTTCTCGATAGAACCGACAGCTATGCCGGTGCCGGAATAAACGGAGCAGTTGTCTATGGTTATGACCTGGGCGATCTGGTTGAAAATCTGGGTGTGGTTGTAAAACTGGGCGGTCATGAAATTCTGACCGGAACAGATAAAGATGCCGACGGAACAATGGAATGGCTCGATGTTCGCCTGGGCGTTCAATATAAACTCCCCAAAGTTCTTCCATTCTGAAATACTGCAAATAACTAAAAAAGGCTTCGATTACGAAGCCTTTTTTTTATCTAAACGTTTTTATGTTACCATGTTTCAATTTTTTCGTTTATTAAGGAATCGATCACTGTGGTTAAAAGCTTTTCCTTTTCTTCTGATTTCCCTTTTTTACATTTTTTACGGGATGGTTTTCCTTCGGGCGTGGTAACAAAGGTACAAATAGTCATTGCTTTATCTTCAATACGCACATTAGCGCCAATAATCAGCCGGGGATTGATTTTTATCAGCTCCCTGTGGATCTGACGTTCCAGGGAAACACAAATATCAGTATTTTCATCTAAAACCGGTTGGATCAATTTATGAATTTCATCATTGTAAGCGGATATTTCCAGTCCTATCGCTCCCTGGCCGATTGCAGGGACAAATGTTTCCACGTCAAAAGGGATGACATTGATCTTTTGAACAGATGACCGTTCCACGTTGACATATTCTGTGACGATACCATCCCATTTCTGATTTTTAAGCTTGAAAATCCTCGAATTAAAATTCCCCTGAAGTCCCACAAATCGTGTTTTTGGAAATAGTTTTAAAAATTGTGCACGACGAATAACATTGCCGGTTGCAATTACAGGAGAGGGAGGCAGTTCGTCCATCGATGACCACTTATAACTCACAAAGGATTCCTGATCTGATTCCCTTTTAGGATAACCGGCCAGAATTAGTCCGGGAGCAATATTAATATCAATGTTTAATGCATTATGTACTGCAATTTGGATTTGATCGTTGAGTAATTGTTGTTCCAGTTCAGCTGTATAAAGCCCTTTTCTGTCCATATTTGTAAAAGGGTATTCACTCATCTGGTCGCCACGGGTCTTAATTATTTTCATTTTAATATTGAGATCAGTATAATGCTCCTTAAGCAGCTGCTTTATGTGATTTGCCTGCCAAATTGACAGGCGGTCACCGCGGGTTCCAATTATTAACTCATCCATGTATACCTCATAATATATAGTAATAGAAATGATGAAATAGTGTTGTTTTAAAATATGATGATGGAGCGTTGAATGTGTTCATGTGAGAATTTTCGATCTTCAGATTGTTTCTAATGTTAAATATAAGAATTGCACAAAAGAAAATCAACAGTTTAATATATTTTAAATAATTAATTGATCGTCTTTTTTACTAAAATAAATGAATTAATAATTGATACGTTTGTTATTACAGATCTGATTTTTTAGATTACACAAGCAAAGATATGAGGTCGTCATTCTGAAAAGTAATAATCTGCCTGAAGCAAAAAATGCAAGAAAGAGAAGATTCAATATCAGAAAAGGGTTATTAATAATCAGCGGTTTATTTTTGGTCGGATTGGCCGGTCTGGGTGTAATATTACCGATTCTGCCCACAACGCCATTTCTTCTTGCAGCCGCCGCCTGTTTTGTTCGAAGCTCGGATCCATTATATCAATGGTTGATCCATCACCGGCTTTTCGGTTCTTATCTCAGGAACTATTGGAAACATAAAGCCATTAGCCCAAGAGCAAAATCTATATCCCTGATTCTGTTATGGACTACAATTTGCCTCTCCGCCTTTTTTACTGTTTCAATAATTTGGGTGCGTATCATACTTTTTATCATTGCTCTGCTTGTGTCTCTCAGAATTTTGTTTTTTAAGACCCTTACCCGTGAAATGCTTGAAGATTCTTGATTAAAATCAAAGATTCAGTATGCCGTCTTATATTGAATGACCCTTAGTCTTTTAATCGGTTTGCAATAGCCTCTTTGACCCTATTCGTCACTTCGTCATAGTCCAGATTTTCCGGGTACACTGGAGGTAAAAAGTCAATGGTAATTTCTTTAAATAATTTTGGAATTTTTGTCCCTGTTGGAAATGCTTCATATGCACCTTTAATGGCTACAGGTATAACCGGCACTCCCATTTCACATGCCAGGATAGCAAAGGTTTTTTTAAATTCCATCAATTCTCCATCCCGTGTTCTGGCGCCCTCAGGGAAAATGATTATGTTGTTTCCCTGCCGGATTACTTCCGCCATTTTCTGAATGGAACCCTTTAAATCCTTATTAATGTCCACAACAATTACATTGTTGGTATCGGCCAGTTTTTTTACCCAGTTTTTGCGAACATGCTTCTCTGTTGCATAAAAATATGTTTTCCGGGAAATATGATCGGACATGAATACACTGACAAACATCCCGTCAATAAAACTCTGGTGATTGGGAGCAATGATAAAGGGTGAATCGGGAAGGTTATCCAACCCGGAAGACTTCAAATGAAAATATAATTTGAAGAGAAGATTTGCTGAATTTCGGATCAATCCGTGACTTGCGCCCGTTCTCGGAAGGTTTAAATCAACTTTTTCTTTTAATATGTGACCCCAGTCTGTCGCTTTTGTGTTTATCCGGGTTCTTTTTTCACGAATATAATCGGAAATTTGTTTTACGGTAGGCAAATGGATAAAATGATCTTCCTGAAGGTCTACACCAAATGTGTTCTTTAACCATGCCTGAAAGCTCACCTTATCCAGCGAGTCCATACCCAGATCCAGTTCCAGATGATCATCAGGAAAAATATCCCGCCGTTCTTTTTGTTGAACAAGGTATTCCTTGATAAGCTGATATTCATGAAAATCAGGCTCTTCGACTGATGAAGACTTTTCTATGGTTCGTTTTGTTCGTGCAAAGGATTCCAAAACAAATCGTTTAATTTTTCCAAGTCGAGTTTTTGGGAGTTCTTCCTGGATCACCGTGAAACCGCTGATCCGTTTTGCCGGCGATGCTGCCCTGTTATACAGATCAATTGCTTCCCATCGGATCTGTTCTTCGATATTAACGGCGTTTTGTTCACGGAGTTTATCAAAATCAGGATAGATAACTGCTTGTAATTTATCATCTGCCATGTAAACACCAACCTCTTTAATGAGGTCAGAAACCTCCAAAATCTTTTTTTCTATCTCTTCCGGATTTATATTTTTTCCATTGGGCAGAACAATAATTTCCTTTAATCGACCGGTGATATATACATAGCCCTTTTTATCTACCCGTCCTAAATCACCGGTATGAAGCCATCCGTCCCGAATAACGTCTGCGGTTGCTTCAGGATTATTATAATAACCTTTCATAACATTCCTGCCGCGGACAATAATCTCATTCTCATCCGTAATCTTAATTTCAAGCGTAGTTGTGGCAAATCCGGTGGCACCCGGTCTGGCTTTGCCGGGATGAGGAAAACTGATCAGCGGACCGCACTCTGTCATCCCGTATCCACTGAGTATCTCAAATCCCAATGTGCGAAAATCTTTATCGACGTCTGCATCCAGTGAGGCACCTCCACTGATCATGTATTTCACATTTCCGCCAAATTGTTCGTGAACTTTTTTGAAAAGTTTTTTTGATATTGTCCGGGAGTTTAGCCGCCGGGCTAATGCAAATATTTTTTTTGCTGCACTGCTGCTGTTAATTTTTGTCATGATCCCCTTGTGAAGCAGATTGTAAAAGCGGGGAACACCAAGAATCATGGTTACACGGTTGGACTGCAGTGTTTCTATTATATCTTCACTGCTGATGGAAGGACTGAATACACAGGTCATCCCGTTATACAATGGGGCTATGAGTGTTCCCATTAGGGGAAACGTATGATGCAGCGGCAATAAAACAAGGATGGATTCATCTTCTTTGTAGATTGGAACACCGACCGAAACACTTTCTACATTTGCCAGTATATTGTCAAATGTCAGCATAACGCCCTTTGGAGAACCTGTTGTGCCGGATGTATATATCAACATGGCAACATTATCCGGTTCAAATACAGGGAAAGGTTCGGCCTCATTGTCACAACTTAAATCCAAATCGCCAATAAAAATAAGTTTTGGTGAATTCTTTAATCCTTTAACAGCGTTGCTGACAGTATTCCGGGTTTCCTCGCTGAAGAACAGAACTTCCGGTTTGCAATCTTCAAGAATATATCTGACTTCATCGGATGTGGACAGGTAATCAATTGGTACGGCAGTACTGCCGTTTTTCCATGCAGCATAAAAAGTATAAACCCACTCTAAGCGGTTTTCCATAAAAATCACCGCTTTTTCTGCCTGAATCGGTTTCAAAATATCGGTTACAGATTGGACAATTTTATGAAGGTCATCATAGGACACGACAACATCTTTATATATAAGTGCCGGTTTTGGCTTCTTTGTAATCATACTATTTTTACTCCTTTGGAAATATTAGATTTCAAATATTATTTTGCATTTCTGCTAAATACAAGATAAGAAACTTTTGTCAATTTCTCAGGGATTATTATTGAAAAAAACTTGAAACTTTTTGTTTAAAATTCGTAAAATTAGCACTCAGAAGATGAGAGTGCTAAAAATGGAAAAAGGAAAAATTTTCGGTCTGTCAAAACCAAATGTAACAAAACAAAGTGTTTAGCACTAATCATTCGGACAGTAAATATTAGAAAGAAAGGAGGAAAGCGTAGATGTCAAAAATAATTGAGTATGATGTTGAGGCACGTGCAAAACTGAAGGCCGGTGTAGATGTCCTGGCTGATGCCGTTAAAGTTACACTCGGTCCGAAAGGCCGTAATGTTGTACTTCAAAAAAGCTTTGGTGCCCCCACTGTTACCAAGGATGGTGTTTCCGTAGCAAAAGAGATTGAACTGGAAGACAATATTGAAAATATGGGCGCTCAGATGGTCAAAGAGGTTGCCTCCAAAACATCTGATGTGGCAGGTGACGGAACCACTACTGCAACTGTATTGGCCCAGGCAATTATCAGTGAAGGGTTAAAGAATGTTACAGCCGGCGCCAATCCCATGGAGCTGAAACGCGGGATAGATGTAGCTGCCGCTGCGATCGTTGAAGAATTGGAGAAAATGAGTGAGAAGGTTGATGATTCTTTTGAGAAAATCGCTCAGGTAGGAACCATTTCTGCAAATAATCAGCGTGTGCGTATACTGAAAGAATCAGCAGACAAAGAAGAAATCATTGACAAGCCTATCGGTGAAATTATTGCCGATGCCATGAGCAAAGTCGGTACAGACGGAGTTATTACGGTTGAAGAAGCTAAAAGTGCTTTGACCTCTGTAGATCTGGTAGAAGGAATGCAATTTGACAGGGGTTATATTTCACCCTATTTTGTGACCGATTCTGAAAGCATGGAAGCTGTCCTGGAAGATGCTTACATACTGATTCACGACAAAAAAATCTCTGCCATGAAGGATTTTCTGCCGATTTTGGAAAAAACATCCCAATCCGGCCGTCCTTTACTGATTATTGCTGAAGACGTAGAAGGGGAAGCTCTTGCAACCCTGGTTGTGAATAAACTTCGCGGTACGCTTAAAGTAGCTGCGGTTAAAGCCCCCGGATTTGGCGACCGTCGGAAAGCCATGCTTGAAGATATTGCAATTTTGACAAATGGCACAGTAATTTCCGAAGAACAGGGATACAAGTTGGAAAATGCCACCATTAGTTACCTCGGCCGTGCCAAACGTATTACGATTGACAAAGATAATACAACAATCGTTGAAGGTGCCGGTGAGCATGACAATATCAAAGCCCGCATCAATGAAATCCGTAATCAGATTGAAAAAACAACGTCTGATTATGATCGTGAAAAACTGCAGGAACGTCTGGCTAAACTCTCAGGCGGTGTAGCCGTTCTGAATATTGGCGCTGCTACCGAAGTTGAAATGAAAGAGAAAAAAGCACTGGTTGAAGATGCGCTTCACGCTACGCGTGCCGCTGCCGAAGAAGGTATTGTTCCCGGCGGTGGAGTGGCTTATTTAAGAGCAGCCAAAGCCCTTGATTCTATCAAAATGGATCGTCAGGATGAGCAGGTTGGTGTTGATATTGTGCGCCGTGCCTTGTATTATCCTATCAGACAAATTGTAGCCAATGCAGGATTGGAACCGGCTATAGTTGTTAAAGATGTTCTGGAACACGACGGTGATTACGGTTTTGATGCCCGTGAAGAACGGTATGGGTCCATGTATAAATTTGGTATTGTGGACCCGGCAAAAGTTGCCCGTACTGCTGTTCAGAATGCAACATCTATTGCAGGTTTACTTCTCACAACAGAAGCTGTCGTTGCAGATAAAAAAGAAGAAAAAGAAGCTGCTCCCGCAATGCCGGGCGGTATGGGCGGCATGGGCGGAGGAATGTATTAAAAAATGATGAATGATGAATGATGAATGATGAATGATATTCTGAATTCTGAATTCTGAATTGCTTCGCAAATACTATAAAGGGGCGTTAAGCCCCTTTTTTTTTGACATGTATTTTTTTAGCTATCGTTCAATTTGCAACAGATTTTTGGGCCAGATCCAAATATGCCTGACAGACATCATCTGAAGATATAAGATAGGATTTTGCCCGTGTGTGCGATTCCTTGCTCATCGTTTCCAGCATTGCAGGGTTGTTTTTAATCTGAATAAGAAAGTCAGCCCATTCCCCCGGATGCTCCGGAGAGAAGTATCTGGCAGCTTTTCCACAGACGATATGGGCAAAGTCCATATCGGTTGTTATGATCGGCTTTTGAAAATAGAGGGCTTCCAAATATGAAAAACTCTGACTTTCCAATAATGATTGCACTATTACGATATCGATGTGCTTATAAATGTTTTCCAGGCACTCTGTTTCAATAAAACCCAAATTATCGAAATACTGATTTATCGGTGTTGTTGAAATTGCCTTCAGAAATCGTTCACATCGGCTGTCATGTGAAGGTTCAAGGGTAATGAGAAACTTAATTCCAGTTATATCACGTTTATGCAACTCTTCTGCAATTCTCCCTAGAAGTTCCAGGTTTTTATGGGGATAGTATCGGGTAGGACTAAAAATATATAGAGTGTCCCTATCATAAGAATAATCAAATTTCTTTGCAGGTTCCGGTGTTATTGGAATTGCCGAATGAGGTATGATATGAATCCTATCCCGTGTTATAAATCGGCTATAATATTTTAAAAGTCTCTCTCCTGATACCGGAGTTTGAACAACAGTTGCGGCAGATCCTTTCAGCGTGAACCGGAAACATATCTTTTCCAGCTCTTTTCTGATTCTTTCACCCAATCCGATCATGTGATAATAAGGGGATTCCGGATACACAAAATGAGGATGATGAAACAGAACAATATGGGGGATTTTTGGGAAAAAAGTTGAGATATTCGTAAGACTGATTAAAATATCAGCTTTAAACTGTGCGATTTTTCGCGGGATTGTCACGTTATCAAACCAAAGTCTTCCCCAGAAAGATGTTTTCCTGTGTGCTTTAAAATATACTGTATAGTGAATATCCGACCGTTCAAGGATATATTCAAATCCCGTTTGCTTAGGTATAAAAATCAGGTAATCGTGTTCAGGATGTTTTTCAAGACTCAACAGAAGATTTTTTGCGATCCTGTTTCCTCCGCCTGTATGAAGGCTGACCATATTTATAGCTATTCGCATAAAAATCCGGCCTCCCGGTAATATTTATATAATGTTTCTCTAACGCTGTTTACGCCATGGTTTTTACGGACCCACTCTTTTCCTTGTACGCCTTTTTCACGAATTTTGTCCGGATTACGGATGAGTTCCGCCAATTGATCATATAAATGTTCACTGTCAATATTTACAAAGGGATGATCCGGCAAAAATTTTTCATATTCGGGTATCATGTTTGTGCATGTGCAAATTCCCATACTCAGGGATTCTACTGAATTCATACCATATCCCCAGCCGCCGGTATTGGAAATTTGGTCAATGTTGATATCACAACTGGATTTTACAGCCATTGCCTGAGCATGAGGGACTCTCTCCAGAAGGATAAATTCCACATTAAAATCTTTTTCTAGTTGCTTGCATACCTCAATTATTCTTTCGGTTCCTTTATAATAACGGTTCATTGTCATGTGCAGAATTCGTATTGTAGCGTTGAGCGAAGTTTTCATCGGATACTGTTCAGTATCAAACGGCAGAAAAAGGTATTTCATTTTTGGATAGCGGGGCAAAAGATCCAGTTCATTGGTCAGAACCAGGTCGCTTAGTTCGTCCATCTTGGGTAAAACTCCCCGGTTTCGTAAATCTATTCCGTGATAATGAGTTACAATTTTTTTTCCGGTATCTTTCAACCGTTGTGCAAACCTGCAATCCCTGTAAAGATCCAACCCCCATTCGAAATGGTATATGTCGAATTCTTCAAGTTTGTTTTCCCGGATGGCTTTTTCAATAATTCCCTGCCATAAAGAATCTCTGATCCGGAAATATGAAGATTCGATAAAATTTGCAGGTTTCCAGAAGGGCGGATTCCCCGTTCTTTCAACATCCGGATCACGCTTATACCACTGCTTTTGAATGACTTTCCGGGTTTTTATATACCATGACCGGTTTGTAATTAAAGGCAGGTTCAGACAAATATCTTCCGGAAAATCCAGAATAGAATGAAACATGGTTACATAACGGCACGTGTTGCCTGCATCTTCATGCGCTTTTTTCCAGATGCTGAGTAATCCCACAATATTTTCAGGAGAGATATACAAAATTTTTGTCATACTGGGGGTAAATTAAGAGTTTTATGATCATTAATCGAGAGGAATTGAAGGCGGATGAAATTATCTGTTTTTAAAAACAAAAAATCATTTTCCACCTTTACTGTTAACCGTTGTAAATTTTCCCGGGCATATACAAAAGGGGGATTGCATAATGATTAAGTTTTACCGGACATGGTTATGAAGTTTATCAGGCGAATCATTTTTTTTCTATCGCTCTTTGTTTTGTATATCATCGCTAAAGAATTTCTTCAGCTTTACGTGTTAATCCAATCTGTTCATCCTGTTCTTGCCCGGCTCTTTGTTGTTTTGTCAGGGTTTGTTTTTATTTATTTTGCCGGCATTCCCCTCATTAAAATTTTTAGTATGCCCAAGAGTTATGGCCCTGTTTATGATGAGAATAATGAGAATCAACTCATTCAAAAACGGATGGAAAGGTTTAAAAAGAATAAATTTTTGAAAGAAAAGGGGATTGATGTCAATTCGCTCGGGATTGACAAAGCCGGTTATGATACGGTTATCAGTCAAATGGATAAGGGCGTGGATGAATTGCGGCGAAAACATATTCCTCAACTGTTCTACTCTACTACGATCGCACAAAACGGATTTCTGGATGCTATGCTGATCTTGTCTGCAAGCATTAATCACATCAAGGAAATTTTTATCCTTTATAACGGCCGTGTTTCCAATAAGGATCTGCTTATCATTTTGAAGAAAATTTATTATGCCATGGCTATCGGAGGATCGGAAGCCGCTGAATATGCCACCCAGGAAGTGTTAAACAGATTTGCTACAGATAGCATTAAGGCAATACCCTTCCTGAGCAGAATATCTGCATCGTTGATAGACGGATATGTAAATGCCGTCATGCTGACCCGTATATCGTATATCGCCGAAAATTATTGTAAAAAAACAGTCATTAAATCGGATAGAGAATTATCCCCCAGCCCGGAATTTGTTTTTTCATCTGCTAAAAATATTACGAAAGACATCCGTGAACGTGTTTTTCTCGCTTTCACTCAAAAAGCAAAAAACGCCGCATCACGTGCTGTTACTCCCGTTACGGATTTGTACCATAAATCAATTGAATTGTTAAGTCCACAAGCCATTGATCCTGACAATCAATATTCACTGGAAATGCCGGTTGACAAACCGAATGCTCCGTTCGTCTTTGGCTTAAAGAAAGTATTCCAAAGTCTGCGGAAAAAAAATAAATCTGAATCGATATCATGAGTTAAACATAAGTCATTGTAATATTTATATATCTTATAATCAATATTAGTTTGACAGGCTGGTTTTTCTCCCGTATTTTACCCCCGGGGCGGGGGAAGAAATGTAGCTTTATTGTAATATGATTGAGTATAGTTAAAATCATTGGAATCAATAATTAAGACTAAAGACGATTGGTATTGTGTTTAGGCATAAAAAAATATTAATAACAAAAATTTAGTTTCAATATTTTGAACAAAAATCCTTATTTCTTCCCGAATTGCCGTAAAAAAAGCTCTTCACGAAAGCGAACATAGAGTACAAGTTCCTGTAACGTAAAGACAATATGAATATTTGACAGATAGTCCGGCAAATTTTCTTTTTGTGTATCAGAAATGGGAAGTGTTATTCGCCCTTCCGGGTCAAACTGGCTAAAGAAGTTTTCTTCCTTCATGCTTTCAGAAGGATAATATTGGGCAATAATTTTGCGATCCGGGTCATGATAAAGAAGAGAAGCAGGGATTATAGATTTGGTCTTGCAATTCGGACAGTCAAAAATATTAATTTTCCCTTCAAGCAATTGTTCTCTCATTTGGGGCTCTTGAGATGTATTTATACTCTGCCAAACATCGTACGGACTTTCGGCAGAACATTGGGGGCATGAAAGCATTAGTGTTGTTTTTGTCATAATTCCTACAATAAATGGATGTTGTGTTCTTTACATATACGACGTATTTCATCCGGCCAGATAGATGAATGAACCTCTCCAATATGAACTTTTCTCAGGAAAAACATACATAGGCGGGATTGACCAATACCGCCACCGATAGTCTGCGGTAATTCATTGTTTAGAAGACGTTGATGAAAATACAGTTTTGTCTTGTTCATTTCTTTTCGAAGTTTTAATTGAAGGAGCAGTGCTTCTTTGTCAACGCGAATTCCCATGGAGGACAACTCCATTGCAGTATCAAGAATTTGATTATAAATGATAATATCGCCATTTAAACCGGGATGCCCGTCTTCTGCCGGAGTAGACCAGTCGTCATAATCTGCAGCTCGCCCGTCGTGAGGTTTGCCATCACTGAGTGGTGCACCAATTCCTCGTATAAATATTGCCCCATACTCACGGGCTAAGTTGGCTTCACGTTCTTTTGAACCGAGACCGGGATAGCACTGTAAGGCTTCTTCTGCCGTAAAAAACGTTATTTTTTCCGGCAAATATGGCTCAGGGAGCTGGGGATAATGTTCACAGACGATTTTCTCTGTATCACGAATTACTGTATATATTTTTTTTACGATACTTTCAAGATAGGGAACATGCCGTTCATGATCCCGCATGATCAATTCCCAGTCCCATTGGTCAACATATAAGGAATGAAATTTGTCCGGCATCTCATCAGGCCGGACTGCATTCATGTTCGTGTACAACCCTTCACCCGGTGCAAAATCATAATCTGCAAGAGCCATCCGCTTCCATTTTGCCAGAGATTGGACAATTTCTCCTGTTTCTCCCGTAGCACCAATCGGAAATGATACCGGACGTTCTACACCGTTTAAATAGTCGTTGATGCCGGATTTGGCATAAACCATTATGGGTGCAGAAACTCTTGACAAGTTTAACACACGCGCAAGGGATCTGCGAAAAGTTTCCTTTATTAAGTCAATGGCTTCCTGGGTTTGTTTTAAATCAAGCGGACTCTCATACCTTTCAGGAATTGTCATAAAGTCTGTTGTTAATTCAATGTGTTTTTTCTTTTGTTTCAGCATGTTTTACCTGTCTTTCGGCCCAAAACCTACAAACTTATATGAAACAGTAAAAGAGAAAGTTTGATTTGTGACACGTGTCAGATTCAATTCCGATTGATAATTTCCTGAAATTACCGGGAAATTTGTTTTCCTGGTTTTGATTATGATATTGATGAAACTGTTCACTCGTTGGTTATTACCCTTAAATCCAAGTCAATATCACCCCTTGTATCTTGCTTTGGCAGGAATTAAATTTTTGTTGGAATAACAGCTTTCAGAAAGGAAGCAGATCTTTCATTTACATCTTAAATGGAGTTACTTTGATGAAAATTGCTTTTTTTGATACGAAGCCCTATGACAGGGATATGTTTGACCGGATTAACAGGGATTTTGGATTTAAAATAAAATATTTTGAAACCAAACTTTCTGAAGACAGCGTAAATCTGATAAAAGGATATGATGTTGTCTGTGTCTTTGTTAATGATACAGTGAATAAAATTGTTATCCGGGAATTGATGAAAAATGACATCAAAATGATTGCTCTTCGCTGCGCCGGCTATAATAATGTGGATGTTGCCGCAACCCAATGCAAAATTCCTGTAGTACGCGTTCCGGCTTATTCACCCCATGCGATTGCAGAACATACCGTTGCCCTGATTTTAGCGTTGAACCGAAAAATCTACAGGGCATATATTCGTACCCGGGAGAGTAATTTTTCACTGCATGGACTCATGGGTTTTGATATGTATGGTAAAACTGCCGGAATTATCGGAACCGGTAAAATTGGGATATTGACTATCGGAATCCTGAAAGGCTTCGGTATGAATGTTCTTGCCTATGATGTCTATCCGAACCATGAGGCAGCGACCCAATATGGGTTCAAATATACCACACTGGATGAGTTGTACAAAAATTCTGATATTATTTCCCTTCATTGTCCCCTGACAAAAGAGACGGAATACCTGATAAATGACACCAGCATAAAACTCATGAAAAAAGGAGTCATGATTATAAATACGGGAAGGGGAAAACTGGTTGATACACGCGCATTGATCAAAGGACTGAAAAACGGTCATGTTGGCTATGCCGGGTTGGATGTGTACGAAGAAGAACGGGATTTCTTTTTTGAAGATCAGTCTGATATGATCCTCACGGATGATATTTTGGCAAGACTTTTGACTTTTAATAATGTTATCATTACGTCACATCAGGGATTTTTCACACAGGAAGCACTGGAAAGCATTGCCCTGACAACATTAAATAATATTAAAGAGTTGTCGGAAGGGAAGGAGCTGACTAACAGGATTGTTTGTACCCCCTGATTATTGACGTATATAATCTCTCACTGTTTCCAGATATGGGCTTTCAGGATGATCCGTCAGAAATGTCCGGTATTCCTGCCGGGCATTTTCATTATCATTTATTCTTTCAAGATACATAGCATATCGGATCGAAAAATAATCTCCTAAATATTGATCTTTTTTTAAAATATGACGGTACTCTGACCAGAATTCTTCTAAGCCAGCCATCTGTTTTGTTTGATACAAGACGGATTCTGCCCGCATGGCTGCCAGGGAACGGACAGGTTCTTTTTCCTGCATTAATTTTTCGGCTTCCTTTAAAAGTTCAGGCCAATTGGCCTTTCGTATGGATTGCTCCAAGGCAATCAATTCAGGCTTTTCCGAGGCTGTTTGCAAGTAAATTGCCAGGGCCAAAAGATCATTGGCTGTGTCATCTTTGCTTTCAGTCAGAGTCAGGGATTCATGGATATGTTTTTCCAATGAATCTATCCGGTTAAATGCCAAATCAATTGTTATAAGATTTAAACGAAGACGGTCTTCTTCCCGTGCTGAAAGCTTGTATTTAACCGGTGCTCCCCTGATAAGTTCTTCGGCTCCATGCAAATCACTTCTCATGATTTTACAATCCACAGCCCTTTTTAACATATGGTTCCGAAGTGACTCCGGAAGGGTCGGAGGGATTTCCGTGAGGAGTTTTTCGGCTCCGTCAACATCTCCATGCCCGAACAACAGAATTTCTGACAGTCTGAACCGTGCTTCAAACCGGTATTTCTCAGGGATTTTATTATCTGACAGTTTTTCAAATAATTCCCTCGCACTGTTAAGATGATGAAGATTTTGATTGGAAAAACTGTATTTGACCGGAATTTGCAGGAATTCATTCTGATAAGGTTTTATAAGTTTTGGTCCTTTTTCATTTATTTCGGAAGCCAGTGCCTCATGATTTATTGCTTTCATAAACTGCACATCGTATAAAAATCTTTCTGAATCAGAGAATAATGTCAGACTGTCTAAAACAGTCAGACTCATGGTGTACTCTTTATTATCCGCCAGTTTTTTTGCCAGTGTTAATATATATTCTATCTGAACCGGGGGAATATTTGAGAATAGGATATTGATTGCCTGGGCATATCTTTCAGCCGTAAAATATAAATCGGACAAGAGAATGAAATCTTCTTCTGTTTCTGCCGTTATTTCAAGGGAATCAATCAACATGGCATAGAGGGGAGAACTTGGATCAAGGGAATATATTTCACGGGTCAATGGTTTCAGAGAATGAGGTGATATTTTCCTGTGAAGCAGATATTCTTCCAAAGCAGGTTTCCACATTTGTCTGCTGATCAAGTTTGAGAAATAGGTTTGAGATTGTAACAGGGGTTCCCTGAGTTGTGTCCGGAAAAATTTCATCATATCCGGCAATCCGTTTCCGCCATAATATGCTGTTAAATACATGATCGCTGTTTGCGGTATTCTGCTGCGCATATTTCTATCTCTGAGCAGGTGTTCCCACATTCGGTAAGCATCCGTTTCAAGGTTGTTGGCTATCATTAAAACACCTAATTCAGCAGCAAGATTAGGGTTTCCGGAATTTCTTTCAAATTGATATTCTGTAATAATCATGGCTTTATCCAATTTGCCGCTTCGAATGAGTAAGGATTTATATCGGGCAGCATATTGACTGTTATTTGGAAAAGCAGTGAATAATGAGTCATAAAATTGTTCAGCTTGAATTAAATCTCCGGTGGTTTCCAATATCCGTGCTTTTTCAAACAATCGGTCAGCCTGTGTTTTTGTAAGTGCCGGCAGTAATCCGGGTACGAAAAAATATCCGGCCAAAACGACAATGAACAGGTGTTTCTTCATTTGAGAGATTCCCTGAGTTTTTCCAGATAAACTTCCATTTCACGTCTGTCTTCAACCGGAAGATTGGCATCACGGAGTTTTATGCGGATTGATTCTATCAGGGATTCCCGGCTTCCCAGGTCTTTGGGCAGCTGTTCAGGTCCTTCACGAATAACCTGTTCTCCCCGTCTGCTCTCCCGTTCTTTGCTGAGATCCCGGGTTCGGATAGACCTGCTGGCATCCAGTAAACGTTGTTGAATACCCTGTTGTCGCTGTAAGGTGCGCCTTGATACAGAATTTTTTCGCAGATCATTTATCACCTCTTCCATTTCCTTGCCGATACGTTCCAACTGCTGATCACTTCCTCCGTTACCCGCCTGTTCCATAGTCCGGCGTAATTGACTGAGCTGCCGCCTTAATGCCTGCTGTCTGGCTGCCAATTCACTCATGAGGTCCATCCCTGCATTTCCGGGCCCGGGCATAGCAAGGGACTGTGTTTCACTGTTGATGCCCTGCTGCATTCCGGCCATGGCTTGCAATTGCTCCAAAAAAGACTCCATACCCGTTCCACTCTCACTGCTTTGAGCCTGTCCCATAAGAGTGAATACCGTGGCTGTTAATTCGTTTATTTGGCCCAGACCTTTTTGCATGGACTGCTCAGCATTAAAACTCCTCCCGTCTTTGAGGTAATTCATGATTTCCTTTGATGTATTTTTAACGTTTTCCAACTGGTCAAATGGAGCCGGACCCATAAAAAATGTCTTTTGACTGATCGTTTTTAATCCCTGATAAATTAAGTCCAATTCTGAGTCAATTCGGTTTTGTAATGATGATTTTGTATGCAGATCCGGGGAATCGTTGGACAGGTTTTTTGTTCCCGGTATTAATGCTTCCTGCTTTTCGGAAATAATCAATGCTCTTCTCAGTATATTGTGAAATTCCTTAAGAATCTCTTCTTTGCCTGACTGATGAAATGATGCTCCCATTTCTCTGTATTGATTTAGCATCTCTTTCATCTTCTCATACGACAATTCGGCTGCCTCCTGACCTTTCTGCCGTTCATTGCGGGAAAATGCATCGGATGCTTCTTCCAGGTTGTGTTTTGCATCTGTTTCTTTTATAAACTCACTGAATTCTTCCAGGAGGTCTCTCAGGTCCTCCGATAAATTTTTGTCTGATCTTTCCAATTCCTTTTGAAGTGAGCTTATTTTTTCTGAAAGATCTTTTTCTGTTGCCGCCAATTCATGGGACTGTCTTTGCTGATGGTTTTCCAGAAGTTCATGTTGTTCTCTCACCAAATCTGATAGAATTTTTTCTCCCCTTTCCAAAGCTTCCAGGTCACGAAGTGTTTCCAGCAGTTTGATTGTCCTCTCAAGGGATTCTTCAAAATTGCGCGTGTATTCCCCAAACTGCTCAGCCAAGTCTCTCAATGTGTTTGCATCAGGATCCCGTCGAATTTTTTCCTGCATTTTTTGTAATTCACGAAAAATATCGCTGTTTTCCAAATCTCTTATAAGTTTTTGCATGTAGTCCATGTTATCAAGTATCTCATCGGAAAAAATTTGCTGTTCCGATAATTCATGGATTTGCTTTTCAAGATTTTCTCGTATTTTGGATAACTCTTCTTTAACAGCCTGCTGCTGTCGTATCAGATTTTCAAATGTTTCTTTCTCTCCCCAGTCCGTATCTCCTTTTTTCAAAATGTCCTGACGAAATTCTTCTGCTTTTTCCTGTAATTCCCGGGTTATGGTCTGCAGATTTTCCAATTCTCCCTGTGAATTTTCATGCTGTGTACGGCGTCTTTCAAACAGTTCGGTCAATGAGGGATATCGGGCTTTAAGTATGGATGAGCGTGATACTCCGGGACCGGACAATGAGTTGTTGTCTTGAACCATAAAGCGGAATTCGATTTCATCACCCGGCGACAATCTTTCATCAATTTTCCAAATATCTGTCAGGGCCTGATTTAAAAGAGACTCATTGAATGGCAATGATATGATATTCCAATTTGTATCGGCTTCGATTTGAAATGATCGGAGCGTTCGGTATTCCAGAGCAGTTTTATCGATACCATAATCATCACTTATATAGATCATCCATTGCAGACTCATGATTTCATTTAATAAAACCAGACTGTCCGGTATTAAAACGGTAACCTTTGGCGCTTCATCCCTGTGAACGGATATTCTGTAAATCAAATCATCAGCTAAAGACACACCTGCTGTATCTTCTGCATGAAGCGTAAGAACACCCGATTCCCGGGGAATAATGGAACCATGAAAATTTTGTCCGGAAACACTCAGCGTTTTCTTTTGTGCAGATGATTGAACCGTGACCAAACCTGCCGGATGGGATAATCGTCCGGTAATCTTCAGAACTGATCCTGACAACAGATGGATTCTGTCTGTTCCGCCGGTGTAGTATTCTCGTTTCAAACCAGCATATTCAGGAGGAATAACTTCAAATTCGAGTAATTCCGGAACCGGTTTCTTTATGACTTTTACATTGAAATTTTCGGAATATCTCACCTTCCAGGGTTTAAAAATGTGAGGTCTTCTGATAAGAAAACGGTATGTAAACGATGAAGACGGATTTATGATTGACACGACTGAAAGGGAATCATGTATCTGATACGGAATAAACTGTTCTGTCCTATGTTGACTGTAAACCTGAACATACTTTGGAAAAACCGGAGGTAAATTATGGCGAATAGATATATTTAAGGTATCTCCTTCCTTTATAACTGCATCTCCCGGTTCAATCTGGAAACTCCATGGAAAGGGTATGGCATATTCCTTGCCGGGAGTAAGGAGTCTGTTTGCCGGTTGTGATAAAAACAAAATGAAAACACATGCAACAATAGCAGAAATGATACTGTTACGCCTGAGAAGAACATAATATTCAGGATTTTTACGCTTATGTATATGTTCAACCAGGTGTTTATAAGGTATATGGTTCCAAAAAGTCTGAACAGCATAAAGCGACAGGTCATCAGTATTTTTGCTTAGCTGCCAGGCATTGATCAAATGATCCTGAACCGTGTCGATTTCCCGTCCCAGTTTATCCATCAGCTGATTATTGATTTCCGGATAACGATGAAGCTGGCATTTACGATAATAATCCCTGATCCATAAGAACAGTATAATATTGGCGATGAATGGAAGCAGAAGAATCCACCGTACCGTTGAAGAAAAATACCAAATACTTTCAGCCGAAATAATGAGAACAACATAAAGAGAATTATAGTGCAATAATTTTAGCAGACGGGTTTTAAGGATTTGGCCTGCCCATTGTTTCCTAAGAAGCTTCAGTATGTCTTCGAAAGGATATTTCACGGGTTAACAGCAGGATTAATATGAAAATAAAAAATATTGGTACCCATTTGCAAAGCAGCCGTCCGGATCTCTTCCGGATTCCCATAGACTTCTTCGTCTTCCCAGCCGTTTCCCAGATCACATTCGTATGAATAGAAAAGCACCAGACGCTCTTTATCAAAAATACCGAATCCCTGCGGCGGTTTACCATCATGTTCATGAATTTTCGGAAGTCCGTTTGGAAAGGAAAAAACCTGATGATATATGGGATGGGTAAAAGGAAGCTCTACCAACTCGTTGTCCGGAAAGACTTTTTTTATTTCCCTACGAAAAGATTGATCCAGTCCGTAATTGTCGTCGACATGAAGAAAACCCCCGTTTTCAAAATAAAATCGAAGCCGCCGAACCTGTTCTTCAGTAAAAAATACGTTTCCATGGCCTGTCATGTGCAGGAAATGGACTTTAAAAAGATCAGGCGAATCAATGTCTGCTACAAGAGGTTCTCTTCTAACATTAAGATCTGTATGTTTATTGATAAAATCGGATAAATTCTCAAGTGAACCAGGATTGGCATACCAGTCTCCGCCGCCTCCGTATTTTAATCTTCCGATAATGAAAGGTTCACCGGAGAAAGCAGATGTTGAGACGGTTATAACCAGAAGGAATGTGCTGAAAAAACGTATACGTTTCATACTGTTAATCAACGGATAACGGTTGTCTTAGTTCCGGCCGGACATAATGTTCCGGATGATATGTGGCACGTGTTCGGGATCGCTGTATTCATAAAGAAAAACATCCGGATTTCCGCTGATCATAGCGCTAAGTCGACGATTGTCCTTTCTAAAGAAGAGGGCATGAACGGGGATTTTACGCTCAATGCCTGCTGCAATTTCATAGCCCACACCCAGGGATGGTGTTGTAACATCTGCAATAATCAGGTCAGCCTGTTCAAGCCACTTAAGATCCCGGTTAAATATCGCCCGGTTGGATTCATTCTTTTCGCCGCCAACGGTTAAATTCGAATCGGCAATATGTTCTGTAAGAACAGTTCCATATTTTTTTAGTTCTGAGACAATTGTCCGGTAAACAGGTAATAAATCCCGGCCTCCGCTTATGGAAGCGCTGAAGTAAATATTCATGTGCCAAACCCTGATTTCTGTGTTTTATTGAGCAAATCCTTTGCATTTTCAAGGGTCGCATCTGTCAGATGGCCGGCTCCGAGAAGTTTTGCGATTTCGTGTACCCGTTCTTCATGATTCAATGGTCTGATCCCTGCCTCGGTTCTCCCGCCGGTGACCCATTTTTCTACCATTACATGTTGATTTCCCAAAGAAGCAATTTGAGGCAGATGAGTAATGCATATTACCTGGTGGTATTTAGACAGCTCTTCTATCTGTTCACCTACAATGCGGGCAATTCGTCCTGAAACACCCGTGTCTGCTTCGTCAAATATCAAGGTTGGAATTGAATCGGCATCGGAAAGAACAGATTTTATTCCCAGCATGATCCTGGATGCTTCTCCGCCTGAAGCAGTCTGGGTAAGCGGGCGGAAATCCTCGCCCGGATTTGTTATGATATCAAATTCAATCAAATCAAACCCGTTTGACTGAGGGAGAATATATTGATCGTTCCATAGAACAGACAACGGTGAATTCCCTTCGGATACAGAAAAGCGGACACGGAATTTTGCATGTTCCATCCCAAGCTTTTTTAAACGGGATTCTACCGCTTCTGTGAATGCTTTTGAGGATTCTTTTCTCTTTATATGAAGTATTTCTCCGGATTCAATCAGTTTGGTCCGGGCAGTCTCAACAGCTTTATCAGCCTTTTCAAGTTCCTGTGAGTAATCGGTGCTGTTTCCCAATTCCTGTTTCAACTGCTCAAAATAACCGCATAATTCCTCATAATTCCGGTGATATTTTTTCAGGAGGAAATTCAGTGTGTTCACTCTGTCTTCCAACTCATTCAACCGAACGGTGTCATGAGGGATATGATCTCTGTATTCAGCCATGCTTCGCCCTGTTTCTTCCAGCGTCAGTATAGCTGATTCCAGCTCCGTTGAATAAACTGAAAGATTGGGATCAATCCGGACAAGATGATCCAGCTGATTGCGAAGCATGGATATAACGGCGACAATTGATTGGTCATTTTCGTATAACTCCGCAGCAATTCGATGAGAAATATCAACCAGCATTTGTGAGTTTTCCAGGATTTTCAATTCCGCTTCAAGGTTATCCAGTTCATGGGGAGCAGGATTTATTTTTTTTAGTTCATTGTAATGGAATTGTTTCAGTTCCCGGTCTTTGAGAAACTGATCTCTGTTTGCCTGCAGTTCTTTTTTATTCTGGACAGCTTTTTTTAATTCCAGATAGGATTTTTCATAATCCTGAATCAGCTCTGGTGTTTTTGTCAAAGCATCCAGATACTCAATATGGCTGGAAGGATTGAGGATTTTTTGATGCTCATGCTGACCGTGCATCTCAACAAGATGATCAGCCAGAGCTTTTAACGTTTGGACTGAAATGTACTGATCATTTAAAAAAGCCCGGGATTTTCCGTTCTTATGGATTTCGCGGCGAATTGTCAATTCGCCTTCTTCCAATAATAAATCTTCCGATTGAAGAAGTGATTTGACGGCATCCGGATTATCCGGTGTATTAAAAACGGCCTCAACAACAGCTTTTTCTTCATCTTTCCGGATCATCGACAGATTTGCCCGATCTCCAAGAACCAAGCCCAAAGCATCAATAATAATGGATTTTCCGGTTCCCGTCTCACCGGTCATAATTGTTAATCCCGTTCCGAAGGAAATATCAGTTTCACGGACAATTGCAAAATTTTCAACACGCAGATATTTCAGCATATTGTGATTACCCCTGAAATGGTTATCCTGAGTACTTTTCCTGCTTCTGTTTTCGTTTTTTCATAATGTGTGATATTACAATAATTCCCAAAACTGATCCTAGTGTATCTGCCAAAAAATCCCAAAAACTGGCATGACGACCCTGTACAAAGTATTGATGTAATTCATCCGTAAAACCAAAGAAAACTGTAAAAATCAGAGCAAGCCATTCTGCTCGGTATTTTTTAAGTTCATCATGTTCATGAAGGGCCAGAACCACAAGGATAGCCGCAATAAAATAAATTCCGGCATGGATGATTTTATCATAAGAGAGAATGGTCATTTTCGGTACATATTGGGAGGGGATGGAAGATTGGACAAAGATCAAACAAAAGTAAAAAATTGCCGTCCAGGTAAATTTTTTATTACGGTTGAAGAGTTTCATAAGATTTTAAAACCTCAGGTAAAAAAAGGATTATATCGGTTGCCGTCATTCCCCGGACTCCTTTTATTTCAGCCGCTTTCTCTCCGGCTTTCCCGTGAATGAAAGCTCCGATGAGCACTGCAGATTCAGGAGAATGTCCCTGACAGAGCAGAGAACAGATAATCCCTCCCAATATATCGCCGCTCCCGGCTGTTGCCATTCCCGGACTTCCCTGAGGATGAATAAATAATCTTCCGTCAGGAAAGGCTGTCAGACTGGTTGAACTTTTTAAATGAATAATTTGTTTTAATTCAACAGCCCAATGATGAATTGTCTTAACCGGATCTTCAGTCAGCAGTTCTTTTTTTATACCGGTCAAAGCAAGGAATTCCCCTTCATGGGGTGTTAGTATAAGGGGGGATGCTGAACGCCGGATATGATCAGGATTCACCAGATTCAGGGCATCCGCATCCAAAATGGCCGGGATTGTTTCACCGGACAGGTATGACTCAATAAAAGATTTTGTTTCTTCATGACGTCCAATACCGGGACCGATCAGAACTGCTGATGTCTTGGCTTTAAGTGTTTGCCAAAGCGTCAGATCATCTTTGCATACATACCCTCTTTGTGTCGGATGACATATTATTTCAGGGTTTTGTGCATACATCAGATTACAGACCCTGGCAGACGTTATGGTCCGCACCATACCGGCACCGGTTCGGAGTCCTGCCATGCCGGCCATTGTGATTGCACCGGGCATATTATCCTGCCCCCCGATGCATACCATTTGCCCCCGTGAATATTTATGATCGGTGCTTCGTATTGGTTTGATCAGAGTTTTAATAAGATTTTCCGTACATTCGTGAACAGACAATTCAGACTGGTTTAATGCTTTAGACGAATATCCCAGATCAATCAGGACCTTTTTGCCGCAACAATATTTTCCGCGGTTTAGAAAATTCCCCCATTTATAAAAACCCATGACAGCAGTAAAATCTGCTTTAAGAACCGGTCCGAGACTCCTGCCGTTTGTACCGTCTAATCCGGAAGGAATATCTACGGCAATTACCGGTTGATCTGTGTGCATTTTGACTAGTATGTCAAGAATCTCCCGGATTTTTCCACGGACAGGTTCTCGAAGCCCTGTTCCCAACAAAGCATCAATCCACACAGAATTTGGTTTTAAATATGGAATAATGTCATCTGCGTTCTTGATAAAGACAGGGGTTATACCGGCTTTTATCATGTCATCACAGTGTTTTGCAGAATCACCGGTCAAATTGTCCGGCTCTATAGACATAAATACTTCAGTGTGAATGCCTCTCAAAAATAAATGACGGGCTGAAACATAGCCATCCCCGCCATTATTTCCTTTTCCACAGAAAATCTGGCAGTGATGAATGCGTTTTGTCTGACACAATTCATAACATAGATCTGCTACAGCAATGCCTGCTTTTTTCATCAGGTTATAACCGCTTTGCCCTTCAATATTCATGGCATATCCGTCAATTATTCCGGCGTCTTTCGAAGAAACGATCCGATGACTGTTCATAAGCGATCTCCAAATTCCATGATAACGGATGCTATGGCATGTGACCGAGTATGACTCAGACTTATTGAAATGTGAGTGATATGTACTTCTTTAAGGATTCTGTCACTCAATTTCAATGTGGGTTTCCCGTCTTTTTCATTTACAATATATGTTTCTGGCCACGACGGGTTAAAAGAAAGGCGGGACAGCAAAACTTTTCTGACGGCTTCTTTTGCTGCAAACCGTACTGCGAAATGTTCAAATTTCCCTTTTTTGTCGGAACAGTATTCAACTTCCAAGGGGTGATAAATTTTTTTTAGAAAAGTGTGTCCGTACGTCGTAATACTTTTTTCGATTCGATGGATATCTACAATATCAATCCCTGTTTCAAACATGGCCGGTTTCCAGTTCTCTGATAATCTTTAGAATTTCATCGAAACGGTGGATTTCATAATCTGCACCGGAATTAACGGTGTTAAAAAGATCACCGTAACGGGCAAATATTGATAGAATCCCCAGTTTTTTTGCCCCGACCATATCTCTTTCGGGCCAATCACCAACCATAAGGACATCCTGGGGAATAAGATTTAACTTTTGTAAAGCCAGTTCAAATGGTTCGGAACAGGGTTTGTTTTTTCCCGTATCGTCAAAAGTAACCACCACATCAAACAATCTGTGAAAATTTAATTGATAAAGGCGTAACCAGGCTTCTCTTGCCGGTGCATCCGATACGACAGCTAATTTAACGCCATCTTTTATCAGCCTGATCAGTGTGGAATGCACATAGGGATACGGCTTCAACTGCGCTTCACGGGTTTTTCTGTAATGCGTGATTCCTGCGGCCAGATACTGCCAATTAATGCTGCCTTCGTATTTAATTATAAATTCATCCAGCACTTTTTGGTATTCCCATCCTTTTTCAGCATAAATCTGCATTATTTCCTGATAGGCAGCTTCTTCGTCGACCTGCATGCCGGATTCAACCATAGCTGTAACAGCCGCTTTGATTGAATTGGCCTTCAGGTGGCCAAAATCCATAAGAGTGTTGTCTAAGTCCAAAATTACTGCTTTTATTTTCATGTATGAAAATATAAAAATTAATGTAATAAAAAAAGGGGAGAATCTCTCCCCTTCGAAAAAAGGTTCACATAATTTATTCTTGCCGGCTTACCGGTTTTCCTTTCCGAAGCAGATCAATTTCGTATTCAGCAATATTTCTCCAGCGGGCATCGGTACGGGCTCTGTTAAAAGCATTAATAGCTTCGTCATTATTGCCCATCAATGCGTAAGCCATTCCCATTTCATACCAGGCCGCTCCGAAGTTTGAATTAATTCGGGTGGAATTTTGGGCAGCTTCTATGGCTAATTCATATTTACCCAATTCATTATAGCTTTCAGCAATCCTGTAATATGCCTGATGATTCCGTGGTGAATATTGAACAGCTGATTTTAAAGCTTCAACGGCTTCATCATATTTTTTCAGTTCCATCAGAACAGATCCGTAACCTTCCCATGCGGCTGCTGATGTATTATCCAGTGAAACGGCTTTGGCATAATGTGTTTCAGCCAGTGCAAGATTCTTTTGGTCCAGATAAATCTTCCCAAGGTTTGTATGGGCTTTATCGTAATCAGGGTTGATCTCGATTGTTTTTTTTAAGTATTCCAACGCTTTGTCTCTGTTTCCCGTGCTTAAATAATACAGACCGAGATTATACAGAAGGCTTTCGTCTTCGGGACTATATTCCAATCCCTGCTCCAAGTATTTGATTGCATTATCAATGTCGCCGGCTCTGCGTTTAATGGCACCCAGAAGCTGATAAGCACGCGAGAATTCCGGATCCACCGATATGGCTACATTAAGTTTTGCTTCGGCTGTGTTAAAATCATTTATCTTATATGCGTTCAATCCGTCCTGATAGTATTTTTGAACCATTACAAGTTTCGCCCGTGAATATTTTTCCTCACCGCCGCTAAGTTCAATAGCTTTGTTATAGTAATCATTCGCTTTCTTATGATCATCCTCCAGCAGGGCAATAACACCAAGCCTGTAATAGACTTCAGAAAAATGCGGAAATTTTTCAACAATTTGGTTATAGACTCGTTTGGCATTTGCTACTGAACCGCCGTCAAATTCCCGCTGCCCGTCGCGAATCATATTAACCAGATCTCTTACTTCGTCAAAGCGTGACCGGTAATCTTCGTTATATTGTATGGCCTTGCTGATGGCCTGCTGGGCTGCCGTCAGATCACCTCGCCGTAATTCAACTTCATAAGCCAGCATATGAGCCGGAGCAAACGTTGAATCCTGTGCAAGGACCTGTTGCAGAAGCATTTGGGCGGAAAAAACTTCATTGTTTTTCAACTGATCTGCTGCCTGATCTACCTGGCTTTGCAACATACCAAGATCCTGAGCTAACAGAGTTAACGATAATATCAGAGATAAAACTGATATAATGAGAATTTTTTGTTTCATAGTGATCACATATCCTGTGTTATGGATTTTCAAAAATTATCTATTGTGCCCAGGGCGGGATTTGAACCCGCACGCCCGTCGGGCGCTACCCCCTCAAGATAGTGTGTCTGCCTGTTTCACCACCTGGGCCTGATTCTCAAAATGTTAAAAAACTTTGGGAATCTAAAATCTTTATACAAGCAATTCTACAATATTTTAAAGAACAACAGCCGTTTTTTTTATTCTTTAACCGGTGCTGCCGGTTCTTCAATATCAATCCCTGCCGGACGGGGAAGGGTTGATGATGACGTTATCACACCTTTTGAAGCCTGCTCTTGCACAATACTTCTGTTACCGTCAGAACCGCGGACAAGAAAATTGATAATGATGATCAAAACAAAGAAAGCCAGAGCAAGATACTGCGTCGCTTTAGCTAAGAATGTCGCTGCATTTTTACCGCCGAGGACGCTGTTCAGTCCGCCCATTCCACCGCCGAATGCTGCACCGCCAAGCCCGGCACCTTTCGAGGATTGCATCAGAATAGATGCAACTAGCATCAGGCTGACAATAACGAGTATGATTATGATGAAAGCCAACATTTTTTTATCCTTTTTCCATGAGTTTATGTGCTGTTGAAATAATGTCAAAAAAATCATTTGGTTTTAAACTTGCTCCTCCGATAAGGAGCCCGTCAATATCTTTTTCAGACAAGAGACTTTCTGCATTGGCCGGATTGGCACTGCCGCCGTACAAAATCCTGATATTTTCAGCGAAAGCTTCTCCGAACATGCTGCTCAGGGTTTTTCTGATCAGAGCATGTACGTCCTGTGCCTGTTCAGGTGTAGCGGTTTTACCTGTTCCGATAGCCCATACCGGCTCATAAGCCAGAACCAATTCTTTCAAGTCTTCCTGTGTAAAGTCCTTTAGTCCATCCTTCAATTGCCGAACAATAACCTGAGACGTGACGCCGCCATCCCGTTCTTCAAGAGTTTCGCCAATACAAACAACCTGTTTCAAACCTGATTCTTTTGCTCTTACAATTTTACTGCGGACGGATTCGTCAGTTTCATAAAAATACTGCCGGCGTTCCGAATGACCGATTAGAACATAATCACATCCCGTATCTGCCAGCATTTTGGCTGACGTTTCACCTGTATAGGCACCTGCGGGTTCATGATGAATATTCTGGCCGCCAATGAGTACCGGTGTATTTTCCAATGATTTTTGAAGTGAGGGAATGGACAGGGTGGGAGGGAAGAGGAGAATTTCCGGGAGCAAATCGTTTAACCCTCGTGCTTTCAAATTCCTGCCATACTCCAGGGATTCTGAAGGGGTATTATTCATTTTCCAATTACCTGCAATAAGAAGTCGTCTCATAATCACCCTTTATATCGTTTATTTTTCAGATATTTTTGCTACCGCCGGAAGATCAAGTCCGGATATCAGTTCAAGAGAAGCGCCGCCACCTGTTGAAACATGACTCATTTTGTCACTGTATCCAAGTTTTTTTACTGCGGCAACCGAATCTCCGCCGCCTACCAGGGACACAGCTCCTTTATCTGTAGCATCGGCCAATGCAGAAGCGACGGCTTCAGTTCCTACTGCAAAACGGGGCATTTCAAAAACACCCATAGGTCCGTTCCAAAGGACTGTTTTGCTTTTACTGATAATGTCAGCAAATTTTTGAATACTTTCCTGACCAATATCCAGTCCAATTTTATCGGCAGGAAAATTATCAACCGGAACCGTAGCGGCCGGGGCCTCATTTTCAAAGGCATCAGCAGCCACAACATCCACGGGAAGCAAAAAATTGACCCCTGATTTCTTTGCTTTATCAAGGATCTCTTTTGCCAGGTCAATCTTATCGTCTTCAACAAGGGATTTCCCGATTTCATATCCCATTGCTTTATAAAAGGTAAAAATCATACCCCCGCCGACCATCAGATTATCGACTTTTTGCAGAAGGTGAAGAATCGTATCAATTTTTCCGCTGATTTTTGCACCGCCTAATATGGCAGTATAAGGGCGGGAAGGATTTTCAATCTTATCTTTAAGATAGATAAGCTCTTTTTCAAGAAGAAGTCCGGAGACAACCTTTGGGAAATATTCTGTAACACCAACGGTTGAAGCATGCGCTCTGTGGGAGGTTCCAAAGGCATCATTAACATACATATCTGCATAGGATGCCAGTTTTTTGGAAAAATCCGGATCATTTTTTGTTTCTTCTTTATAGAAGCGAAGATTTTCAAGGAGAAGAACGTCACCGGGTTTTAGTGATTTAGCAAGGTTTGCGGCCTCTTCGCCGATACAGTCCGGGGCAAATTTTACATCAGTTTTCAGGAGTTCTGAAAGTCTTGCACTGACCGGGCGAAGGGAGAATGCAGGGTCATATTCACCTTTGGGGCGACCGAGATGGCTCATACAGATAACAGAACCGCCGTCATTCAGTATTTTTTGAATAGTAGGTAGTGATGATACAATACGGTAGTCATTGGTAATTTCACCGGATTCATTCACGGGAACGTTGAAATCCACCCTGATCAGAACCTTCTGATCTTTGAAGTTTACATCATTTACTGTTAGTCTGGCCATTTTAATCCTCCATTATTCAGACTTTAAATATAATAAATTTTCTGGTGTGATTTTCAATGAAAAAATAAGAAGCATAAGATCCGGATTTCGTATAATAGTATACCATTTAATAACAGGTCTTAATATTTGGATTATTTGAGACCGTTAACGGGGGAACAGAATTGGTTGATCACATGTTAAATAAGGTAGAAAAAAAAAGGAAAAAAATGAAAAAATTCTTTTGACATTGTGTCTTGATTGGAGTATTATTTCTGGCTTTTTGACAACGGAATTGAGAAGGGTTAGGCGACTCAAAATTTTGCAGAAAACCGAGGGTTAAAAAAAGAAAAAAAATAAAATTCGCTTGACATTAATTTTGGATTCCGGTAATATTTATGGCTGTTCTAAAAAAGACAGTTTAGAAAAAAAGATCTTTGAAAAATAGGGTGTATGCAAAACGAAAAGAATATGAGTTTTGGCTCGACAGATGATGTTGAGGCAGGAAAGAAAATAAATAATATTAATAAATATAATGGAGAGTTTGATCCTGGCTCAGGATAAACGCTGGCGGC
>NPIE01000681.1_pt2 | contig 151913 bp, 141 predicted proteins | sample 8637661 | NCBI WGS metagenome assembly NPIE01 (sample SAMN07420842, study PRJNA396082) | bioreactor metagenome | isolation source: sample BA12 brine-fed electro-methanogenic bioreactor BA | place: Japan: Kochi | collected 2016-12-09
GACCATGCATTTTATGCCGATCAATGCTAATTCCCGGATAACCGTCCGAAAAATGCAGTTGCGGTGGCATGCCTTTGGGTAACAACTGCCTCCAAGGTGCTCAAAAAAGGCCAAACTTCACGTAGCGTCGCTTTGCAAAGCGACGCTACCGATACCGGATCTGATATACCCGCATCAATGTGTAAAGTTTCGTTATCCCACTCTACAAAATCTGGCTCAGGAACAGCTTGGTGCGCTCGTGCTGCGGGTCCTCGAAGAAGTGCTCCGGCGTCCCGGCCTCCACGATGCGCCCCATGTCCATGAACAGCACGCGGTCGGCCACCTCCCGCGCAAAGCCCATCTCGTGCGTCACCACGACCATCGTCATGCCGCTGAGCGCCAGCTCCTTCATCACGTCCAGCACCTCTTTGATCATCTCCGGGTCCAGCGCGCTGGTCGGCTCGTCAAAGAGCATGATCTTGGGGTCCATCGCCAGGGCGCGGGCGATCGCCACGCGCTGCTGCTGCCCGCCGGAAAGCTGGCCGGGGTACTTGTAGGCCTGCTCCGGGATGCCCACGCGCTCCAGGAGCTGCATCGCGCGCTTGTCGGCGTCCTCCCGCGGGCGGCGGCGCACCCAGCGCTGGGCCAGCGTCACATTCTCCATCACGGTCAGGTGCGGGAACAGGTTGAACTGCTGGAACACCATGCCGATCTCGCGGCGGATCGCGGCCACGTTGCGCACGTCGTTGCCCAGCTCCATGCCATCCACGATAATCTGCCCCTCCTGGTGTTCTTCCAGGCGGTTGATGCAGCGGATGAAGGTGGACTTGCCGGAGCCTGATGGCCCGATCACTACCACCACCTCCTGCGGATAGATGTCGATGGACAGGTCTTTGAGGACATGAAAATCACCGAACCACTTATTGACCTTGCGGCACACGATAACTGGTTCGTCCTGAAAGCCGTCACCCGGTGGTGCAGTTGTCATCTCAGTTCTCCCACGCTCGCCTGCCCCTACCCGCGCCGCACCGCGCCGCTGCCCGTGGCCTCCAGGCGGCGGCTGGCCCACGACATCAGGTAGCTCAGGATGAAGTAAATCACGGAAATAAAGACCAGGGTCTCACGCTGAAGCCCGATGTATTCCGCCTGGTTGATCACCGACCGGGCGATGCCCAGCAGGTCCAGCAGGCCGATGATCAGCACCAGCGACGTATCTTTGAACAGGCTCACGAACTGGCCCATGATCGCCGGGATCACGGCCCGCAGCGCCTGCGGCAGCACGATCAGCCCGGTCACCTGCCAGGCCGGCATGCCCAGCGCCTTCGCCGCTTCTGTCTGGCCGGCAGGCACGGCCTGCAGCCCGCCGCGCACGATCTCGGCCAGGTAGGCCGCGCTGAAGAACACGATGCCGACCATGGCGCGCAGCACGTTATCCACGCTGGAAAGCGATGGATCGACCAGCGGTACCAGGATCGACGCCGCGAACAGCACCGTCACCAGCGGCACGCCGCGCACGAACTCAATCGTGACCGTGCAGAACGCCTTGACGACCGGCAGCGTGCTCCGCCGGCCCAGCGCCAGCAGCACGCCGATCGGAAAGGCGACCCCGATCCCGACGATGGTCAGGATCATGGTGAGCAGCAGCCCGCCCCAGCGCTCCATCTCAATCACACGCAGGATGCCATCCCGCCCGGTGAAGCCGATCAGCAGCACGAACATCACCAGCGAGAACACGATCCAGGCGATGGTCAGCGCGCGCTGCGCCCAGGGCTGGCGGCGGATCGCCCCGCCCAGCAGGTATCCGGCGGCGGTCACCACTGTCAGGGCCAGCGAGAGGTTCGCCAGCCCTGTGGCCAGCGGCCCCGCGTAGAGCTTCATGAACGTGCTGAACGATGCCGTGCCCCGGAAAGGCAGGTTGGACGTGGTCATCGGCAGGACGCGTGTGCCTTCCAGCGCGGGCGGCGGCCCGTACTGCGCTAACCGGGTGTCGCTCGCCACCGTGGTGACCCCCAGCAGGGAGACGGCATCCATCTCCAGCCAGAAACCGCCGGTTTCCCCGGCATATTCCGGCACGAGGATATACCAGCCGGCTTCCGGCAGGGTCACTTCCCGCGTGGCGGCCTCCGGATCCGGCCCGGCGCCAGGCTCCGGCCCGGCGCTGAACTGCTCCAGCACCACAGGCTCACCCTGCGTCCAGGTCACCCGGCCAGCGTCGTCAGTCTCCGCCGCTGCCGGGACATGGTAGAGCGTCACCGTCGCCGCCAGGTCGGGCGGCACTACGGTGAAGCCATCGTCAGGGTCATAGCTGACAAACGCGCCGGGCGGGGCATCCGTCGGCGGGTCCTGGCCGTCCTCCACCGCCTGGCTCACGCTCCGCTCCCGTGCCACGGCCTCCTGCCGCGCCAGCCCGGCGATCGTCAGGGAGGTGCGGTCCATAAAGCCGGCCGGGTCCTCCGCGCCAAAATCCAGCACCGGGTGCAGCGTCAGCGTCACCGGCTGGCCGGCTTCGCCAATGAAAGCCAGCCCGGCCAGCGGGTCCGGGTTCGGCCCGCCCAGCAGGAGATAGGTCGGCGGGGTAGGCAGCGTGGTGGCCACCGCGGGCAGGATGAACAGCAGCGCCAGCCCGATCAGCAGCGTGATCACCAGCCAGCGGGAGGCGCGGCCCAGCATGCGCCAGGTCATGCCCAGCAGGAAGAGCAGCAGGCCGGTCGCCACCAGCGGGCGCCAGGCCGCGTCCTGCGGGTAGGTGCCGATGGCGAACAGATGCAGGTTGTTCGTGATCACGGCCCAGTTCGCCTGCTGGATCGCCCAGCGTGTCAGCCCGACGAGCGACCAGATGATCACGATCACCGAGACCATTGTCAGGAGCGTGTTCCACCAGGAGCTGAACAGGCTGTCACGCAGCCATTTCACTACCCCGGTTTCCACCGTCGGCGGCTTGCGGCTGCGTGGTTCCTCCGCTTCTACATAAACGGTATTCCGCCGGTGCATGGTCATCGCTCCTTCAGTTGCAGCGCTTTATTGAACCAGTTGGTCACGGCGGAGATGCTCAGGCTGAGCAGCAGGTAGACGAGCATCACCGTCATAAACGGGACGATCGTCTGGCCGGTCTGGTTGATGATCGTGCGCGTAATGGCGAACACGTCCGCGTAGGCGATCGCGATCGCCAGGGAGGAGTTCTTCATCAGGTTCAGGTACTGGTTGCCCAGGGGCGGGATGATCACCCGCAGCGCCTGCGGCAGGATCACGAGCTGGAGCGTTTGCCCGTAGGAGAGCCCCAGCGCGCGGGAGGCTTCGATCTGGCCGCTGGGCACGGCCTGGATGCCGGCCCGCACGATCTCGCCGATGAAGGCCGCCGTATACAGCACCAGCCCCACCAGCAGCGCCGCATATTCGGGCGACATCATCTCGCCGCCTTCAATCCGGCGGATGACGGTCTCGCCGGTGGGCAGCTCGCGCAAATCCGGCCGGGGCAGGTCCACCGTCCAGGGGATGCCACCGATGGCGATAAACCCCAGCACGGCAAAGCCCATCACCGCCACCAGCGCGTACCGCACCTGGTAACCGGGCTGGCCGGTTTCCGCCTGGTGCCGCCCGCGGATATACCACAGGAACCCGGCGACCACGACGCCCACCACCACGTATAACAGCCACAATGAAAAATCCTCGTTGGGGTGGAAGGCGGGGGTCACCAGCCCGCGCACGCTCACGTACACCGGGCCGGGCAGCACGATGGCATCCGCGATGGCGGGCAGCGCGCGAAACACGCCCTGGTAAAAGAAGATGAGCTGCACCAGCAGCGGGGTATTGCGGAAGATCTCGACATAGACTTCCGTGATCTTGCGCAGCAGCCAGTTCGGCGTCAGCAGCGCGATACCGACCAGGATGCCCAGCAGCGTGGAGAGCGCCAGGCCCACCGCGCTGACGCGCACGGTGTTGATCAGGCCCACCACGAACGCGCGCCAGGTCGTATCGGTGCTGGCGATGCCGGGGCCTTCGTTGTAATTGATCCCGATCGTGCGCTGCCAGAAATCAAAGTTGGGGGTCTGGCCGATGGCGGCCAGGCCGTTCAGGATATTCCGGATCAGGAGGATGGTGACAACCACCACGATAAATGCGAATACCGCCTGCGCCACCGCCTGGATCACGCGGATGTCACGCCACAAAGGCACCCTGTGAGGCACCTCCACAAAACCAGGGCCGTTAGGCCCCTGTGAGGTCACCGGAGCTTGGTCTGCCATAAGCCCTCATTTCTGTGGAACAGGGGCAATTTCCCACATCCCGCAGGTTATGCCTGTGCCAGCACAGGTCATCCCCCCCTGCTCACTATTCATCACGGGAAACAGGGCAGGGGCGGCTCTCGGACAGAACCGCCCCAATCCCAATGAGCCAGAAGGTCGGGCTTAACGCCAGGCCGGGGCGTAGATCAGGCCGCCATCCCGGGCGAGGCTGTTGTCGCCGCGCGCGATCGGCAGCGGGCCGTCCATCGAGAAGTAACGCTCATAGACTTCGCCGTAGTTGCCAACCTGCTCGATCACGGCGACCATGAAGTCATTCTCCAGGCCCAGCAGGCTGCCCATGCCCAGGCTGGAGTCAACCAGGCGTCCGACCTGGGCGCCAACGCGGGCGATATAGTCATCATCGCTCTCGCCATCCGCGCGCAGGAAGTCGCCGATATTCTGGGAGGTGATGCCCAGCTCTTCGGCTTCGATCATGCCGTAGATCGTCCAGTTCACGACATCCGCAAAGCGGGAGTCATTCTGGCGGTACACCGGGCCAAGCGGTTCCTTGGAGAACACTTCGACCCACACCGAGTAGGCGGCGGGATTATCGGAGGCCGCGCGCAGCGCTTCCAGCTGGGAGCGGTCGGAGGTCTGAACGTCGCAGCGCCCGTCGATGAACGCGGAGTTGGTGTCAGCGGTGCTCTCGAACTGGAGCAGCTCGTAGCTCAGGCCGCGGGCATCCATCTGGTCGGTCATGTTCTTCTCGGTGGTCGTGCCGCTGGTGGTGCAGATGGTCACGCCGTCCAGGGCATCCCAGGTGTCGAAGCCTTCACCGGCGCGGACCATGAGGGTCTGGCCGTCGTAGAAGGTGGTCGGGCCGAAGTCCAGCCCGGCTTCGGTGTCACGGCCGAGCGTCCAGGTGGTGTTGCGGAACAGCACGTCAACCTCACCGGTCGCGGTGGCGGGCAGGCGGGTCTGGGCCGTCAGGGGGGTGAGCTGGAGCGTTTCGGGCGTGGCTTCGCCGAGGATGGCTATCGCCACGGCCTTGCAGAAGTCAACGTCGAACCCCGTGATCTCGCTCGTGTTGGGGTCCAGGTAACCGAAGCCGAACAGCTCCTGGTTCACACCACAGAGCAGCCGGCCGCGCTCCTTCACCAGATCGAGGGTGCTGCCACCCTGCGCGGCAACCAGGGCGGTTCCGCCCAGCAGGCTGAGGACAAGAACAACTGAAACGACAAAAAAGCGTTTAGCGTGAAGCATGTGTGGAATTCCTCCATGAAGTAATAGTTAAAAGCTATGCGGATACTGCCAAGCCAAAAAGCTAGTAGTTCGAGCCGTCACTGAAAGCGGCGCGTCGTCGCTCCTTTCCCAGGACATTCTGTACATTATTGAGCAGAATAGTCGGCTGTCCTTCAGGCAAATTTAACATACTGGCTGCGACGGAGTCAAATTGAGGATGACTGAGTTTAACAAAACGGTCACTGGCCCACTATAGCAAACTCGCATGGAAAACCATGCGAGTGCTTAGGACAATTTTCACAACTGGCCGGGTGAACCGGTCACCCCATCAGCCGTTTTGCTCAGCTTCCTGCTGGGCGATGTAGTCCTCGCGGGTGACAAACTCCCCGCCGGTGACAGTTTTTTCCACCAGCCGCTTGCCGGGGTCAAAGTGAAAATCGGCTTCCAGCCGTTCAAAGCTGCGCTGGCCCACCAGCGTCTTGTGAGCGAAGTAGCCCGAGACACGTTCGTTCTCATACTCTGGCGTGAGCTGGTTCGTATCCAGCCGCAGCTCGATGATCTCCCCGCTGCGGCGGCTGCGGATATAAAAGATTATCGCGCCCTGCTGCAGCCCGCCCCCGCCGCCGAACAACCGCTTCAGTAGATTCATGCCGCCTCCTCCCGCGCTGTATCCTTGCCTGCCCTAGCATACCACACAACCACTAGCCGCCCGCCGCGCGATCCACCGTCAGCGTGAACGCGCCCGGCTCGGTCGTCAGGGGCGCGACCGGGCTGATGATCAGCGTGACCTCGCCCGCCGCGCCGCCCACGTCGAGCGTCCAGGCGCCGGTGTGGGCCTCGCCCGGCATCAGCAGACGCGTGACCGGGGCAGCGCTGTCCGCCGGCCGGACGGCCTGCACGATCCAGGCCTGGGGCAGCACGTTGTCGATGTACAGCCAGCCCGCCGACTCCCACCCGCCGGGGCCGGATTCGAAGTCATCGAAGTAGCCGATCTCGGGGATGGCGACATCATCGACCAGCATGCCGGGCGTGTTCACCGCCTCATCCGTGATCAGCTCGAAGCGCACCAGCACCTCGCCGCCCGCGTAAGGCGTCAGGTCGACCGTTTCCGTCACCCAGGCGGGCGCGTCCCCGCCGGAATCGCCGGTATAGCCTGGCCCGTAGGCGTTGCCGTGCGGGTCCGCGGTGGTCGTGCGTTCGGTCGCCAGCGGGGTCCAGCGCATGCCGCCATCGGCAGACACCATCACGTAGCCGTAATCCCACAGATGCTCGATGTCGTACCACAGCTGGAAGGTGAGCGTGGCGCTGCTCACGCCGCTGAGGTCAAAGGCGCGGGTCAGGGTGGAGTCGCTCATATCGCCCCGGTTGGAGTACCACATCCGCGCCCCGCTGTACGGATCGGCGGGAACGAGCCGCACCGTCTCCGCGCCGGAAAAGTCGATCTGCAGCCGCCCCGGCCCGAGGTGCTGCAGCGTGAGGTAGTAGGCGCTGTACTGCGGCGCGGTGGTGGTCAGCCTGGCGGGGTACGTGCTGATGGTGGACTGCACGCGCGCCGTCCCCAGCGTGCCATCGGTCAGGGTGTACCCAAAGCGGCCATCCCCCAGGCCGGGATCATTCAGCAGATTGGCGGCCGTCCAGTCCGCAAAAAACGCGGCGCTGGTCAGCGGCTCGCCATTCACCGGGTCGGCGGCGCCCAGCGCGGCCAGCGTCGCATCCACGCTGGCCAGCCCGTTGGCGGTATCCATCACCAGCAGGCGCGTGCCTTCATCCCCGAAGCGCTCATGAAAATACGTGGCGAAAAGGAACGCCGCGCCGTAGTGGGGGATGGTGGAGTCGGTTTCCGGCCAGGTATTAAGCTGGACCCCGGGCTGGTTCAGGAACTGGGGCGCGAAACCGCGCGGGTCAAACCCGGTGAGCAGGCCCGCCAGCTCGGCCATGCCCTCATCCAGCCAGGCATCCTCGTTCGGGTCGTTGGCGAAGTGGATCATGTGCTGGAATTCGTGGGCCAGCACCCCGTCATAGTAGGCCGTGCCAATGGTGGAGGCCATCGTGTCCAGGTTCACGAAGAACATCTCGCGTTCGTTGCTGGTGGCAAAGGCCTCGACCGGGTACAGGCTCTCGCTGCCGAAGTACGCCGCCGTCCCCCCACCCAGCCCGGTGGTATGCAGGATGTGCAGGCGCGGGTCGCCGTCAATGCCGGGGTTGGCCTCCGAGCCAAACGCGGCGCGCACGGTGGGGTAGGTCACAGCGCTGAAGACATCTGCCGAACGGCGCAGGTCAGCCTCGTCCAGCGTCACGCCGGATTCCACCCACATATAGGCGGCGTCGGTGATCAGCTCCAGCGTGGCCTCCACCTCGAATTTTTCATCCGTTTCCAGGTTGTCGGCCCAGAAGGAGGTTACGTCCCCCACCGCCCACGCCCGCACCGGGCTGGTGGGCGGGGCGGGGATCAGCGCCACACCATTCAGCCGCAGGGCCAGCGCCAGCGGGTCGCGGATCGGCAGGGTGACGCTTTCCACCTGCTCCAGCGTGGTAGGCAGCGCCGGCCCCTGAGCCAGCGCGGGCAGCAGGGTCAGGGTCAGCGTGATCAGCAGCAGAAGGCGGGACAGGCGCTTGAGGTTTGGCATCAGGTCGTGTTTATCTCCTCACCCGGCGCACTCAGGCCGGGGCATTGTCACTGTCAGAGGGCGCGCGCGGGTCAAAGTCCTCGTGGAAGGGATCGTATTCCCCGAACCACGGGAACTCCGGGAACAGGCGCTCCAGCTCGTCCGGGCCGAAGTCTTCCGCCAGCCGTTCCAGCAGCGCCCTGAAGCCGGGATGCGTACTCAGGAACGCGCCCCAGTCGAAATTCGGCTGCCCCAGCCCTGGCCCCAGCAGGCCGGAGAAGCCCCGCTCGCGCAGGTCATCCAGAAAGCCGGGGTTATCCTCCAGGAAGCTGTCCAGGTCGAAGTCAGGATCCATGAACGGGGCAAAACGATCGTCCATCCTGGGGGGGATGATCACCATGCCGGGCGGGCCGGCCTCGGCCGGGCGCGCCACCAGCGTGACCGTGATCTCCAGCACGTCCGCGCCGCGCAGCAGCGTGATCGCCACCGTGTCGCCTTCCTCGTAGGCGTAGATGCGATCGGCCAGCGTGCGTTCCTCATCCACCCGGTCGCCATCCACCTCGACGATCACATCGCCCATCACGATCCCAACCCCGGCGGCCGGGCTATCCGCCTGCACGCCGATGATCAGCGCGCCTTCCCCGGCGACCGGCATCTCAAACGGGCGGGTGTCATCCGCTTCCAGCGCCTCCAGGATCTCGGCGTTCAGCATCACATAGGCCACGCCCAGGTAGCCCTTCGCTTCAACTTCGGGCAGGGTGGGAACAGCCTCCGGCACGGGGTCAGGAGCAGCCGGCGGCGGGGTGGCCGGGCTGCGCCGCACCGTGGTTTCCACCGGCGTGCCCGGTTCCAGCGCCAGGGTAAGCTCGTGAGCCGTCTCGCCGCGCATCACCACCAGGGCCAGCTCCCCGCCGGCGGCGGCACGGGTCGCCAGCAGGCCGCTGTCGTAGGCCTCCAGCGGATGGCCGTCAATCGTGATCACCATGTCGCCCAGGGCCAGCCCGGCCTCGGCGGCGGCGCCTTCCGGCGTCACGTCCACCACGTGCCAGCGGTCACCCAGGTCCACAAAGACAACCCCATCCACGCGGATATGGCGGCGCAGCGGGCCTTCTTCGGCTTCAGGATCGGCGGCGGCGGCATCGTCGGGCCTGACGCCCAGCGTGAGAGGGATTTCCAGCGTATCACCGCCCCGCTCCACCGTGAGCGTGATGACGTCGCCCGGCGCGTAACCGCCCATCAGCGTCACCAGGTCGCGCTCCAGGCTGATGGGCGTGCCGTCCAGCGCCGTGATCAGGTCACTGACGCGCAGGTCGGCGTCGGCGGCTGGCGAGCCAGGCACGACCTCCATAATCAGGGCGCCGGTGTCGCGCTGCTCAAAACGAATGCCAACGTAAGGCCGCGCGCCGTCCTGGGCCAGCGCCGGGGCCAGCAGCCCGGCAGCCAGCACAAGGGTCAGCATGGCGGCGATGATCCAGCGGTTGCGCATGAGTTTTTTCTCCTGAATGAACCATTACAACCAAAATCTCTTTAGGTTGCCAATCCTATCACGCCCCGCCACCCGGACAAAAAAGTGAGGGCGCCCGGCTAATCACGCGGTCAGTCTGCCTTGTTGGTGGCGCGCAGCGCGCGTGGCAGGCGAATGCTGGCGACCGTATCGGCCAGCGAATCGGGCGGCGGGATCTGGCGTGGCAGCCGGATCGTGAAGGTCGTCCCCACGCCCACCGCGCTGCTCACGGTGATGCGCCCGCCGTGCGCCTCCGCGATCCAGTGGGCGATGGAAAGCCCCAGCCCGGCGCCGCCCTGCTTGCGGGCGCGGGCCTTATCCACCCGGTAGAAACGCTCGAAGATATGGGGCAGGTCCTCCGCCGGGATGCCATCGCCGGTGTCCTCCACCGCCATCAGCGCCTCCGGGCCATCCGGCCAGACGGAGAGCGTCACCGTCCCCTCCGCCGGGGTGAACTTGATGGCGTTGCTCACCAGGTTCAGCAGCAGCTGTTTCAGCCGGTCAGGGTCGGCATGGACGCGCACCGGCTCAAAACGCCCCAGGCGCACAACCGTGCCGCCCTCCGCCGCCAGCAGCTTGGCCTGCTCAAAGACCTCCAGCACCAGAGAATCCAGCTCCAGGTGCTCGGTCTGCAGCGGCAGCTGGCCCGCGTCGGCCTGCGCCAGCAGCAGCAGGTCGCCCACCATGCGGGTCATGCGCCTGCTCTCGCTGCTGATCGCGTCCAGCGAGTCGCCGTCCGGCCCGTAGCGGCGGATGATATCCACGTTGCCCTGGATCACGGTCAGCGGCGTGCGCAGCTCATGTGAGACATCCGCCACGAAGCGCCGCTGGGCGGTGAAAAGCTGCTCCAGGCGGCTGAGCGTGGCGTTGAAGATCACGGTCAGCTTGCCCAGCTCGTCCAGCGGGCCGTCATACGGGATGCGGCGGCTGAGGTCATCCCCCGTGGCGATCTGGGACGCGGCCTCCGCGATATTCTCGATGGGCCGCAGCGCGCGCTCGATCAGGGCGTTGCCCAGGAACAGGGAGATCACGAAGGCGAAGAACCCGGCCACCACCATCACCGCCGCCACACCGCGCTCGGTCTCCTGCACGGAGCCGATCGGCTCTGCGACCTGGATGCGCCCCACGATCCGGTCGGTGACGAACAGCGGGCGCGTCAGCACGCGCAGCGGGAAGCCGTTCACGATGACATTACGCCGGGTCTGCTCCATGGCGCTCAGCGCGGCCTGGTCCAGCGGGGCGCTGTAATTGCCCAGGTTGCCGGAGCTGCTGGTCAGCCGCCCGTCGCGCGTCCAGACCTGGACGTACACGTTGGAGGCGCGGAAGATATCCAGCTGCGGGGGCAGCTCAAAGGTCAGGGTTGGCTCCCCGGCCAGCGAGAACTCCACCGACGGCCCCTGGATGTTGCGCACGACCTCGTTCACGGTCTGGTCCAGCGTGCGGTCAATGGAATCCAGCAGCGCCCAGTGCAGGATGCTGATCACGCTGGCGCTGAACACCAGCAGGATGATGACCAGCAGGATGGAATACATCAGGGTGAGGCGCAGGCGGATGCTCATGGATCCGGTTCGATCTCCGCAGGCAAAATGATGTTCTGCGTATAAGTATACGGCACGAAAATGAACGCCGCATGAGCGCGTTGGCGGTTGGTGGTTGGCTTTTGGCGATTGGCTACTGGCGGTTGGCTTTTGGCTAAGGGCTAACCAGCCAATCGCTAAGCGATCTATCGAAATGTTTCAGCAATTAGAAGGCGTGCGTCGGGATACATCCCGCCGCTACGAAGATCACCCGACCCGTAACGCGTGCGAATGGACTCATTCGCCGTGAATGAATTCATTCGCCGTGAACCGCCGTATCGCCTTTTCTATTGCTAACTGCTTTCGATGGACTACATGGCGGTTGGCTTTTGGCTAAGGGCCAACCGCCAACAGCTAACGGCTAACCAGCCACTCACCTTTCCACATTGACCCTCTGCCCGCGCGGGGGTAGGATTGGCGGGTGCGCGGGGGACCCCGCCAGTAACAGGAGACAGCATGCCCGATCACCCACCCCAATCCCTGGCCGATGGCTACGTGAAATGGCTGCGCGAACGCGTGGGCAGCCAGCTGATCTACCTTGTCTACGCCAGCACCGTCGTCTTTGATGCGCAGGGCCGCCTCCTGGCGCAGACGCGCTACGATTTCGACTGGCTCAGCGTGCCGGGCGGCGCGATGGAGCTGGGCGAATCGCTGGCCGAGACAGCGCGGCGCGAGGTACTGGAAGAAACCGGGATCGAGGTGACGATCAAAGGGCTGGCCGGGATGCTCACCCACCCGCGTTTTAACCTGCATTACCCCAACGGCGATGACGTCCAACAATGGACGGCCGTTTTCTGGGGGGAGGCCGCCGGGGGACAGCTCCGGCCGGACGGCGGCGAAACCCTCAGCGCGCGGTTCATGGCTCCCGCCGAGTTCCTGGCGCAGGCTCACCCCTCCCACCGTGAGATGGCGCAGCAGGCCCTGCGCGCCCGTGCGGGGGAATCGCCCGTGCTGGAGCCGGTGGAAAGCGTCCCGCCGCTGATGCCCTACTACCCGATCCTGCGCCGGCACGTGGGCCGCGCCCCGGTGATCCTGCCCGGCGCGCTGGCCGTGATTGAGGATGACGCCGGCCGCATCCTGATGACCTACCGGGCCGATTTTGAGTACTGGGAGTTCCCCGCCGGGCTGGCCGACCTGGGCGAGACCAGCACCGCCAACATTGTGCGCGAGGTGGAGGAGGAAACCGGCCTGCGCGTGGAGCCGTACGCGCTGGTGGGCCTCTACAGCGAGCCGCGCTGGTGGTATGGCACGCGCCCCAACGGCGATGAATCGCATGAGGTGGGCGTCGTGTACGCCTGCCGCGTGGTCGGCGGGGCGCTGGACCCCGCCGGCGCCGACGCCGAAAACACCGCCGTGGACTGGCTGCCTGTGGAACAGGTGCTGGCCCAGACCCGTTTCGCCGCGACCGCCCAGATCATGCGCGACTATCTGGATCGCGCCACCTGGCCGCACATCCGCTGATCCCGAGGCCCGTTATGCCCGCCGTCCGTCTGCGCCACCAGCTTGCCACCATCACCGCCACCCGCATCCTGATCAACACCGCCCACCGCATGGTTTACCCGTTCCTGCCCGCCTTCGCGCGCGGGCTGGGCGTGGATGTGGAGACCATCTCCCTGGCGATCACGGCCCGCTCCAGCCTGGGGCTGCTCAGCCCACTCTTCGGCCGCATCGCGGACCGCCAGGGGCGCAAGGCCGGGCTGCTGATCGGGGCCGGATTGATCATCCTGAGCCTGCTGCTGATGACCGCCGTCCCCGTCTTTGCCGCGTTCCTGATCGGCGTGGTGCTGATCGGCGCGGGCAAGATCACGTATGACACCGCCATGCAGGCCTACGTGGGCGACCGGGTGGCCTACCAGCAGCGCGGGCTGGCGATCGGCATCACGGAGCTGTCGTGGTCGGCGGCCTTCCTGGTGGGCATCCCGCTGGTTGGCTGGCTGATCGACCGGGGCAGCTGGAACACGCCCTTCATCTGGATGGCGGCCCTGATCGCGGCCTGCGCTGCCCTGCTGTGGCGCCTGCTGGCCCCGGATGCCCCGGCGAAGGGAACACCCTTACTGGCGCTGCCAGACGCCCTGCGCACGATCGCCGGTAACCGCCCCGCGCTGGCCGGGCTGGTCATCAGCATGTTGATCAGCAGCACCAACGAGCTGATCAGCATCGTGTTTGGCGTGTGGCTGGAAGGCACGTTCGGGCTGCAGATCGCGGCGCTGGGCGCGGCCTCGATCGTGATTGGCGTGGCAGAACTGGGCGGCGAGGGGGCCGTGATCGGGCTGGCCGACCGGCTGGGCAAACGCCGCGCGGTGGGGCTGGGGCTGGCGGGCAGCGTACTCACGTCGCTGGCCCTGCCGGCGCTGGGGGTCAGCACGGCGGGCGCGCTGGCCGGGCTGTTCCTCTATTACCTGACCTTTGAGTTCACGCTGGTGGCGACCATCACCCTGATGACGGAGCTGGCCCCCCGCACCCGCGCCACCCTGATGGCCGGGAACGTGGCCTTTCAATCCCTGGGGAGAACGATCGGCGCGCCGCTGGGCACGGCCCTGTTCGCGGCGGGCATCGGGGCGAACGCCGCCACCGCCGCGCTGGGGAACGGGATCGCCCTGATCCTGCTCCTCCTGTTTATCCGAGAAGCCTGACCATTTACAGCGAGAGTTGATGATGCCTGTTTCACAATACCTCGAACAACTGCGCCGCCGGGTTGGCCCGGAGCTGCTGCTTTCCATCGGCGTCAGCGCCCTGATCCGCAATGACACGGGCGAGATCCTGCTGGCCCGGCGCGCGGATGACGGCCGCTGGGTGGAGCCGGGCGGCGGGCTGGAACCGGGAGAATCGCCGGGGGCAGCCATCCGGCGCGAAGTGCGAGAGGAAACCGGCCTGGAGATCGAGCCGGTCCGCCTGGTCGGGGTGTATGGCGGGCCGCACTACCGCGTCAGCGGGCCGGACAGGGCGCAGACTTCCATCGTGGGCATGGTCTTTGACTGCCGGGTAACGGGCGGGGCGCTCCGCCCGGATAACGTGGAAACAGTCGCGCTGGCCTATGTGGACCCGCAGATCGTGTACAAAAACCTGGGCCTGCCCCCGGAGCTGGAGCCTTACGCCGAGCAGATTGTGAACACGCCCGGCCCGGCCTTCTTCGAGCCGCCCACCTGGACCCCGCCCGCCGATGGCATCCGCAAGAACGGCATGTCCGACTACCAGAAGCACCTGCGGGCCATCATCGGGCATGACTGCCTGATCTCCCCCGGCGCCGCCGCGATCATCTTCGATGACCAGGGGCGCGTGCTGCTCCAGCGGCGCGGGGACACCCGCAACTGGGGCATCATCGGCGGCAGTATCGACCCGGACGAATCCCCGGCGAACGGCGTGGTGCGCGAGGTGTGGGAGGAAACCGGGATGCTGGTGAGGCCCACCCGGCTGGTCGGCGTTTTTGGCGGGCAGGATCACCTGATCACGTACCCAAACCAGGACCAGATCGCGGTGACGGCCTTCGTTTTCGTGTGTGAGGTCGTGGCGGGCAAGCCCGCGCCGGACGGCGTTGAATCGCTGGCGCTGGCGTGGTTTGACCCGGTGGAAGCCATGACCACGCTCGACATGCCGGAGCGCATGCGCCGCCGGATCGAGGTCGCGCTGGAACCCGGCGCGATCACGCACTTCAGCGCGGAGTAGCGAGGAGAGGGCGCTGTGACCACCAGCATCACCGCATCGACGCCACCCTTCACCGCCAGCCTGCGGGCGGCGCTGGGCGTTTATATCCCCTGGCGGATTCTGCTCAGCCTGTGGGCCGCCATTGTGGTGTGGCAGTTCCCGGTCATCCTGGCCCCTGGCTCGGATGTTGCGCGGCACTACTACGAGGGCGTGGACGATACGGGCTTTGTGGCTGACTACCTGATCGAACCCTGGCTGCGCTGGGATGCAGGCTGGTATACCCACATTGCGCTTCACGGCTATAGCGACGCGAACCCCGGCGCCACCGCCTTCGCCCCGCTGTACCCCGCCCTGATCGGGCTGCTGGGCCGCCTGCTGGGGGCGCGCTTCCTGCTGGCGGGTCTGATCATCAGCAACCTGGCGGCGATCGGGGCGCTGACTCTGCTGCACCGCCTCGTCGCGCTGCACTACTCCGGGCGATTAGCCAATCGCACGCTGATTGTACTTGCCCTGTACCCCGGCAGCTTCTACCTGCTGGCGCCCTTCACCGAGTCGCTGTGCCTGCTGCTCGTCCTGGGGAGCTTCCTGGCGGCACGCAACGAACGCTGGGCGCTGGCCGGGCTGCTGGGCGCGCTGGCAGCCCTCACGCGCTGGCCCGGCGTGCTGGTGGCCCTGCCGCTGGGCTGGATGTTTCTGGAGGCACGCCGCGCCGGGCGTTCCTGGCAGGGCTGGCGGCAATGGGCGCCGGGCGAGTGGCGGCGCTGGCTCCCGGCGCTGTGGCTGGGCCTGATTCCACTGGCCGTGCTGGGGACCTTCGCTTATTTCAGGTTCGGGATAAACCAGCCGGCCGTTTGGGAATCGGGGACACAGGTCTGGCAAGCGGGCTACACCTGGCCCTGGCACGCGCTGGCGCGCAACACCCTGGCCGCCGCCGGGATCATCGACCGGCTGGGCAGCCCCGTCATTACCCTCGTCAGCGACAGCCTGGTCGTGGTGCTGTTTGCGGCGCTGCTGCTGGCGGGCGGGCGCAGGGGCCACCTTTCCATCCCCCTGCTGCTCTACGGCTGGGGCCAGCTCCTGCTCCCCACGTCCCGCCTGGTCAACGGGACGGTACTGAACTCGCTGACACGCTACGTCCTGCTGGTTTTCCCGGCGTTCATCATCCTGGCCATGCTAACCGCGCGCCATCGCTGGCTGCTGCGCCTGCTGATCATCGGGGGCAGCCTGTTAGGCATGATCTACAGCGGGATGTATTTCGTCTGGATGTGGCTCGCGTGATCGCGCGGCGGGGGATAGACTGAGGGGTAACACTCGCCGCCCTGTGATGAAAGAAGGCAATCGCCATGTATGACACCCGCTTGCAGACCATGCGCCAGATCATCCGTGACGCCGGGCTGGATGCCGTCGCGCTGGTCCCCGGCGCCAACCTGTATTACATGACCGGCCAGCCCCTGCACCTGATGGAGCGCCCTACCGTCGGCCTGTACCGCGCGCAAGGCGACCCGATCCTGATCCTGCCCGCGCTGGAGAAAGACAAATTCGCGGCCCCGCCCTACCCGCTGGAGCTGTTCACCTACTCGGATGAAGAAGGGCCGGCCGGCGCGTTTGAAGGGGCGCTGGCGGCGCTAAACCCCGGCGCGGGCCGGCTGGGGGTGGAAGGGCTGCGCATGCGCTTCGCCGAAACGCGCCTGCTGGCCCAGCACGCGCCCGGCGCGGAACTGGCCGACGCGGATGACGCGCTGGCTGCGCTGCGGCTGCGCAAAGGCCCCGCCGAGATCGAAGCCATGCGCCAGGCCATTCAGATCAGCCAGGACGCGCTGCGGGCCGTGGTCGGCATGGTGCGGCCCGGCATGGACGAGCGCAGCATCGCCAACACGCTCCAGGTCGAGATGCTCCAGCGCGGCGGGGAATCGCCCGCCTTCGAGCCGATCGTGCTCACCGGGCCGAACAGCGCATTGCCGCACGGGCTGCCCGGCGAGCGCCGCATCGCGGAGGGTGACCTGCTGCTGGTGGACTACGGCACGACCCACGCGGGCTACGCCGCCGACATCACGCGCACATTCGTGCTGGGCGAGCTGCGCGACCAGCGCCTGATCGATGCGTACGCGGCGGTGCAGGCGGCCAACGCCGCCGGGCGCAGGGCCGCCGGGCCGGGCGTGCCATGCCAGGAAGTGGACCGCGCCGCCCGCGCGGAGATCGTGAAGGCCGGGTTTGGGGAGTACTTCCGCCACCGCACCGGGCATGGGCTGGGGCTGGACGTGCATGAGGGGCCGTACATCCGGGAGGGCAACGCCCAGCTTCTGGAGCCGGGCAACGTGTTCACGGTGGAGCCGGGCGTCTACTTCGCGGGCGTGGGCGGCGTCCGGATTGAGGACAACGTGGTGATCACGGAGGACGGCGCGGAATCACTGAGTACCTTCCCGCGCGACCTGGAATCGATCGGGTAGCGGGAGGTTATACCCCAGAATGCAACGGGCCGGGGAAGCATCGTTCCTCGGCCCGTTTTCTGATCGGTTGTGGCGCGGGCTGTTTAGCCGCCGTTGCCGTAAATCCCGGCGATCACGTCGATCTCCACCAGCGCGCCAAACGGCAGGTCCACATTCGGGACGGTGGAACGCGCCGGGGGCTTCTCCGGGTTCAGCCACTGGGCATAGACCTCGTTCATGCCGGCGAAATCGGACAGGTTGCGGATGTACACCGTTACCTTGACGGCGTGGCGCATGGATGTGCCCGCCGCTTTCAGGATGGCGGCCAGGTTCTGCATCACCTGCTGGGTCTGGGCCTTGATGTCGCCTTCCACCAGCTGGCCGGTCGCGGGATTGATCGGGAGCTGGCCAGACGTAAAGACCATGTTGCCCACCTTGATCGCCTGCGAGTAGGCCCCGATGGCGGCCGGGGCGTTGGGGGTCTTCACCACTTCACGCATTGTACTTCACCTCGTTCTGTCAGGGTTTGAGAAACCACGCTTCAGCGGTCGCTGGCGTTTGGGTGCGGTAACCGGCAGGCCATGACGCCGGGGCTGCGACCTTCCTCCCAACGATAAACGATCCGGCCCCCCGGCGCAACCCTGCGTTCTCCCAGCCTGGCGAGGAATTTTCCCCCATTCTGCCCAAAGGCTAACTGCGCCAATTCGCGCTACAATGGCGCATCAGCCTCGCCCTCCACAGCACGAAAGGAACCCCCGTGGAAGCGCTAAAAAGACGCATCCTGGCCGAAGGGCAGAACCTCGGCCACGGCATCCTCAAAGTTGACAGCATCCTCAACCACCAGATCGACCCCAACCTGATGAAAGCCATGGGCGATGAATTCGCCCGCCGTTTCGCCGGCCAGAACGTCCAGCGCATCCTGACGGCCGAGGTCTCCGGCATCGCCCCGGCGGTCATGGCCGGGCTGGCGCTGAACGTCCCGGTGGTCTACGCCCGCAAGCAGAAGCCGCTGACCATGTCCGGCCCGGTGTACCTGGAAGTCGCGCCCAGCCACACCAAAGGCGGTGAGGTGCTGCTGCTGGTTTCCGCCGAATTCCTGCATGAGGGCGAAAACGTCCTGGTGCTGGACGACTTCCTCGCTTCCGGCAAGACGATCGAGAAGCTGGTGCGCATGGTGTTCAGCGCCAAAGCCAACCTGGTCGGCATCGGCGCGGTGATCGAAAAAACATTTGAAGGCGGGCGGGAGCGCATGGCGCAGTACGGCGTCCCGATCGAAGTGCTGGCCAGCATCGCGGAGATGCCCGAGGACGGGCGCATTATCATGGCCGACTGAGTGCCAGAGGAAGCGCACCCCATGACCGACCTCAAATATGGCGGGCTGGTGATCCTGGATTACGGCTCGCAGTACACGCAGCTGATCGCCCGCCGCGTGCGGGAGCAGGGCGTTTACGCCGCGATTGTGCCGTACACCGCCAGCGCCGCGGAGGGGCTCGCCCTCCACCCGGCGGGCATCATCCTCTCTGGCGGGCCGGAAAGCGTTTACGCGCCGGACGCGCCCCGGCTGCCCGGCTGGGTGCTGGAAAGCGGCCTGCCCGTGCTGGGCATCTGCTACGGGCTGCAGCTGCTGGCGCAGGCCTTCGGAGGGCGCGTGGCCCCCGCGGCGGAACGCGAGTACGGCCCGGCGGCGCTGGAAGTCAGCGCGGCAAGCGCCCTGTTCCACGGGCTGGCCGCCCGCCAGCCGGTGTGGATGAGTCACGGCGACCGCCTGGAAGCCCCCCCGCCCGACTTCCACCCCATCGCCCGTTCCGCCAACTCCCCTTACGCCGCCATCACCCACCAGACCCGCCCGATCTTCGGCGTGCAGTTTCACCCGGAGGTTACCCACACGCCCGATGGCCCGGCCATGCTGCGCAACTTCGCGCTGGAAGTCTGCGGCTGCGCGCCGCGCTGGCAGCCGGAAGCCTTCATCGAGCAGAGCGTGGGGGAGATTCGCGCCCAGGTGGGCGGCGATCATGTGGTGCTGGGCCTCAGCGGGGGCGTGGATTCGGCGGTGGCCGCCGCGCTGCTGCACCGCGCCATCGGCGACCGCCTGACGCCGATCTTCGTCAACAACGGCCTGATGCGCCAGCACGAGCCAGAGGAGGTCGTGGCGACCTTCCGCGACGAGCAGGGCATGCACCGCCTGATCGCCGTGGATGCCACCGAGATGTTCCTGGACGCGCTGGCCGGGGTCACCGAGCCGGAAGCCAAGCGGCGCATCATCGGCGGGCTGTTCGTGGACGTGTTCGAGCAGGCGGCGGAACGCTCCGGCGCGCTGGACTGGCTGGCCCAGGGCACGATCTACCCGGACGTGATCGAAAGCGCGGGGACGGGCCGCCCCGGCGCGCACGTGATCAAGAGCCACCACAACGTGGGCGGCCTGCCGGAGCGCATGAAACAGCGCCTGGTGGAGCCGCTGCGCGACCTGTTCAAGGACGAAGTGCGGCGCGTGGGGGAGGCGCTGGGCCTGCCGGAACACATCATCTGGCGCCAGCCATTCCCCGGGCCGGGGCTGGCCGTGCGCTGCCTGGGCGAGATCACGTGGGAACGGCTGGAGGCGCTGCGCGCCGCCGACGCGATCTTCCGCGCGGCGCTGGCCGAAGCCGGGATGCTGCGCGACGACACCGCGCAGGCTTTCGCCGTGCTGCTGCCCGTGCGCAGCGTGGGCGTGATGGGCGACCAGCGCACCTACGGGGAGGTGATCGCGCTGCGAGCCGTCACCACGCAGGACTTCATGACCGCCGACTGGGCGCGGCTGCCCTATGAGCTGCTGGCGCAGGTCAGCAACCGGATCGTGAACGAGGTACCGGGCGTGAACCGGGTGGTGTACGACATCTCCTCCAAGCCGCCTGCCACGATCGAGTGGGAATAGGTAGAATAGGGCGCCTACCGTGACCATTGACCCGCTGTGAGTGTGCTGCTGATGCCCGTTCGATTCACGTCCCTGATCCTGCTGATCGCCCTGTTCGTGGGGGGATGCGCGCCCGCGCCCACCCCCACGCTGACGCCCGTCCCCACGGAGACGGCCACCCCGCCCCCGCCGCCGACCCTGCCACCCACGCCTACCAGCCCGCCGCCGACAATCGCCCGCACCGCGCTGCCCACGCTGACCCCCACCGGGGAAGCCGCCGCGCCGCCCACGCCCTACGCCACCCGCCAGCAGGTGGAGGAGGGTGTCGCGCCGCCGCTGGACATCACCCTGCCGGAGGGCTGGCAGTACGGCTACGGCGTGCTGCCCATCCGGGACGCGCTGACCGGCGGCGTGCCGGTGGCGATCTACACCGGGCCGCTGCCCGACCTGCCGGAGGCCACCGGCTCGGTCGTGATCCTGTGGAACTTCCCCAGCATCAGCGCCAGCGCCACGCCCGACCTGTGGGCGGACGGCCTGCGCTTCCTGCGCGGGGCGCTGCTGGACCCAAGCTGCAACATCGGCACGGACCTGACGCGCAGCTTCAGCGTGGGGCCGCATGACGCGGCGGTGGGGACCTATTTCCAGGCGGTCGGCTGCCAGGGGGAAGCGGATACGGCGGGCTGGTTCGCGGGCGTGCAGGAGCAGGGCGGCAACTACGTCTTTTACGCCTATGTGGAGCCGATCGCGCAGTACAACGCGGCCATCCCGACCCTGCAGGCTATCCTGGAGTCGGTCGTGTTCCACAACCTGGCGGCCGCGCCGTAACCCCTGGATAAGGAGCGCCCGATGAGTCTTAGCCTGCCCGCCCTGCTGGATCACCTGCGCGCCCACGGCTATCGCATTACGGCCCAGCGCCAGATCGTGCTGGAAACACTCCTGGCGCGGCAGGGCCAGCACCACCACTTCAGCTGTGAGGAAGTCACGCAGGCGGTGAACGCGCGCGGCCTGCCGCTGGACACCACCACGGTCTACCGCATCCTGCAATGGCTGAAGGAAGCCAACGTGATCGCCCAGACGGACGTGGGCGCGGGGCATGACGTGTACTCGCTGGTGGGGGAGCATCCCCACCACCACCTGATCTGCCTGCGCTGCGGGCGCGTGCTGGACGTGGACGATGACCTGTTCGGCCCGCTGCGGGCGGCGCTGGAAAAGCGCCACGGCTTCCAGGCGCGCATCGAGCATTTCGCCATCTTCGGCCTCTGCAAGAACTGCCAAACCGCGCCCGATCCGTAGCAGGCGAGGCATGCCTCGCCCGCCAGCACCGAGCGTCAGGCGAAAAAACTCCCAACTGTCAGGGCGCTTTGCAGCGTGACGCCCGGACTCTGGCGTTTTGAAGAGGCGCCCGCCGGCACAGCGGAGGAATCCTTAAAGGATTCCCCGCGATCCGTGTTGAATTGCCTCTGGTCGTGTCTTTCACCCGGCGGACCGCGTCATCTTGTGCATTTTTCACACAATTCGCATATACTGAATACAGCGTTAAGCGGCGAGGAGTCCTCGATGAAACGACTGGTGTTCAGCCTGTGCCTGATCCTGCTGCTGGTAACCCCGACGCTCGCGCTGGCCCAGGGCGGCGGGGGCGGCGCGCTGCGCCTGCCCATCACGGAGGATACGTTCTTCCAGCTTAAAATCCCCGCGCTGGAGCTAGACCTGCCCGTCACCGAAGCCTGGATGAGCCGCCGCACCTGGGAATTCCGCGTGCTGGCGGAGGAAGCCGGGCATCTGCAGTACACGGCCTGGCCGGGCATGCGCGGCAACATCGTGATCGGCGGGCATTACGAGCTGGCCGATTTTGAGCCGGGGCCGTTTTACGCGCTGGACGAGCTGGTACTGGGCGACCGGATCGACGTGATCTTCATGGGGGAGGCGTTCACCTACGAGGTCGCCGCCATCACCCTGGTGGAGCCGACCGACCTGCGCGTGATTCAGCCCACCCCCGTGGAAGTCCTCACCCTGCTGACCTGCTACGATTACAGCCCGCTGTCCGAGACCTACACCCACCGCTACGTGGTTCAGGCGGTGCGTGTCCCGTAAATACGCGCCCTCTCCAACATGATGAACCCAGGCCCTTCATGCCCGGCATGGAGGGCTTTTTTGTGCCGCTGTGACACCGCGGGCCTGATTCAGTCGTATTATGGTAGTAGCAGCAACCACGCTGGAATCAGAGGGGGGAACACGCATGCTGGAACAGATTCATTTTCTGCTGACGTATCGCTGCATCTTTGAGTGCGATCACTGTTTTGTGTACAGCGGGCCGGGCGCCCCTGACACGACCTTCACGCTGGCCCAGGTCGAGGCGATCCTGGCCGATGCGCGGGGAATGGGAACGGTGGACACGGTTTACTTCGAGGGCGGGGAGGCGTTCCTGGCCTACCCGCTGCTGCTGGCGAGCATCCGACTGGCCCGCCAGATGGGGTTTAAGGTGGGCCTCGTCACCAATGCCTTTTTCGCCACCGATGACGAAAACGCCCGCCTGTGGCTGGAGCCGCTGGTTCCGCTGGGCATTTGCGACCTGAGCATCAGCGACGACGCGTTCCATTCCGGGTCCGCCGAAGGCATCAACGCCGCCCGGCGGGGGATCCGCGTGGCGCGGGAACTGGGGCTGCCGGTGGGGGCGATCACGATCGAGCCGCCAACCGTCAGCGCCGGGTCGGGGCAGGAGGCCGCACCCGGCGCGCCCGTCGTGGGCGGGGGCGTGATGTTCCGGGGCCGGGCCGCCGACCGCCTGGTGACGGATGATCTGCCGTGCCAGCCCGCCGCCGCCTTCACCCGCTGCCCGTATGAGGACTTCGTGGATCCGCAGCGCGTGCATGTAGACCCGCAGGGCTATGTCCACCTGTGCCAGGGCATCAGCCTGGGCAACCTGTGGGAGCAGCCGCTTTCGGCGCTGCTGACCGGCTACGCACCTGCCAAGCACCCGATCGCCGGGCCGCTGCTGACCGGGGGGCCGGCGGCGCTGGCGGAAGCGTATGAGGTTGCGCCGAACCCGGCGGGGCATGTGGATGTCTGCCACCTGTGCTTTGAGGTGCGCCGCGCCCTGCGGGATCGCTTCCCGGACGTACTGGCCCCGGCCAACGTGTATGGAGCCTAAACTGTCGGGTGCAGCCAACGGTTCAGGCCAGCACCATCAGTCCGCGCCAGAGGTTGGCTCGATTGCAGAGCTATGGGGACAAGGAGCAACATATATGGATCGCGCAGCAATCCGCCGCATAATGCGCCTCGCGTTCGGCGGGGTGTTCATTGCGCTTATGCTGATGGTTGCCGCTGGGAGGCTGGACTGGTGGGCAGGCTGGGGTTTTGTGGGAGTCTACCTGGGATACATGCTGGCCCTGGTCGCGTGGGGAGTGCTGCGTAACCCGGCAGTCCTCAGCGCGCGCGGGCGCGGCCTGCCGCCGGACACCCCGCGCCGGGAGATCGTCATACTGACGGGCCTGGCAGGCAGCATGCTGCTGCTTCTGGCCGTGGCGGCCCTTGATGCGGGGCGTTTTGGCTGGTCGCAGGTGTCCCCGCTGGCCCAGGCCGCCGCCTGGCTGCTCTTCTTTCCTGGCGCCGCCCTTGCCGTCTGGGCATTACTCGCTAATCCGTTTGCCATCGCGGTCGTTGTGACCCAGCCTGAAGACCACCAGCACGTCATCCACACAGGCCCGTATCGTTTCATCCGCCACCCGATGAACGCCGGCGCGATTCTATTCGCGCTGTGCGCGCCGGTTGCGCTTGGATCGTGGTGGGCGCTGATTCCCGGTGGCGTGATGGCGATTCTGATCCTGTACCGCACGCGTTATGAGGATCGCTTTCTGCATGCCGAACTACCCGGGTATGCGAAGTACGCACGCCAGACACGCTACCGCCTGCTGCCGGGTGTGTGGTGAGATGCCACAGCCTGTCCATCCAGATTGCAGTCATTCCTCCCAGGAGCGCAGGCGCGGAATCCAGCGCGGCACGCTGCGCTTGTACAGCCGGTAGCTGGCGCCGAAGCGCGCCTCCAGCCCTTTTTCTTCCGAAAGCGGGATATAAACCAGGTTCACCAGCGTAAAGATCAGCGCCCAGCCCAGCACCCACACGGAACCGCACAGCACCGACTCCCCGAACAGGGTGAAGATCACGCCGCTGATCATGGGGTTGCGCACGTAGCGATACGGCCCCACCACCACCAGCGCCTCGGTCGCGTCCCAGGGGGCCAGCGTCCCGCGGCCCACCTGCACAAACAGCCAGATCGTCGTGACCACCAGCGTCAGGCCGATCGCGATCAGGCTGGCGCCGACCAGCCCCGCGATCACGTTCAGCGGCGGTTCCCCGCCCCACAGCGGCACGCATGAGCCGGTGAGCAGCGCCAGCGCGCCGGGAATCACCACCAGGGCCATGACTGGCAGGGCCAGAATCGCCCGCAGATGTCGTTCCAGCATCGTCCCTCCCCCCCGAGAGTCAAAAAGGATGGCGCACCCATCCGCGCCATCCTCTAGTGTACGTCGTGTTCACCGATTCTGACCAGACTCTATTCCCCGGATTCCTTCCTGATTTTGGCCTGGACGGCGCGCTCCGGCCCCTGCTGGATCGCGACCTTGACCTCCCCGATCATGCGCGTGACCTCGATCTCGCGCGGGCAGGCGGGCGTGCAGTTGAAGATCGTGCGGCAGCGCCACACGCCATCCGGCGCGGCCAGGATGTCCAGCCGCTGCGGGGCGGCCTGGTCGCGCGTGTCGTAGATGAAGCGGTGCGCCTGGACGATGGCCGCCGGGCCGACATACGCGCCATTGGCCCAGAAGGAAGGGCAGCTCGTGGTGCAGGCCGCGCACAGGATGCACTTGGTCGAATCGTCAAAGACCGCACGCTCCTCCGGGGACTGGCGGCGCTCGCGCCCGTCCTGCGGCGGCGGGTCGTTGTTCACAAAGAAGGGCATCACGGCCCGGTAATGCTCAAAGAACGGCTCCATATCCACGATCAGGTCCTTGATCACGGGCAGGCCGAGGATCGGCTCCACCTGGATTTTGACCTCCTCCGCGCCCTCATGCGCCAGGTTGCTGACCAGCACCTTGCAGGCCAGCCGGTTCACGCCGTTGATGCGCATCGCGTCGGAGCCGCACACGCCGTGCGCGCACGAGCGCCGGAAGGAGAGCGTGCCATCCTGCTCCCACTTGATGCGGTGCAGCAGCTCCAGCACGCGGTCGGTGGGGATCACGTCATCCAGGGTGAAGTCCTGCCAGGTGGGTTTCTGGCCGTTTTCCGGGTTATAGCGCCGGATTCGAAAATGAGCTTTCATATCGCAGTTCCCAGTTATCGGTTATCAGTCGCCAGTCGTCAGTGATCGGCGGGCGCGCCCTGTTCGGGGGCGTAGCACCTGCCGTAAGCGTTAGTAAACCCGTTCCTTCGGCTCATAATTCAGCGAAAGATCCACCTTGCGAGTGAAGTCCAGCGCCGGCTGGCCGTCCTGCTGCGTGACGAACGAATGCACCAGGAAGTTTTCGTCGTCCCGGTCGGGGAAGTCGTCCCGGCTGTGCGCGCCGCGGCTCTCCTGGCGGGCCAGCGCGCTGGCGGCGGTGACCTCCGCAAGGTCCAACAGCGCGCCCAGCTCCCACGCCTCCAGCAGGTCGGTGTTGAACTGCTGGCCGCGGTCGTCAATCGTCAGGTCGGACTGGTAGCGGGCCTTCAGCTCGCGCAGCGTGTCCAGCGCCTGCTGCATCCCGGCCTCCGTGCGAAAGACGCTGACATGATCCATCATCACGTCCTGCATCTGCTGGCGCAGCACGCCGGGGCGCGTGCCGCCCTTCGCCGCGCGGATGCGCTCCAGCTCAGCCTGCACCGGCCCGGCGGGGTCGGCGGGCAGCGGGGGCAGCTCGGTCTCCGCCGCGAAGGCGGCGGCCTGCTTACCCGCGATCCGCCCGAAGACGATCAGGTCGGTCAGGCTGTTGGTGCCCAGCCGGTTCGCGCCGTGCACGCTCACGCAGGCGACCTCCCCGGCGGCGTACAGGCCCGGCACCGTCGCGCCATCCGGCCCGGCCAGGGCTTCCGCGTCAATGTTTGTCGGGATGCCGCCCATGGCGTAATGCGCGGTCGGCGCGACCGGGATCGGATCCTTCACCGGGTCCACGCCCGCGTACGTCCGGCAGAAGTCCAGGATGTCCGGCAGCTTCGCCAGCACGTAGTCGTCATCGATACGGCGGCTGTCGCCCGCCTCCGCCAGGTAGCGGTTGACGGTCTTGGGCGTCACGTCCAGGTGGACATAGCGTTTGCCGCCAATGCCGCGCCCGCCCTGCAGCTCCAGGTAAATCGCGCGGCTGATCACGTCCCGGCTGGCGAGGTCCTTGATCGTGGGCGCGTAACGCTCCATGAAGCGTTCGCCCCGGCTGTTGAGCAGCACGCCGCCTTCGCCGCGCACGCCTTCGGTGATCAGCACGCCCAGCCCGAACAGCCCGGTGGGATGAAACTGGAAGAACTCCATATCTTCCAGCGGCAGCCCGCGCCGGTACAGGATCGCCGGGCCGTCGCCGGTGAGGCTGTGGGCGTTGCTGGTGACAGACCACACCCGCCCCCAGCCGCCGCTGGCCCAGATGACGGCCTTGCTGTGGAAGACGTGCAGCTCGCCCGTCCCGATCTGGATCGCGACCACGCCCGCGCTGCGCCCGTCATCGGTCAGCAGCTGGTCGGCCACGTGGTATTCGTCAAAGAACGTGATCTGGTTCTTGATACATTGCTGGTACAGCGTTTGCAGGATCATATGCCCGGTGCGGTCGGCGGCGTGGCAGGCCCGCCGGACGGGCTGCTTGCTGTCGTTGTTGGTATGCCCGCCGAAGCGCCGCTGGCTGATCGTGCCGTCCGGGTTACGGTCAAAGGGCAGGCCCATATGCTCCAGCTCGATCACGGCGCTGACGGCCTGCTCCGCCAGCACTTTCACGGCGTTCTGGTCGGCCAGGTAGTCGCTGCCCTTCACCGTGTCGAAGGCGTGCCATTGCCAGCGGTCTTCCTCCAGGTTGCCCAGCGCCGCGCCGATGCCGCCCTGTGCGGCCCCGGTGTGGCTGCGCGTGGGGTACAGCTTGGAGACGACGGCGACTTTGGCCCCGCCCTGGCTGGCATACAGCGCGGCCATCAGCCCGGCCCCGCCTGCGCCAACCACCACCACATCAAAGGTATGTGTTTGCATAGCGTTCGCTCTCAGCTTTCAGCGATTAGTGCACAGTAGTTCAGGTTCAGCAGGGTTACATCCCCGGCACGCCGTTGATCAGCGCCAGCGCGCCCACGATGATGATCGCCACACAGGCCACCAGCGCCGCCCAGTTCAGGCCGCGCCGGACCGTGGCGTTCGGGGCGTAGTCGTTGATCACGTAGCGGAAGCCGTTGAAGCCGTGGATCAGCGCCAGCGCCAGCAGCGCCGCGTCATACAGCCGCCAGCCCAGGTATGCCCAGCGCGCCGCCACGAAGTTCGCGGCCAGCCCCGTCCCACCCTGGTTGATGGCGAACACGCCCTCGATCACGTGCATGATCGCCAGGTGGCCGAAGACCAGCGGCAGGATCAGGATGCCGGACAGGCGCATAAAGCCCCACATGATCTGGTCGAAGCGGCTGCGCTGCGTGAGCTGCGGGCCGACGAGCGCTTTGCCGCCCACCGCGCCCACCACGCCGGAGAGGATCACCCCCGCCACCAGCGCCAGGACGATCCCGCCGCCAAAGGGGATGACGACCTTGTTGAAGATCAGCCCGAGCTGAAGGTCAAGCGCCCGCCCGCTGTAGAACTCCACCACGTGCTGGCCCATGAGGATGAACACGGGGACGAGCACGACGATGGTCGCCAGCCACACGATCTGGGCGGCGCGGGCCTGGTGCGCCCACCACTCCGGGCGGTAATCGAACACGGCGATCCGCAGCCCGTTAAAAGCGTGAAAGACCACGCAGGCCACCAGGAAGAACTCGCCCACGGTGAACAGCGGGGTCTGGTAGATCGAGATCGCTTCCTCATACAGCTCCGGGTAGAAGTACACCCAGGAAGTGTCGATCACGTGCAGGACGAGGAACAGCAGAGTCCCGAGGCCGCCAATCCGATGCAGCACCCAGCTCCACTGGCCGATTTTCCCGCGGTAGCGCAGGGTTTCGGTGATGGTTGTGACAAGGGTGGTCATACCGCACTGTCTCCTGACCGGTTGAAGGGATTACGAAGTGGACAACCTGAGTTGATATTCGGATTATATCCAGCCGGCCCAAAAACGCGAAAGGCGCGTATAGCGGCGAGCGAAATCAGAGACAGGAGAAAGCGGCGTAGCGACGAGCGAAACCACACTCCAGCCGTAGGGGCGCTTCGCGAAGCGCCCGGAAAAACCGCAGGCGCGCGCGGATGGGGGATTCCATCCGCCATGCTGCGCCCTGCCGGGGTAAAAGAACGGCCCTCGCGCGGTGGAGGGCCGGGATGGGTTGGCCTGTGCTACTGCCACGCAGCGGCGCTGTAGCCGCGCAGCGGACGGCTCCCGCCGGACTTGAACACGTGCATGGTCACGTCGGCCACCTCGAAGCCGTGGCGGAACAGCCGCTCGAATTCCGCCGGGGTCATCTGGCGCAGCGTGGACTCCATCGTGGCGCACAGCCTGACCTCGCTCTCCGGCAGGTAGCGCGCGCCGTGTTCGGCCAGCGTGTTCTTCAGCCAGGGGTGACGCAGCAGGAAAGCCGCCGAGTTGTCGATCTGGAGGTAAGTGCCGGGGTTGCCCGCCTGCAGATGCGCGACCACCATCCGCGCCCGCAGGGAGCGCACCTGGTTGGTGGCCAGCGAGACCAGCCGGTAGGCCGACCTGAACGGGCTGTATGCCTGGCCGCCGGGGGTAGCCCCGGCGTCGCTGGTGAGCAGGAAGTCCACATTCTCGACATACCCCTCACCCGGCTTGAAAAGCGCCTCCACCCCCAGGTTCTCGTACACGCCGCCATCCCACAGGCTGACATGATCGTAAAGCGGGGTGTGGGGCGTTTCCTGCCCGCGGGCATACCAGCGATACGGGCGCGCGTCCAGCCGCAGCGGGCCAATCAGGCCGGGGAACGCGCCGGATGCGGCCAGCGCGTCGGCCAGGGGCAGGTCGGGGTTGGGGGTATAGCCGAACAGGTAATCGCCCATCTGGTCGGGCGCGAAGCGCCAGTTCACGCCGGTTTCGTAGCACGTGGCATTAATCAGCCAGGTGGGCGCGGTGGGCAAATCATTCAGGCGGGCGGTGATGCCCCACAACTCCTGCATCAGCCGCGAGATGTCGCCCGCGCGGGGGCGGAACAGGCTCAGCGGCGCGCGCAGCAGGCGCCGCATATACGACTGCTGGAGGTTCACGGTGGTAGCCACAAGGCGGATGCGCGGCACGACCTGCCGGCGGTATTCCTCGCTGGTGGGCCAGCGGTTGCCGTTGGCGGCGTACACCAGCCCGATCCCCAGGCTGCCGCCGGAGACGGTGGAAAGCGCCGTCACGTCTTCGAGCAGCCCTTCATCCGCCAGGCGGGCCAGCACGCCAAAGTGAAACACCGAGGCGCGCATCCCGCCCCCGGATAAAGCCAGTCCGATCTTCATAAGGTTCCCTCCACAAGAAGTGTTTTTGTTTACGGCAGGGTGATGATCGCCTGCCAAAAAGCCTGCTGTTCAGATTTGCAGCAGGACGCGCGCCCCCAGCAGCAGCAGCACCCCGCCGGAAAAGCGCCGCTGCCAGCGCCCCGCGCCGGGCTTCCCGCGCAGCCAGCCGCCCGCTGTCCCGCTCAGCAGGGCGATGACGGTGTGCGTGGTGGTGGCCGTCAGGTTAAAGAGCAGCCCCAGCGCCACCACCTGCCCGATCACCGGGCCGCGCGCCGGGTCCACGAACTGGGGCAGGAAGGCCAGGAAGAACACGGCGATACTGGGGTTCAGCGTGCTGGTCAGCGCGCCCTGGCGGAAGATGACCGGCCAGCGCGCGTCCTCTGGCGGGGGCGGGGCGACCTCCTCCACGACGGCCAGCGATGGCGGCGCCTGCCGCGGCCACAGGGTGCGAACGCCCAGGTACACGAGATACGCGGCCCCGGCCACGCGGATCGCCCCATACGCGGCGGGCATCGAGAGCAGCAGCGCCGCCAGCCCGGACGCGGCCAGCGCAGTATGCACGAGGTAGCCGATGCTCAGCCCCAGCGCGGAGATGATCCCCGCCCGGCGGCCCAGCCCGATGCTCCGCGCGATCACATACAGCATATCCGGCCCTGGCGTGAGATTGATCGAGATCGCCGCCGCCGCGAAAAGCAGCAGCGTGGCCGCCTCTGGCACCGCGCCCCCTTTTTCTCCGTCACAACGCAGCGGGGCACACCTAATCGTGTACTCCGTACATCGATCGTGTACCCCCACGCCTCATTCTATAGGCAGTTACCTCCGGAACACAACTGTTCGCGCTGCTTGCCGCCGAATTCGGCCAAGTGTGTATAATAAGGAGTACGCCGCTTGCCCTGCAAGGAGAGACGTGTATGAGCGACTATGCCACGCCGCCAGAAACCCCGGACGCCGAGGCCACCCCGCTGGCACACCGGTTCGATGCCTCGTACCCGGAAGCCGCGCCCGTACCGTCGGATACCCATTTTGAGCCGGACGCGGAGGACTCCGCCCCGCCGGGGCCGGAAACGGTCGTCGCGGCGGGATCGGCGCTGGCGGTCGCGGCGCTTGAATCACAAGCAGCGCTTGAGTCGCAAGCGGCGGATGAGGATGAAGATGCGGCGGAAGACGAGGCGCAGATGGACGACGAGTTCGGGGGTGAACCCGGTTCTCAGCCGCCCGATCTGCCGGCTGAAGACGCCGCCGCGGATGACCATCCCGGCGCGCTGGCTGGCGCGTCCCCGGGCGACAGCGAGGCTGTCCTGGCGCTGTTGGAAGCGCAGGCCGCCGCCGAATTTGACATGAATGACGTGCTTCCCCCCGTGGAGATGACGGAATTCGAGGAAGCCCCTGCCGCCCCGGAACAGGCCGCGCCGCCGCCAGACCTGCCCGAAATCGAGACGCTCCCGCCTGCCGAACCCGAGCCGGAGGAAGACTCGTCGGGCATCCCGGAATTCGTGCGGCTGGAGCCGCCGGAGCCAGCGCCAGAAGATGCCGAAGAAGCGCTAACCGCCGGGCAGGAAGCGGAGGCCGAGCCGGCGGCTGCAATCGCTGAGGTCGCCGCCACGGGTGCGGTGGCGGGCATCGCTGGAACGGCGGTGGCAGCGGCGGCGGCAGCGGCGGCTGTCCCAGACAGCCCGCCTGAGCCGCCCGAACCGCCAGCCGAGCCCGCCCCGGCTGATGAGCCAGCCGGCCCGCCGGTTGGGCCGCATTTTCGCACCGATATCTGCCCGCGCTGCGGCCAGCCCGATTTCAGCAAGGGCAGCGTGCTGAGTTACGGGCGTGATTTTCGCCCGACCTATTACAAGCCCGCCGGGCTGTCCTGGCGGCGTTTGCGCTCGCTGCTGCGTCCCTTCCGCCACCTGGTGGAGGTGGAGGCGCAGGTCTGCCGCCATTGTGGGCTGGTGTCGCTCCAGGTCGATACTGACGCCCTCCGCGATATCGAAGAAAAGTATGGCGGCTGATCGCCGCCGCTGTGCGGGGCCGGGGCAGGCGTGTCCCGGCGCTCGCTGATTTAGCGCCGTTTATGCCGCAACTTCGCTACGACCCAGCTCGTGATTACTATGCCATCCTGCGCGTGCCGGAGTCGGCCAGCCAGGCGGAGATTCAGCGCGCCTTCCGCCGCCTGGCGAAGGCCTGTCACCCTGACCACCACCCAGACCGTCAGGAGTGGGCCAAGGCGACCTTCCAGGCGGTGAGCGAGGCGTACCAGGTGCTGGGCAACACGGCAACCCGGCGTGACTATGACCGGCTGCGCTGGCCGCACCGCCGGACTGGGCAGGGCGCGGCGGGCTGGGCGGCCCGCCCGACTGACTGGGCGGCGCGTCCGGGGGACTGGGCCGCCAGGGCCCGCGCGGCCTACACCAGCGAAGACCCCGCCTATGACGCCGCCTGGACATACGCGGACTGGGCGCGCCGCACCCCGCCCCCGCCGCCCGCCCCGGAGTTCGCGCCGGGCAATCCGCTGCGCGCGCTGCGGGCGCTGCTGCGCGGGCCGTATGGCTCGATCTACGCGGTGGTGCTGCTGGTGGTGCTGTTCATGCCGGTGTCGTACCTGGCCGCGCTGCGCTTCAACGGGTTCACGCTGGATGCCGTGGTTGCCCAGGCCCTCACGGCCCTGCCGGAGCCGGCCTGCCAGCCCGGCGCGGTGATGATCGAGGCGCCGCCGGCGGGAGCCGGTGTCGCCGGACAGTTCGTGGTCACCGGCACCGCCGCCGTGCCGGAGATGACCGCCGCGGTGGTGGAGTGGGCTTACCTGGGGACTGAGGAGCCGGAGGCCGCCCTGGCAGGCGCCACCTGGCAGCGGGCGACCAGCCTGCTGGATGATCCGGTGCGGGGTGGGCCGCTGGCGACGATCAGCCTGCCGGACCAGGCGGGCGTTTATGCGCTGCGGCTGGTGGTGATCCGCGCGGATGGCACGCCGCTGCCGCCGTGTATCCACGTGGTGGCGCACGCCCGCCCCTGACATCGACGCTGAAAGGCCATTATGCGCTTTTCGGATGCATAAGTATACTTAAGATATCCATTACACTATTCCCCAAAAAGGAGCGAGATACATATGAAGCTGCGTAAAGGACTGGGCTTAGGGCTGCTCCTGCTGGGCGCCCTGTCACAACTGGGATTCTCCGGCCTGCAACAGGAAGTGGAAAGTAACCAGCTCGGGTTCTGGCTGGTGCTGCTCCTGATCGTGCTCGTGCTGGTGGCGCTGCTGTGGTGGTCGCTGCGCGGCTCCTGGCGGTCAGCGCGGGACTACCCCACCAGCGAGGAAAAGGCCGCACGGGCGGCTGTTGAAGCCGAACATGCCACCACCGCTGCTGCCAGCGTTAAAGCGCGCGCCGCCGCGGAGGTTGATGTCGCGGCTGAGGCCGAAGACGCCGCGGAATCCGTGAGCGACAAGGTTGAAGCGGCGGTCGAGGAAGCCGCAGACACGGCCGCTGATGTCGTGGAAGGCGCGGTGGAGGCGGCCGAAGAGGCCGTGGAAGACGTTTCAGCGCAGGTCGAAGCGGCGGAAGAGGCGGTTGAAGAGAAGGCCGAGGCGGCGGCGGACAAGGCGGCCGAGGTCGTGGAAGGCGCGGTCGAGACGGCGGAAGAGGCCGTGGAAGACGTGCCGGAACAGGTCGAAGCGGCGGCTGAGGCCGTTGAAGAAAAGGCCGAAGAAGTCGTGGAAGAAGCCGAGGACGACGAGACCGACGCGGAGGACGTGGCCGCTGCCCGCCAGGAAGCCGCCGCGGGCGAGCCGGACAACCTGCGCCGGATTGAGGGCATCGGCCCGAAGGTGAACAACGCGCTGAAGGACATGGGCATCACGACCTTCGCCCAGCTGGCGGAGGCCGACCCCGACAAGCTGGAAGCCGACCTGCGCGCGGCCAACGTGCGCATCCTGCCCGGCGCGCCGCAGACCTGGCCTGCCCAGGCCGCGCTGGCCGCGAAGGGTGACTGGGAAGGCTTTGAGCAGTACACGGACTCCCTGAAGGGCGGGCGTGAGGTAGACTAAGCCGATCGGCGGCGGGTGCAAGCGCCGCGCGGGGCCGGGGGAGCGCTCCCCCGGCCCTTTTTGATTCTCTTAGCGGGTATGTGTGCGCAGGGACGAAATCACCTATAATTCAGATTATCCGCATCCACTGACAGAATGGGAACCCGCCATGCCCAAGTATCGCGACCTGGATCCGCTGCACAACCCCGAACACAAACGCATCACCGAGCGCCTGCTCCGGCTGCGCCAGCAGCTTGACCGCGATATCCCGGTCACCCGCACCCTGTTTCATAACCTGCTGCTGGCCACCTGGAACATCCGCGACTTTGACGCGCCCGCCTATGGCGAGCGCATCCCGGAGGCGAACTACTACATCGCCGAGATCATCGCCCGCTTTGACCTCGTGGCGGTGCAGGAGGTGCGCAGCGACCTGAGCGGGCTGAAGCGGGTGCTGGCCCTGCTGGGCGATCACTGGCACTACCTGATCACGGATGTCAGCGAGGGCGACCCCGGCAACGACGAGCGCATGGCCTTCCTCTACGATTCGCGCAAGGTGCGCTTTGGCGGGCTGGCCAGCGAGCTGGTGCTGCCCCCGCTGCGGCTGCGGGACGCGGAGGGCAAGACATATTACCAGCCGGTGACGCAGATCGCCCGCACGCCGTTCATCTGCGGGTTTGAGGCGAACTGGGCCAACTTCATGCTGTGCACCGTGCATATCCTGTACGGGGAAAGCAGCGCGGACGACCCGCGCCGCGTGGCCGAGATCGAGCATATCGCCGGGTTCCTGCGCCGGCGCACCGATGACGAACGGGCGTGGTCGCAGAACCTGATCCTGCTGGGGGACTTCAACATCTTCAGCCATGACGACCTGACCATGACCAGGCTGCTGGAAGCCGGGTTCTCCATCCCGGAGGGGATCGACGGGCCGCGCAAGCTGCCCGCCTCCAACGTGCCGCGCAACAAGTTCTACGACCAGATCATGTTCCGCGTGCGCGACCGGCGCTTCGGCACGATCGGGGCTTCCGGCGCGTTCGATTATTATGAGACCGTGTTCCGCGATGAGGACGAGGCGCTGTACATCCCCTACATGGGCCAGGCCTATCATGTCACCGGCCGGGGCGCGCCGCGCCGGGATAAATCCCTGTACTACCGCACCTACTGGCGCACGCACCAGATGTCCGATCACCTGCCGCTGTGGGTGGAGCTGCGCATCGACTACTCGGATGATTACCTGCAGCGCAAGCTCAGCGGCGACGCGTAGCCCCGCCGCCCGCCACACCCTGACAATTTCTTAACTTGCCTGGCGTGTGACCTACCCAGTACACTGAGGCTGTGAATTCGATGTGTTGAGCTGCCAACCACAGGATAGAAAACCATGAGTTTTATTGATGCGCCTACCAATTTTTACATCGGGCGCCGCTACGACCCGGCCACCGACACCGTGCTTGCCGATGAAGCGGTCTACTACGACTCGCGTGACCTGACCACGCATGGCCTGGTGCTGGGCATGACCGGCAGCGGCAAAACCGGCCTGTGCATCACCCTGCTGGAAGAAGCGATCCTGGATGGCATCCCGGCCCTGATCGTGGACCCCAAGGGCGATATCACCAACCTGCTCCTGAATTTCCCGGATCTGGAGCAGGCCTCCTTTGAGCCCTGGATTGACGAGGACGAGGCGCGGCGCAAGGGTAACGACATCCCGACCCATGCCGCCGGGAAGGCCGAGCTGTGGAAAAAAGGGCTGGCGGACTGGGGCATCACCCCGGAGCGCATGACGAAGCTTAAAAACGCGGCCGATTACACGATCTATACCCCCGGCTCCACCAGCGGCGTGCCAGTCAGCATCCTGGCCTCGCTGCGCGCGCCGCGCGGCGGCTTTGAGGGCAGCGAGGAAGCCCTGCGCGAGCAGATTTCGGGCATGGTCACCGCGATCCTCTCCCTGGCCGGGATCAGCGCGGAGCCGGTGAAGGACCCGGAGCATGTGCTGCTGGCCAACATCATCGAGCACGCCTGGCGTGCCGGGCAGGACCTCTCCCTGGCGGACATCATCATGCAGGTGCAGGAGCCGCCCTTCGACAAGCTGGGTGTGCTGCCCCTGGATCGCTATATCCCGGAGAAGGATCGTTTTTCGCTGGCCATGGCGCTGAATAACGTGGTGGCCTCGCCCTCCTTCAGCGCGTGGCTGGAAGGCGTCCCGATGGATGTCCAGAGCCTGCTGTATACGCCGGAGGGCAAGCCGCGCGTGGCGATCTTCTACACCGCCCACCTGAACGACACCGAGCGCATGTTTGTCATGACCCTGGTGCTGGAGACGCTGCTCACCTGGATGCGCAACCAGAGCGGCACATCCAGCCTGCGCGCGCTGCTGTACATCGATGAGATCTTCGGCTACTTCCCGCCCGTGCAGAACCCGCCCAGCAAGCAGCCCCTGATGCGCCTGCTGAAGCAGGCCCGCGCCTTCGGGCTGGGCGTGCTGATGGCGACGCAGAACCCGGTTGACCTGGATTACAAGGGCCTGTCTAACATCGGCACCTGGTTCATCGGCCGCCTGCAGTCCGAGGGCGATGCCGACCGCATCCTGGCCGGGCTGAAGGAAGCCGCCGCCAGCGGGGATATGGACCTGCCCGCCGTCAAGCAGCTGATCGCCAGCATCAAGTCGCGCGTATTCATGCTGCGCAACGTGCATGACAAAGGCGCCATCACCCTGCTGCATTCCCGCTGGGCGATGAACTACCTGGCCGGGCCGCTGACCCGCCAGCAGATCGAGGGGCTGATGGCATCCCGGCGCGCTGCGCTGGCTGCGCCCGCCGCGCCTGCCCCGGCGGCAGCATCAGCCGCAGCGACCCCGGCGGCACAGGCTCCGGCGGCAGCCGCCGACGACCTGCCGCGCGGCTTCCAGCGCAGCAAACCCGCCGCCAGCGGCATCGACGAATACTTCCTCCCGGTGAATGTGCGCCCGGCGGCGGCGATCCGCGCCTGGGAGGAACACTACCGGGGCCGGGCCGACAACCCCGAGGCCGAGCTGCTGGCTTACGAGCCGGTGCTGCTGGCCCAGGTCAGCGTGCGCTATGATGATCGCAAATCGGGTATTCGCGTGAACCGGGATTTCGCCTTCCACATCCGCGACCTGGACGCTTCCGGCTTTATCGAGTGGGATGAATACCGCGCGGCGCCCGTGGATCGGCGCGACTTCGACAGCACGGCGCGGGGCGGCGCGATCTTCGGGGAAATCCCCACCCCGCTGACCGATTCAAAGCGGCTGAAGGCGCTGGAAGGCGACCTGGTGGACGTGCTGTATCGTGACTACCCGCTGGAGATCCAGCACCACCCGGACTTTGGCGTGTATGCCCACCCGGAGGACGAGGCCAGCGTGTTTGAGGCCAACCTGCGCCAGGCGGCGCGCGAGGCCCGTGACGCGGAGGTCGACAAAGCCACCCAGAAGATGGATAAGGAAGAGTCTCGCCTGGAGGAACGGCTGAAGGCCAGGCAGCGCGCGCTGGACAAAGACCGCGCCGAAGCCGCCGGCGGCACGGCGTCCCAGCTGGGCAATGTGGCAGAAGGCGTGCTGGGCCTGCTCAGCGGCAAACGCACCTCAACCGCGATCTCTAAGCTGGGGCGCGCCGCCAACCAGCGCACCAAGCTGCAGGCTGGCGTGGCAAAAAGCGAAGCCGAAGTGGCGGAGATCCAGGCCCAGATAGAAAGCCTGAAGGACTCCTTTGAAAAGGAGCTGGCCGCCATCCAGGATAGATGGGACGCGGCGGTGGAGAAGGTGGCCCCCTACCAGATCACGCCATTCAAGAAAGATATTCAGGTGGTGGTTTTTGGGCTGGGGTGGGTTCCGGTGTGGGTCTTCAGGGCGGATGATCGCTTTGAGTTCGCGCCCGCCTTCCAGAAGGAGGCCTGATCCTGCCGCATGCGTGCAACATGCGCACCAGAATCACAACCGGGGCCGCGCGGCCCCGGTTCTTTTTTACCCACCGTGCGGGAAAAGTTCGGCGGCCTCCCGGTAAATCGAGAGGCCGCCTCACAGCACGAAAGGGGATTAAGGAGAATGGAAAGCAAGATTTAAGTACAAACAAATTTTTTTGGTGTTCCAGTAAAAAGGTAAACCGCTGCTACCAGTACATCTCACCTGCTTCCAGTAAAGCGGGCGGCTGTTAGAAACAGGTCGCGGGCAGTAATGTGAAGTGGTATGGCGACCTGCTTCATCTCAGCCACAGGATCACACGTGCGATGATGCGGGTGTGTGGGAAAGTGCGATCCACGGCGGCGAGTCCGGGCTGCGATGGTGTGCTAACGAGTGAACCCGCCTGCACAGACGAGCTACTAGGGGGGGGATTGAACATTGAAGGGTCAATGTCAGGTAGCGTCGTCTGTGCAGGCGAGTCCACGGGCAAGAATGTGTGCAGGGATGGTGGACTTGCCTAGTTGAGTGCTGAACAATCAACTGCAAGCATCATAGCATGATTTTTCAGATAAAACCAGTCTTTTTTATAAAAATTACGTAAGAATCAGATGAGAAAAAAGTACCGGGGAGGGCTGGCAGGCCCGTCCCCGGTCACATCTCGGCGCAAATCATCCCGCCCTACTTGACGAGATAGACCTCACTGGCCGGGCAGCCATCCCACACCAGCACGTAGGGGTTGCCCTCCCCGTCCAGCGCGTTCACCTGGAATTCGCCCGTGCTCAGGCGGGAGAGGATCACGTCCCCACTCTGGGCCAGAGTCTGGTTGCTGGCGGGAATGTCGCCTTCCGCCGGGGCGGTGAGCAGCAGCGCCCCGTTCCCCGCCGCGTCGATGTCCCACACTTCGATCCCATCGGCGGTGCAGTACGTCGCCACCGGCTGGGCGCACGAGTACTGGTCCAGCCGCACATCACCAAAGGCGCAGGAGGAATCGGAGCAGGTGCGCATGCAGGTGTTATACGCCGCCGCGCAGTTCCTGGCGCAGGCGTCAACCGCGGCGCTGTCCGGGAAGTGGGCATCGAAGCAGGCGAACGCGCACGGCGTCACGGCATCACCACACGACTGGTAGCAGCGCTTATCAGTGCAGTCATCCAGACAGGCTTCGCAGCCGGAAGCGTCAATCCACTGACATTCGATGCTGCACCCGATACCACCCCAACACTCCCCGCTGCATTCCAGGCGGCAGGGCGAGCTGCACCGGCAGCCACACTGGGCTTCCACACCCCCCGCCGGGATAAGCGCGGCCGCCAGCGCCAGCCCGATTACCAGCACAAACACGATCTTCCGGATCATGATTTCTCCCCCCCCCCAATGAGGAGCCACCCAGGAGCGCAAAAAAACCGGGGGCGCTCCCCCCCGGTTGAAACCCATGCAAGCTTACCTGACGAGATAGACCTCACTGGCCGGGCAGCCATCCCACACCAGCACGTAGGGGTTGCCCTCCCCGTCCAGCGCGTTCACCTGGAATTCGCCCGTGCTCAGGCGGGAGAGGATCACGTCGCCGCTCTGAGCCAGAGTCTGGTTGCTGGCCGGGATGTCACCCGCCGCCGGGGCGGTGAGCAGCAGCGTCCCCACGCCCCCCGCGTCGATGTCCCACACCTCGATGCCACCGGCGGTGCAGTACGTCGCCACCGGCTGGGCGCAGGAGTACTGATCCAGCCGCGCATCGCCGAAATCGCAGCCGCGCGTTTCCCCGCAGGAGTCACAGGCGCGCATGCAGCTGTTCAGTCCGGCTACCCCCGCCATGGCACATTCCAGATCGCCGGGTTCACAATCCAGACCGACCTCGATATTCAGGTAGCAGTTGTCATAGCAGCTGGTATCCGCGCAGGTCTCCATACACTCGCTGCAGGCCATCAGCATCCCGAGGAAGTCCTCAGGGCTGCCAATGCACGCGGTGGGGTCATCGCTTAACAGGCAGCTGAACAGCATCTCAATCGCATCCCCGCAAATCGCGCCGCAGCCGCACTGGGCCTCCGCGCTCCCCGCCGGGATCATCAGCAGCATCGCGATCAGGGCGGCGCCCAGCCAAATGAATTTTCTGGACATAGAAGCTCTCCACATTGAGAAAGAATAAGGGAACTATACATACTATAGCGCTGAAAGACCGGCATGTGCGCTTTTATTTACAAATAATTCAGATCGGCGGGGGGATGCCTGCACGCGGCCCTCGCCACAGGAATTTTCCGGGCCTGCGCGGGAAAGCCCGGTGGGGTGCATGTCAGATCAGGGGCGTTTCCAAAACAAATCGAACCGCAAAGAACGCAAAGGTCGCAAAGCAAGGCATTCTCAGTTTCTCTTAGCGTTCCTGGCGAACTCTGCGGTTCGAATTGTTTTTGTGGAGGCTTGCCCCAAAAGCAAAATACACCCAAGCCGGTGGGGTGCTTGACCTTTAAGGCAACCTTCTCATAAACTTTGAGAGATTGTTAAATCGGGTACAATAGAGCCCTAACACCAGAAAATTACCAGATCCGCACCCCTACCGCACCTGAGGACCGTGTATGACATCACGATTCAAGCTTAAACGCATTCTGGGCGGTGACCCGGTGGTGGCCCTCGCACCGCTGGTTGCCGTGCTGCTGGCGCTCCTGGTGGGCGCGTTTATTATCCTCGCTCTTGGCAAGAACCCCCTTGAAGCTTACAGTGCAATGCTGGAAGGCGCGTTTGGCAGTCAAAGCGCCCTGTTCCGCACCCTCACCCGCGCCACACCGCTGCTGCTGGTGGCCATCGGCATCAGCATCGCGTTCCGCGGCGGGATGATCAACATCGGGGCGGAAGGCCAGCTGTTTGTGGGGGCGGTGGCTGCCACAGCGTTTTCGCTGGCGTTTGCCGGCGCGATGCCCGGCTGGCTGCTGGCGATCCTTTCCATGGTGGCGGGGACGCTGGCCGGGGCGGCCTGGGGGGCGGTGCCTGGCGTGCTGAAGGCGCGTTTTGACGTGAACGAAATCCTCAGCACGGTGATGATGAACTCTATCGCCACCCAGTTGCTGATTTACCTGCTCAGCGGCCCGATGATCGATCCGGAGCAGGTGCGGATGGGCACGCGCGTCCCGCAGTCCTCCCAGCTGCCGGAGGAGATGTGGCTGGGGCGGCTGGCCCCGCCCTCCCAGATTCACACCGGGCTGTTTATCGCGATCGCCATGGCGTTTGTGGTTTATATCCTGCTGTGGCGCACGACGCTCGGCTACCGCATCCGGGCCGTCGGCCAGAACCGGGAGGCCTCCCGCTACGCCGGGATCTCCGTCCCGCGCTACCTGGCACTCTCGCTGATCCTCAGCGGCGCGCTGGCCGGGCTGGCCGGGTCGGTGGAGGTGATGGGCGTCACCCACCGGATGGTGGAAGGCTTCGCGGTGGGGTACGGTTTCTCCGGCATTGTGGTGGCGCTGTTTGGCCGCCTGCATCCGATCGGGGCGATTCCGTCCTCGATCCTGTTCGGGGCGCTGCTGGTGGGCGCGGACCGGATGCAGCGCACGGTGCAGATCCCCTCGGCGACGATTATCGCCATCCAGGGCCTGATTGTGGTCTTCGTGGTGAGCAGCGACATCTGGATCCGGCGGCGCTCCGCGCGGCGCATGGCCCAGGAAGCCGCGGCCGCCGCAGCCCCGGCCACCCCGCAGGAGGCAACCGCATGAACATCGACGTCCTGAATGTGGTTTCGGAGATTGTGCGGCTGACCCTGCTTTTTTCCACGCCGTTTCTGTTCGCCTCCCTGGGGGAGGTGTTCGCGCAGCGCTCCGGGGTGCTGAACCTGGGTGTTGAAGGCATCATGCTCATGGGCGCGTTCTTCGCCATTTACACCGTGGCGGATAAAGGCCTGGGCCAGTCCCCCTGGATCGGGCTGCTGGTGGCCGCAGTGGTGGGCGGGCTGCTGGGCCTGGCGATGGCCTTCGTCAGCGTAACGCTGAAGGCGGAGCAGGGCATCAGCGGCATCGGGTTCACGCTGTTCGGGCAGGGCATGTCCAGCCTGCTCTTTAAGGTGATGGCCGGCGGCGTGATCACGGTGCGCGGCTTCCAGCGCATCGATATCCCCGGCCTCAGCGAAATCCCGTTTTTTGGAAAAGCGCTGTTTCAGCACAACATCCTGGTCTATATCGCGTTCGCCCTGGTTCCGATCTCGGTATGGGTGCTGAACCGCACCAACTTCGGGCTGCAGGTGCGCGCGGTGGGTCAGAACCCGGAAGCGGCCGACTCGGTGGGCGTGAGCATCGCCCGCGTGCGGTACGTTACCGTTACGCTGGGCGGGATCATGGCCGGGCTGGCGGGGGCGTCGCTCTCCATCGCGATCACGAACGTGTTCCAGGAGAACATGACGGCCGGCGCGGGCTTTATCGCCGTGGCGCTGGTGTACTTCGGGGCGTGGTCGCCCTGGCGGGTGATGGCCGGCGCGATGCTCTTCAGCGCGGCCAGCATCCTGCAGAATTTCGTCCAGATTTTCAACAGCATGCAGGGCATCACGATCAACATCCCGCCGAACATCCTGATCATGGTCCCGTACGTGCTGATCATCGTGGTGCTGGTGTTCGCGCGGGAGCGCAAACGCGTGGAACCGGCGGCGCTCACCAAGCCCTTCGAGCGCGAGGGGTAGCGGATCAGGCGGGCGCGGCAGCGCGCTGGCGAGACAGGCCGCGCCCGATCTGTTGTGTGGAATGCCGGAAAAACTGACTACTTTTGCCAGATGCTGACCCGTCGTCAGTTTTCCTATAATGATCATGAACACGATCGGCGGAGAGGATAAGCGACGCATGACAGCACCGCGAACGGCCCTTTTACTGCCCCCGGCAGGGCAGCCAGGCGCACCGCCTGCCGCGCCTGGCATGGGCCTGTTTGCCTGTGCGTTCAGCCTGTTCTCCCCGCCGTTTCCCCGTAACTTGACACAAACTCATAATCGCCTCTACAGTGAGAATACGCATTTTCTGCCACAACGTGCAGTCCAGGCAGGTCGCATGCTGCGGCCTGCCTGTTTGAACGATTGATCCTTTTTTTGGGAGGAGAACCATCTATGAAGAAGCCCATGTTTGTTGCTTTGCTGGTCATCACCCTGATGCTTTCGGCCATTGGCCCGGCAGCAGCCCAGGACCCGATCCGCATCGCCATCGTGACGCCCTCCAGCGTGACCGACCTGGCCTGGAGCCAGTCGATCTACGGCGCGCTGGTGAAGGTTCAGGAAGAGCTGGGCGGCCCGGGCGCGATGGAAATCGCCTACTCTGAAGGCATGTTTGACGTGACGGCGGCGGCTCAGGCCCTGCGTGACTACGCCGAAGACGGCTATGACATCGTCTTCGCGCACGGCACGCAGTACGGCACCTCGCTCTTTGAGCTGGCGGCGGACTACCCCGAGACCTCGTTCGCCTGGGGGACTGCCTCTGAAACAGCCGACAACATCTTCGCCTATGAAGCCGCGGCCCAGGAAGGCGGCTATGTTAACGGCGTGATGGCCGGCCTGATGACCGAAAGCAACGTGATCGGCATTGTTGGGCCTGTCCCGGCGGGCGACGCGCTGCTGTACATCAACGGCTTCCAGCAGGGCGTGCACATGGCCAACCCTGGAGCCGAAGTCCTCCTGACCTACACCGGCTCGTTTGGCGACACGGCGGCCGCGGCTGAAGCGGCCCAGACCCAGATCGCCGCCGGCGCGGACATCCTGACCGGCTCCGCCCAGCAGGTGATCGGCGCGATTGAGCAGATCCAGGCGGCGGGCGGCTTCTGGTTCGGCACGCAGTTCGACCAGCGCGGCGAGTGGCCGACCACGGTCGCGGCGTCCCAGGTGTTCGACTGGACGGGCGTGATCAAGGACATGCTGGACAAGCGTGAGCAGGGCATCATGGGCGGCACCGCCTACGAGCTGACCCTGGCCAATGGCGGGCTGACCTTCGCCTATGGCGACGTGGAGATCCCCGAGGCGGCGATGGCCGCCGCTGAGCAGGCGATCGCGGAAGTGGCGGCAGGCGTGGCCTATCCGCTCGGCCAGATCCCCGAAGGCCGCTTCCGGGTTGCGCTGGTGATGCCTTCCAGCGTCACCGACCTGGCCTGGAGCCAGTCGATCTATGACGCGTTTGTGGATATGCAGGTGCAGCTCGGTGGCGAGGACGCGCTGGAGATCGCCTTCACCGAGGGCATGTTCGACGTGACCGCGGCGGCGCAAGCCCTGCGTGACTACGCCGAAGATGGCTACAACCTCGTGATCGCGCACGGCACGCAGTACGGCACCTCGCTCTTCGAGCTGGCGGCGGACTACCCCCAAACCGCGTTCGCGTGGGGCACGGCCTCCGAAACCGGCGAGAACATCTTTGCCTATGAAGCCAACGCCGAGCAGGGTGGCTACGTGAACGGTGTGATGGCCGCGATGCTGAGCGAAGCCAATATCGTGGGCATCGTCGGGCCGGTCCCGGCGGGCGACGCGCTGCTGTACATCAACGGCTTCCAGCAGGGCGTGGCGACCACCGACCCGGCGGCTGAAATCCTGCTGGCCTACACCGGCTCCTTCAGCGACACAGCTGCCGCGGCCGAAACCGCCCAGACCCAGATCGCCGCCGGCGCGGACATCCTGACCGGCTCCGCCCAGCAGGTGATCGGCGCGATCGAGGCGATCCAGGCGGCCGGTGGCTACTGGTTCGGCACGCAGAGTGACCAGAGTGGCGAATGGCCGGAGACGGTCGTGGCCTCCCAGGTCTTTAACTGGACGCCCGTGATCGGTGACATCATCGAGCGCGTGGTCATCGGGCAGTACGGCGGCGAAGCCTACGCCCTGACCTTCGCCAATGGCGGGCTGACCATCGCCTACGGCGGCGTGGAACTCCCCGCCGAGGTAGTGGATGCCGCCAATGCCGCCATCGCCGCGATCGCGGCGGGCGAGATCGAAGTGCTGCAGGAACTGCCGGAGTAGCCTCTGGCCGGTTACCTGATCAAGTCAGTACGGCGGGGCGCCCTTCACCGGGCGTCCCGTTTTTGTGTGCGGCTGCGGCGGCCCCCCATTCCCCGGCCACCCGGAGGGCGGTATACTGGGGGCGAAGCCGGGCCACGGGCGGCCTGCCGAAGGGAGCGGGGAATGCGGGTGCTGATGATCTCAAAAGCCTGCGTGGTGGGGGCCTACCAGCGCAAGCTGGAGGAGCTGGCCGCGCGGGGCGTGGACCTCACGGTGGTCGTCCCCCCCGCCTGGGGAGATGCTCCCCTGGAACGCGCCCACACCACCGGCTACCGGCTCGTGGTGAACCCCGTGCGCTTTAACGGCAACTTTCACCTGCACCATTACCCCGGCCTGCGGCGCTGGTTCACCCCCACCCCGGATATCGTCCACATTGACGAAGAGCCGTACAACCTCGCCACCTGGCAGGCCCTGTGGCTGGCCCGCCGCGCCGGGGCGCGCAGCCTGTTCTTCAGCTGGCAGAACCTCGAGCGGCGCTACCCGCCGCCCTTTGCGCTGGGCGAGCGCTGGGTGCTGGATCAGGTGGATCACGCCCTGATGGGGACGGAGAGCGCCGCCGACGTGTGGCGGGCGAAGGGCTACCGCGGCCCGCTGGACGTGATCCCGCAGTTCGGGGTAGACCCGGCGATTTTCACGCCGCCCACGCACCCGATCGCCGGGCGCACGCGCGCGCTGGGCTATGTGGGGCGGCTTGTGCCGGAGAAGGGCGTGGAGGTGCTGCTGCGCGCGCTGGATGAGCTGGTACGGCAGGGGATGGCCGGCTGGCGGCTGGATATTGTGGGCAGCGGGCCGGAGGAAGCGGCGCTGAAGCGACTCGCCGCCGAGCTGGGGCTGGGCGACCATGTGACCTTCGCCGGGCAGCTCCCCAGCACGCAGATGCCCGCCTTCTACCGCCAGCTGGACATCCTGGCGCTGCCCTCCCTGACGCGGCCCAACTGGAAGGAGCAGTTCGGGCGCGTGCTGGTGGAGGCGATGGCCTGCGGCGTGGTCCCGGTCGGCTCCGACAGCGGCGCGATCCCCGGCGTGATCGGGGATGGCGGGCTGGTGACGCCGGAGGGGGACGCGCTGGCCCTGGCGGACGCGCTGCGCGGCCTGATGCTGGATGAGGGCCTGCGCCGCGATCTGGCCCGGCGGGGCCGCCAGCGTGTGCTGGATCACTTCACGCAGGCCCAGATCGCCCGGCAGACCGTGGCGGTCTACGAGGCGCTGCTGGAGGGGGCGTAAGCGTCAGCGCACGCGCCAGACCTGCGCGCCGTCGAAGTCGATCGCCAGTTCCAGGTAGGGGGCCGCGCTGACATCTGAGCGCCGCTCCAGTTCCCACGCGAACGGCTCCCGCCAGCGCCACATGCCCGCGTACGACTCCGGGTTCCCCACCACCTGCGGCACGATCACATACGTCACACCCGCCGCCCGCAGCCGATCCGCCCAGGCGGGGTCGGCCGGGTCCTGCCAGAAGCCATACAGCGCGGCCTGCTCGGCCTCCGCCTGCTCCGTGTGCTGGAAGAAGGGCTGCGGGCGGAAGAACACCGTGTCCCGTTCGCTGATGATCGGCGCCCAGTCGCCTTCCTGCGGGCCGGGGAAGTTCAGAAGGCGCGCCTCCGGCGGGGTGTTCTCCCGCAGCCAGGTGAGCGCCTGCACATCCGCGGCGGAGGCGAACGCCCCGAAGAACCCGATCCGGCCTTTGCTCAGGTCGCGCAGCGGCTCCGCCAGGGCCACGCCCAGCGCGATCCCCAGCGCGGCGATCCCCAGCGCGGGCCAGGCCAGCCGCTCGATCCGCCGGGCGGCGCCGAAGCGGCGGGCCAGCCAGAGAATCGCCGTCCCGCCCAGGTAAGCATAGGGGATGATCGGCCCGTGCCACGCGATGCTGAACGGGTAATCGTACTTCAGCAGCGGGTCCAGCAGCCCGAAGGTGACGCGCTCCAGCAGGCCGGTCGTGCTGAAATCGATCACCAGCAGCAGCCAGCCGAGCATCATCACATCCCAGGCGGCGCGCCGCCGCGCGGCCAGCACGGCCCCGCCCAGCGCCAGCGGCACGATCAGCCCGCCCTGCATAAAGACCAGCACGCGCCAGTGATTGGGATCGATCTCAAAGGGGGAGGCGATCTCGCTGCCCAGCAGCGGGGCGATGCGCGCCAGCCAGGGCAGGATGAGCAGCAGGGCGGCCAGCGGGATGCCCCCCGCGATCACGAGCCAGCGCCGCAGCGCGGGGCGCTCCTGGCTCAGCCAGATCGTGCCCAGCCAGGGGACATAGCCCAGCACCAGGATAATCGTGGTGTCGGGGTGGGTCAGCGGCACGGCGGCCAGCGCGACCGCCGCCGCCAGCGCGTCCGACCAGCGCCCGCCGCGCAGGTAACGCGCCACGCAGGTCAGGAACGCCAGCGCGAAGACCAGCGCCATGATCGTCGTGTAATGCGAGTCCATGTAGGCCGTGAACAGGCCCAGCCCCAGCAGGCCCGCGCCGGCCAGGGCAGCCCCCGCCCGGCGTGAGGATTGGCCAGGGGCCAGCGCCGCCGCGGCTTCTTCCCCGAAGTCCCACAGCCCCCACACCAGCAGCGCGGCCAGCACCGCCGCCGCCGCGAACTGGATGGCGTGCAGCCCGCCGCCCAGCCGCTGGCTGAGATAGGCCGCCAGCGCCGGGAAGCCGGGCGAATACAGGTATTCGATCTCCGGGTGGAAAGGGGTCAGCGTGGTCAGCGAGCCAGATTCGCGCAGCATCAGGGCCAGGTAGCCGAAGCCCTGCGCATCCGTATCCAGCGGGACGGGCAGGGTCAGCACCGGCGCGGTGAACAGGGCCAGCGCCAGCGGGAAGAAGGCGAGCATGCGTCCCGTGGGCGGGGAACCTGTCTCACCTCCTCGCCGGGCCAGCCAGCCCGCGCCCGCGCAGCCCACCAGCACGAGCAGCGCCAGCGCGTCAACAACCGGGGCGCGCCACGCGGCAAGCGCCGCCAGCGCCAGGCTGACGACGGTCACGAGCGCCAGCGCCAGCGCCGCCGCCAGGCCAACCGGCAGCGTGCGCCCCTTCTGGCCCAGGGCCGGGGCCAGCAGCGCGCCCGCGCCGGTCAGCGCCGCGCCGAACAGCAGGATGGGGATCAGCGGTTGCAGAGTCATGCGCGGGATTGTAGCGGCGGGCCGGGCCAGGGGCAAGCGTCCCGCGCGGCTACGCCTCCGGGATGAACGTGATCACGAGGTTGCGCTGGCGCGGGCCGTCAAACTCAAACAGCACCACCCGCTGCCACGTCCCCAGCACCAGCCGCCCCTCCTGCACCGGCACGGTGACATCCGGGCCGAGAATCGTCGCCAGGATGTGATCGGGCGTGTGGCTGGGGTCGTGGGGGTGGCGGTACTGGAGGTTCGGGACCATCGCGGTGAAGGCGTCCAGCATATCCAGGTCGGTGCCGGGGTCGAGGTCGGCGGTGGTCAGCGCGGCGGTGGTGTGCAGGCAGAACACGTGGCACAGCCCGGCGCGGAAGCCCTCCTGCCGGAGCAGCGCGTTGAGGTCATCCGTGAGGTCAACCACCTGCTTGGTTTTGGTCGTGCGTACGGTCTGGTGGGGCATGATTCGCTCCTTTTTCTCCTGTGCAGGGGCATTATACCGCCGGCGGCTCGCCGCCGGGCAGCTCATCCAGGATGCGATCCAGCGCCCCGACCGTCTCCAGGCAGGCGCAGTCCCCCCGCCCGGCGAAAATCTCACGCTTGCGCCCGCCCTCCAGCGCGACCAGCCGCAGCTCCACGCTGGCCGTCATCGTCTCCGCCACGCGGGCCAGCATCACCGTGCGCTCCGGGGAGCGCAGCATGCCGCCTTCGGCCCGGTCCGCCTGGATGGAGAGCCGGTAGCGCTGGCCCTCTACCGGGCCGCTGATCTGCCAGTCGACATGGGTGTCGGTCAGGCGCAGGTGATCGATCTGCGCGCCGGTGTACGTGGCGAAGCGGTACAGCCGCCCCTCGTGCAGCAGGCCGACGATCGTGCCGCGAAAGGCGCTGCCCAGCCAGGGGATGGTGGCCACCGACGCGGTGAGGGACGTGCCCGGCACGGCGAAGTGGTTGCTCTGCAGCCAGATATACGCGCTGGGGAAGGCCTGCCCCCAGTCCTTTTCGCTGTAGCCGCGCCCGGCGTCAAAATCCACGACCCGCCCATCCACCGCCAGCTCGCCCACGATGCCATGATCCAGGCTCACCACGCCGTGATAACACTGCATGAAGGGCAGGTAGGCGTACCAGCCCATGATGCCGGGGGCGGTCAGCGTCACCGGCCAGGGCTTGAGATCGGTGAACTGCAGCGCACCCTGGAGTTTGCGTTCCGGGGTATCCAGCGCCAGCGCGATCCGGTCAGCGCGGAAGTGGTTGGGGCCGATGCGCACGTCAAATTCGGTGGTGGAGGCCTGAAACGCCTCCAGCGGGAAGCGGGCGTAGGTCGCGCGGGCGCGCATGCCGTCCAGCACCTGGATGAAGGCATGCGATTCACGGCCGCCACCCTCGTCCATAAACACGCCGGGGATGATCGCATAGCGGTGCTGCCGGCTGGCATCTACAATCTTGAAATACCAGCCTTCGAAGAAGTTACGGTTTTTGCCGTGCCCGTGGTACAGCGCGGGCTGGCGGAGGGCGCGCCACCAGGTCATAGTCAGCTGGCTCCGGGATCAAGGGGACGATGCCACCAATTGTGGACGATCCTGGTCGTTACCGCTATATCCCGGCACACACAGCGGCGACCCCTGCTGGATCGCCGCCGCGGATAGACTGCAGGGCTAAAATGGACTGCTAGCCCGTGACCGGCACGCTGGTCAGTGGCCGGTCGCCCACCAGGGTGATGTAGTTGCTGAAGACCCAGCCTTCCAGCCCACTGTCCTTGCGGATCTGCAGCCAGCTGCTGTCAGACGTGCGGCCGATGACCTGCGCCCGTTCGCCGGGCTCCAGCGCATCCAGGCGCGGGGAGTCCGTGGTCGCGTAGCGGCGGATGCGCAGGCTGGCGTTCGACTGGGCGAAGAGCAGACTGCCCGCCGGGGCCGGGCTGCCGGAGCTGCCCGCCGCCACCGGCAGGTCGCTCACCGCGCCGCTGAGCGTGACATAGGCCGCGCTGACCCAGCCGGTGAACCCGCTGCCGCTGATCTGCACCCAATTCCCGGTGTCGTTACGCCCGATGGCGCTGTACGTCTCGCCATCGCTGACCTGGGTGAGGATGCTGTTACCCACGCCCGGCCCGCTGCGAACGTTCAGCCGCCCGGTGCTGATCGTGGCGGTCATGGTCTGGGGCAGCGTGATCGCGCCCGCCCCTTCGCGAATCCAGTAGACCATCACGCGGGCCTGGTCGCCGGCGTCAAAATACTCCACCATCACGGTATGCGTACCCGGTGCGAGGTCGATCACCCCGGCGTACTCCTGGTAAGAGGAGGCCGTCCAGGCGTCGATCACGCGCGTGCCGTTCACCGTGACGCGCACGCCGTCATCCGCCCCGGCCACAAAGCGGTAGCGGCCGCCTTCCAGCTCGGGGAAGCCCCACCAGCGCGCGCTGAAGTTATCGGCATTAACCACGCCGGGGATGGGGGACGACCCGCCCCAGTTGTAGTCGATGCTGCTTTCCAGGCGGCCCCCGGCCTGCGGCGGCTGCAGATTCACGTTGTTATAGTATTCCGCCGCCCAGCCACCGGACGCGGTCTGCGCCGCGGCGGGCCGCCAGTTCACAAAGATCGAGGCCTGGTCGCTGCGCTCATAGTACTCCACCCGCACCCAGTAGGTGCCGGGCGAAAGCGTGATCGTCCCGGTGTGGGTGGTTCTTTCCTGGTCGAACCAGGCGTTAATCACCAGCTGGTCGTTGACATACACGCGCACACCATCATCCACGCTGGCGGAAAACGTGTACGTCCCCCCGGCGAACTGCTGCGGGCCGCTCCAGCGGACGGAGAAGTTATCGGTGGGGACCAGCCCCGGCGCAGGGCTGCCCGCTCCCCAGTCAAAGGAAATCGCGTTATCCAGCCGGACGAGATAGGGTGTCCCGCCCAGAAATACGTTGGTGAAATATTCCCCGGTCCACTGGCTCCCGGTATCTGCCGCGGCAGGGCGCACATCCGGCCCCCAGGCCAGCAGCGGCAGCGCAAGCGCCAGGGCCACTGTCAGAATCACAATGCGGCGCAACATGAGCATTTACTCCTTCTTACAATCAACTGCCACTCAGGTAATACGGTAACGACTCGTAACCCCATTATGGCATAAATAACCGGCGCATGCTGAACGCCCGCCTGACGAAACGCCTATGCTGGGCGCGCCGCAGCCCTGTACCCACTGTTCGCCGCGCGGCAGAGCAAGACCCCTAGCGGTTGTTATGCATTTCGCAGCCCTCATCCCCCGGCCCCTTCTCCCTCAGGGCGAAGGAGAGTCGGTTCAGAAGTCCCTCGCCCTGAGGGAGCGGGATTTAGGGTGAGGGCCAAAGGCCAGGTTGTCCCATGAATGTACCCGTCAGGGTGCATAACACGCCCTAGCGGTTAAAGAGCAGGCCGGGATCAATCAACCCCTGACCCAGGCGCGCCCAGCTGGTTTCACTGGGGTTGGTCGCCACCCGGACTTCCAGGTGAACATGCGGCGCCTGCGAGTTGCCGGTTGAGCCGCACGTGCCCAGCGGGTCGCCGGGGCCAACCTGCTGGCCCTGGAACACCTCGCGTGTGTGCAGGTGGGCGTACATCACAAAGGCCGCCGCGCCGGGCATGCCGCGCGCGGTCAGCGCCGCGCGGGTATAGGGCGGCAGCTGCTCGTTCAGGTAACGCACCACCACGTAATTCCCGTAGCCAAAGCCCCAGCCGGGGTCGGAGAACACGCGCGGGTCGCTCAGCGGCCAGCCGTGATCGATGATGCTGGGCTTATCCGGCGTGGCTTTGGTGGCGCCAAAGGAGATGATCACGGTGCCGCCCTCCGGCCCGGCCAGCACCGGCTCCCCGGTCGGCGCGCCCAGGTCCCAGCCCGCGTGGTCGGGCAGCGGGCCAACAAACCCGCGCACCCACCAGTAGTTGGGCAGCGCCAGCGGGGCCGGGTACAGCATCGCGGAGGAGACCAGCCCGTGGGCCACGCTGTCAGCGCCGCGGAAGCTGAGCAGGTCCTCCCGAATCCAGCAATCCCTGCCCTGGGTGTGCACCATCACCCACTTGAAGGCGCCGCCGCCCTCCTCGACGCGCACGTCCAGCACGGCCAGGCGCGCCCCGCGCTCCAGGCGGGTCATCACCGCGTAGGTGGTGGACGGGCCTGACCGAACGTTAATCGCGCCCTGCGCCCCGATCACGATCGCCTCGCAGCCGGGCGGCACGGGGATGGGGGTGTCCAGCCGGTCGCTCACGACCTCGACCTCCGGCGCGGCGGGCGCTTCTTCCTCCGGCTCATCTTCTGATTCTGGCTCATCCGCCGGATGCGACTCATCCGCCGGATGCGACTCATCCGCCGGGATCCACAGCGGCCCGGCATCTTCCGGCTCTGGCCCCACATCCGGCCCCGGCTCATCCGCCGGATGCGACTCATCTGCCGGGATATTGCTCGTGATGGGCGGGGGGTAGGCCTGAGGACGCTTGCTAAGGTCGCGCTGCAGCGCAAAGGCGTAGGTGCGCACGCCCAGCACCGGGTAGCCCGCCGCGCGGTGATCGCCGGGCGCCAGGTCCAGCAGGTCATCCCGCACCCACCCCTCGCGGCCGTCCGGCAGCCGCAGCTTGAGCCACTGGTAGATCTTGCCCTGGAAATGGTTTTCGGTGACGTCCGTCAGGGCGTCGATGATTTCGGCCCGGGTTTCAATGGGAAGCTTGAAGGCCAGCGCATAGCCGGTGCCCGGCCCGGTGCGCACGTTGACCTCCGGAAAATCAGGGATGCCACGGATGATTGCCTGGCTGGGTGTGGTGGACATGACAGTTTCCCTCCTGCTCATCGTTCCTTCGCATCATACACTACTCCGAAGTGAAGATACAATCGGCGCGCAGGCCGCTGCTGCTGGCAGGGGCAGATCGGGCGGGCTATACTCCCCGGCATGTGAGACCCCTTACATTCAACAGGAGCATACCCGTGACTACCCCCACCCCCCAGCAGCTTGAGAAATACGCCGATGTCGTGCTGAAAGTCGGCCTGAACCTGCAGCCCGGCCAGCGCCTGTTCATCCGCTGCCCGATAGACGCGCAGACCCTGCCCCTGGTGCGCGTGATCACCGCCCGCGCCTACCAGCTCGGCGCGCGCTACGTGGCGACCCTGTGGAGCGATGAGCAGCACGCCAGGATCCGGCTGGAAAACGCCCCGCGCGATTCCTTTGAGGAGTACCCCGATTACCTGGCCGCCGCGCCGCTGGAATTCGTGCGTAACGGCGACGCCATGCTCTCCATCCACGCCAGCGACCCCGACCTGCTGGCCGGGCAGGACCCCGACCTGATCGCCACGCTGCGCAAAACCGCCGCGATCCGCAACCAGGAGCTGAGCGCGCTGGTCTCCGGCATGGCGATCAACTGGCTCGTGATCAGCATCGCGGTGGAAAGCTGGGCCAGCAAGGTCTTTCCGGAGGCAACGCCCGAAGTGGGCGTGGAAGGGCTGTGGAACGCGATCCTGGCCATGTGCCGCATCAACGAGCCCGACCCGGTAGCCGCCTGGGAAGCGCACCTGGCGCAGCTGGAAGCGCGGCGGCAGACCCTGACCACCCGGCAGTACGCGGCCTATCGCTTCACCGGCCCCGGCACCGACCTGACCGTGGGCATGCCGGAGAACCATGTGTGGTGGGGCGGGTCCTCTACCGCCGGGAACGGCATCACCTTTACGCCCAACCTGCCCACCGAGGAAGTGTTCTCCCTGCCGCACGCCGAGCGCGTAAACGGCACGGTGGCCGCCAGCAAGCCGCTGATCATCGGGGGCAGCCGGGTGGAGGGCTTCAGCCTGACGTTTGAGAACGGCGCGGTGACGAACGTCAGCGCCGAGGTGGGCGAGCAGCACCTGCGCCACCTGCTGGATACAGACGAGGGCGCGCGGCGGCTGGGCGAGATCGCCCTGGTGCAGCACAGCTCCCCGATCGCGCAGTCCGGCCTGCTGTTCTACAACACGCTCTATGACGAGAACGCGGCCAGCCACCTGGCGCTGGGGCGCGCCTATCGCATCTGCCTGGAAGGGGGCGAAAGCATGAGCGACGCGGACTTCCAGGCGGCGGGCGGCAACACCAGCCTGATCCACACCGACTTCATGATCGGCGGGCCGGAGGTCGACGTGGATGGCATCACCGCCGATGGCCGCGCGGAGCCGGTGATGCGCCGGGGCGAGTGGGCGCTTTAGCCCCGCACGCCTGAACCGTGCGACCGTATGATACATTCATACGACCCGCACGTCAGGTACGTGCGACCCGCACGTTAGCCGGGCAGAGGGCAGCCGCCTGATTCCCGTCAAGTTATGGCGCGTGAAGTCGTCTATTCTTAAAACGTGGTGCGGAATTGATGGCCCCCCACAATTCCAAATCCATGAACCCCCAAATTCCCCGAATACCCGGCGCTCCTCCCTGTGAGGAGCGTCTGGGGTTTATGCTCATGTGGCGCGCTGGTGACAGCCTCATTAAGGTTACAACCAGATGGCATGGTAGTTTTTTTGAAACCTAAATCAAACGAAAACTTAACCTTACAGGCGAGTGGTGGTACACTCTAGACATCATGTTTAACCGTGTACTTATTCTTGTTTCGGAAAAGGCCACCCGGATAATGCCCGAAACCCGCCTGCTGGTGATCGAAGATGATCCCGATATCGCCGATTTGCTGCTTGCCTATTTTGGATTACGTCAGGAGTACACCCTTTTTCACGCCGCGGATGGACAGGAAGGCATTACCCTGGCCCGCACGCAGCACCCCACCCTGATTCTGCTGGATGTGATGCTGCCGGATATGTCCGGCTGGCAGGTGGCCGAAGCGCTGCGCACCGCGGCCCTGACGCGTTACATCCCCATCATCTTCCTCTCCCAGCTCAGCCAGCGGCATGACCGCCTGCGCGGCCTGGAGCTGGGCGCCGACGACTACATCACCAAGCCGTTCGATATGGAGGAACTGCGCCTGCGCATCCAGGCTGTGCTGCGCCACGCGATGCAGGCCCGCCTTTTTGAGCCGCGCACCGGGCTGCCCGGCGCGCCCCTGATCGCGGAGGAGCTGGAGCGGCTGGTCAGCCAGCCCGGCTGGGAGCGCATGGACATCACAATCCAGCACCTGGAAGCGTTCCGGGAGGCCTACGGCTTTATGGCCGCGGACGAGGCGCTGGGGGCGGCCGCGCAGATCATCCTGGACACGCTGAACGAGCTGGGCACGCCGGACGATTTCGCCGGTATCACGGATGATGACCGGCTGCTCGTCATCACGCACAGCGGGCAGCCCGCAGCCCTGGCCCACACCATTCGCGAACGGTTCACCGCCCGCAGCCGGCTGCTGTATAACTTCCGGGATGTGGAGCGCGGGCATATCGTGCTGTTCCCCGGCACCGCGCAGGAGAAACACGTCCCGCTGATGCGCCTGCTCACGGGCGCGCAGGATGCCGGGGCGGACGTGCAGGCTGCGGGGGTGTAGGGGGCGGTTAGCGGTTGCCGGTTGGCGCTTGAATAGTCCACCGAATCGATTTAGCAGTAAATTGGCGGATTTTGAAGGCGATACGGCGGTTCACGGCGAATGAGTCCATTCACGGCGAATGAAGTCATTCGCATCGCTCCAGGTCGGGTGATCTTTGCAGCGGCGGGATGACGCTTTTTTTCCAGAATAGTACGGCTATGTCAGACACGGTATTAGCAGCGTCGCTTTGCAAAGCGACGCTGCACACAGGCCGCATCGATCAGCCAGAATTGATACTGCCATAGCCGCATCAAACAGGTAAATATCGTTATCCCGACGCGTGCCTTCCAATTGCTAAAACATTCCGACAGATCGCTCAATAGCCAACAGCCAATAGCCAACCGCTAACCAGCCAATAGCTAACCACCTTGCGCCATATCCACAAATGCTTTCCCACTGGCTCCTGCCTCTGTTACAATGGTGAATGTCGACCCATTTACTCTCAATGGAGGTGTATCTCATGCAACGTGTTGCTCACCCGCGGCTCACCCCCGCTCTCATCCTGTTCACGCTGGTGAGCGTGCTGCTGGCGGCCTGCCAGCCCGCCACCCCGGAACCGGAAGGCATTGTCCCCGGCGCGGACGCCCCGCCGTTCACCCTGTCCGCCGCGGATGGCAGCGAGGTCGCGCTGGCGGATTACGCGGGCACGCCCGTCCTGCTCTTCTTCCACATGGCCATGGGGTGACCGCCCTGCATGCAGCAGGTCGTGGACCTGCAAAATGACCCGGGGTTCCAGTCGCTCGGCGTGGAAGTGCTGAGCATCGCCTTTGACAGCGCGGAAGAACAGGCCCAGGGCGCGGTGGAATTCGGCATCACGGATGTACCGCTGCTGGTGGACGCTGACCATGCCGTATCCGAGGCCTATGACGTGCTCCAGTGGGCGGTGCGCACCGGGGAGCCGGGCCACACATTCATCCTGGTGGATGCAGAGGGCAAGATCGCCTGGGTGCGGGATTACGGCGCGGCGGAGAACGGCGGCCTGATGTACGTCCCGGTGAACGACCTGGGCGCCCAGATCGCGGAAAGCCTGGACGGCTAGCGGCCTGTGTCGAGCGGCATAGCGCCGAGCGAAAACAAAGGCAGGAAGCCAGAGACAAGAAAACGCGCCAGGCAGGGGCGCAGCATGTCGGATGGAATCCGATCGCCGCGCCCCACCTGGCATGCCCGGCACGGCGGAAATCGCAGGGGACGCGAGCGAAAGAATCAATCAAAGATTCCCCTTGATTCCCTCGATCCGTCTGATCCGTGTTGAATTGCCTTTCACGACACCCGACGCCAATCCGCCCGCCGCGCCCCTCATCCCCCGGCGTTGATGTCCACGCGTGGCAGGCGCGGCAGCAGGCTCGTCACGATATGGTAGTTGATCGTCCCGGCCATGCGCGCCAGGCCCTCCGCGCTGATCGCGGCCTCCCCCTGCCGCCCCAGCAGCACGACCTCATCATCCAGCGCGACCCCCGAAATACGCGAAACATCCACCACAAACTGATCGGTGCAGACCCGGCCCACCAGCGGCGCGCGCTGCCCCCGGATCAGCACAGCCCCCTGCCCGCTGAGCAGACGCGGGTAGCCATCCCCATACCCCACCGGGACCAGCGCCACCGTCATCGCCCGCGGCGCGATAAACGTGCGGTCATAGCCCACGCTGGCCCCCGCCGGGATGCGCCGGACGCGCCCCACGCGGCTTTTGATCGCCAGCGCCGGCCGCAGCGGGACATCCTGGCGCACATCGGCGCTGGGGAACAGGCCGTACAGCACGATGCCGGGCCGCGCGCCGTTCAGCAGCGTTTCTGGCAGGTCGAAGATCGCGCTGCTGTTGGCGATATGGCGCAGCGGCGGGCATAACCCGGCGGCTTCCAGCCCGGCCAGTGCCGCCTGAAAACGCGCGAACTGGGTATGCACGTAGGACTTATCCGCGTTATCCGCCGTGGCGAAGTGCGAGAAGATGCCGGTCGCGCGCACGCCGGGCAAACCCGCCAGCCACGCCGCGAACGGCTCCACCTCATCCAGCGGCAGGCCGAAACGGCTCATGCCGGTGTCGATCTTCAGGTGAACGGCCGCGGGCGCGCCCTGTTCCGCCGCGGCGCGGGCCAGCGCCTCCACCACCGCGCGGTCGCCCACCGCCAGCGTGATCCCGGCCCGCACCGCGGCGGGCGCTTCATCCGGGGCGGCATAGCCCAGCGTCAGGATCGGGGCGGTGATGCCCCCGGCGCGCAGTTCCAGCGCCTCTGACACCCGGCTGACGGCCAGCATATCCGCGCCATGCGCCAGCACCGACCGGGCGCAGGGCAGCAGGCCGTGGCCGTAGGCGTTGGCCTTCACCACCGCGATCAGGCTGACGGCCGGGCCAATCAGGGCGCGGATCGTCCGCGTGTTGTGCGCGATGGCGGCGTGGTCGATCTCGACGTAGGATAGCGGGGTGGTCATGGGCGGGCCTCATGGTGATGGCGGGTCGGGTCACGCGGGGGAGTATACCCGCTCCCGACGCAGCGGGGGGGAACGCAAAATCGCCACCCGGTCTGGCCGGATGGCGGCGGTTTGTGTGTGTAATGCGGGCGGCGGAGATGGTCAGGGCTGGCCCAGGTGGGTCTTGAGGTCTTCCACCAGCGCATCGGGATCAGCGATGCCCTTGCTCGCCATGAGATCGCCCAGTGTGCCCCAGTACGGCTCGCCGCAGACGATACACACCACCTTGCGGTCGGCCAGGAATCCCGCCGCTTCCGGGTGGGCCTCCAGCAGCGCGTCCACGGTGAGCTTCAGCGTAATGTCCACGGCTCGTCCCTCAGCTTACTTGACGCGCGCCAGCACGTCGCCTTCTTCCATCAGCAGGTAGGTCTTGCCATCCATCTTGATCTCGGTGCCGCTGTACTTCGGGAAGATCACGATATCGCCGACCTTCAGGTCGGTGACCATTTCCTCTTCGCTGCCAACGGCTTCGATCGTGCCCTGCTGCGGCTTTTCCTTGGCGGATTCGGGCAGGTACAGGCCGGAAGCGGTCTTGTCCTCGCCCTCGCTCGGCAGGATCAGGACACGGGCACCCAGGGGTTCAATATTGACACTCATCGTTCCAGTTCTCCTTCATGCATGCAAGTATGACAGACAGGCGTCACACGCAAAAACGCAGGGGTTATCCAGCGCCGGGATGTCCCGGCCAGCTTACTGCTCGTAGCTCTTAATCTCCAGCAGGGCGTTGATCTGCGGCTTGTCAAAGCCGCGCACGATTTTACCGCCGATATCCAGCACCGGCACGCCCATGGACCCGGTGCGGCGCATCACGTCGCGGGCGGCGGCCGGGTCGCGGCTGATGTCCACCTCGCGGAATTTGACCTGGTGCTGGCGCAGGTAGCGCTTGGCCGCGGTGCAGTAGGTGCAGGTCGGGGTAGTGAAGATGATCACACGCTTCTGTTTGGGTTTGGCTGTGTCTCTGGCTGGCATAGTCACCTCGCAGATCAGGCGGGGGCGTTACCGGTCGATCATAACGCCCCCGAAATGGTTCACTGTGAATGCGGGCTTACCCCGCCATCGCTTCCTGGAGCTTATCCAGCAGCATCTGCTCCGGCGCGGCGCCTTCGATGAAGGTTTCCTCGTTGATAACCGTGCGCGGCACGCCCATCACGTTGTAGCGCATGGAGAGCTGCGGGAACTCATTGGCTTCCACCATGTCGCTGCGCACCTTGGCGGAGGCGAAGGCCAGCCGGTGGGCCAGGATCACGGCGCTGGGGCAGTACGGGCAGGTGGGCGTCACAAACACCTGGAGGTGCAGGTCGCCTTCCAGCGCGTCCAGATAGGCCAGGGTGTCAGCGGACAGCTCGGCGTCACCGTTGGAGACCAGCTTCAGCCCTTCCAGCAGGGACATGAACTCGTACCCGGACGGGATGCCAAAGAAGCGAATGCCGTAATCCTGGTCATTTTCGCCCAGCAGCACGATCGCGGGGATCTTGTCAACGTTCAGGTCTTTGGCGTAGGCTTCGTCGCCCACAAAATCGCGCACGTCAAGCGTGATCAGGTCGCTCAGCTCGGCCACTTCCTCCGCGATCTGGCGGGTTTCGGCGCAAAGCTGGCACTCGAATTCCTGGGTAAAGACGACCATCTTGACCGAGCCGGTCAGGGCCGTCAGCATTTCGCGGACATCTTCGCGGGTCTTATCATCCATTAATGGCATCGCTGCCCTCCTAGTGTTTACCCACACGGGTTGCATGGGTTTTCTGCCTTACTGGTAGCTTGGATGCTGTGGCGCGGGCAAAAGTTACATGCGGGGCGCGCCGGGGCGTGTTAGAGTTTCGCAAGAAAACGACCGCGCCGGGCAAACAAGGAGAACCGTTCCCATGACCTTCCCGCCGATCAAGCCGGACCGCTGCCTGCTGTGGATTTCGCTGCATGAGGATGAGGGGGTGAAGGCCCGTTACGCCGCGCTGCGGGAGGTGCTGCGCGGCTGCCGCCTGCACCCGCTGGACACCACCGCCGGGGGCGAGCTGGTGATCGTGGACGCGGCCGCGTTTGAGGCGCGGCTCGCGGAAGTGCAGGCCGCGCTGGGCGCGGGCGATATGCTGCACCGCATCAGCAGCACCGGCAGCGGCCGCCTGACCGTGGACGTGATCGCGCCGCCGGACGTGCAGGCCGACCGGCTGCCCAACCGCCCGCCGGAGCGCCGCCCGCCCTGGCTGCGCTGAGCGTGCGGCGGAGGTCAGTCCTGCGTCAGGCTGTCCAGCACGGTGGGGATGCAGCGGCTCTCGCGGGCGCAGACCAGCGCCAGCAGTGGGCCGGCCACCGGGCCAGGCCGCGCGATGCGCTGGCTGAAGCGCGCCACCGTCCGGTCGCGGGCGGTCACCAGCGGCGGGCGCTGCTCCGGGGGCGCGGCGGCCAGCTGCTCCGCAAAGGCCCAGGCCGCGTCGCGGGCGGTCTCCAGGCTGAAGCTCACCACGGCCTCATCCATGCGCAGCGCCACCCGATCCAGCACGCCCAGCAGCGGCGAGACCTGCGCGACCTCACGCTGCACGCGATCCACCAGCCCGGCCAGGATCAGGTTCAGCCGGTCGAAGTCGCGGTGCAGCAGGGGCGTCAGGCCGTCCGGGGCGCAGTCCACCACCGAGAGGCCGAGGTCATAGCTGATGTGGGCGTTCATGCCCAGCAGCAGGTGCTGGACGAGGCGCAGGCGCGGGTTGTGGGCGGCTTCAAAGGCCACGTTCCAGGTCGCGCAGATCGGCAGCCCGTTTTGGTAGCGGTGCATGGCCTCCAGGTAGCGGTTGGCGAACAGCACGTCCAGCTCCAGCAGGCGGGCGTTATCCTCAAAGAATCCGGCGGCACACTTGTCACGCACATCCAGTGTGGTGCGCCGGTACAGCGCCGCAAAAAAGCCGTGGCGGGTATTCTCCCGGCGGGACTGCGCGATGATGTCATCCAGGGCGTCAATTACGTCGTCAATCGTCGTGGCGTACATGGGCGTCCAGGGTACGGTTCAGGCCGGGCGGGGGATTCAGCGCCCGCGCGGCAGCGGGCAGGGTCAGGGGCGCGCGAACGGGTCGAAGAGCTTCTCGTGCTCCTGCAGGGCGTAGCGGTCGGTCATCCCTGCGATGTAGTCGCATACCACGCGGTGCAGGCTGCGCTGTTCCAACTGGGCCTGCACGCTGGTGGGCAGCTCCTCCGGCTGGCGGATGTACTCGTTGAAGATGCGGGTGACGAAGCGCTCCGCCTTCGCCGCCATGCGCACCACCCGGTAATGGCGGTAGAGCTGGCCGTAGAGCAGGTCTTTCAGCTCCCGGTTCATGCGCGTGTACTCCTCGTTGTGGCCGATCACGTTGTAGGGCAGGGCCTGCAGCGCGGCCAGCGAGTCCGGCTGGGCGCGTTCCAGCACGGCGCTGGTGTGCGTGATCACGTCGTCGATCTCCAGCCCGATCATGCGCCGGATCAGGCGGTAGCGCACCATGTCATCGAAATGCTGGCCGTCCCAGCCGATGCTGTCGCACAGCATCTGCCACAGCTCCAGGTGCTGTACCTGCTCCACGCTGAGCATGCCGGAGCGCAGGCCGTCGTCCAGGTCGTGGGCGTTATAGGCCAGCTCGTCCGCGACATTGCAGATCTGGGCCTCCAGGCTGCCGCGCGTGGCCGGGTCATAGTCGGCGGCATCGGCGATGTCATACTCGGATTCGTGCTTGACAATCCCCTCCAGCAGCTCGTAGGTCAGGTTCAGGCCGTCCCACTCCGGGTAGCGCTGTTCCAGTTTGGTCACGATGCGCAGCGTCTGCTTGTTGTGGTCAAAGCCGCCGTGGTCGGCCATCAGCTCGTTCAGCACGCGCTCGCCGGAATGCCCGAACGGCGAGTGGCCGATGTCATGCACCAGGCAGATCGCCTCCACCAGGTCTTCGTTGGCGCCCAGCGCGCGGGCGATGCTGCGCCCGATCTGGGCGACTTCCAGCGTGTGGGTCAGGCGGGTGCGGTAGTAGTCGCCCTCATAATTCACGAACACCTGGGTTTTGTATTCCAGGCGGCGGAACGCGGTGGTGTGGATGATGCGGTCGCGGTCGCGCTGGAAGGCGGTGCGGAACTCCTGTTCCTGCTCGGGATGCTCGCGCCCCCGGCTCTGGCTGGCGTGCGTGGCATAGGGCGCGAGGGTCTGCGCTTCAATCGCCTCGCGGCGCGCTCGGGTGATGGACATTCGGGACTCCTTTCGGCTGGCGTCAGTCCCACAGGTCAACCGTGGCACCTCACGCGGGACGCGTGTGAGGCTAATCATACAACGAGTCAGGAGCAGCGCGCCAAGCGAAAGCGGAGGCAAAAATCAAGCGGCCAGAGGCAGGAGGCAGCAGAAAAGCAGCGAGCGTCCTGCGGCGTAGCGGCCAGCGAAACCACGCCCAACGTATAGGGGCGGTTCGCGAACCGCCCGGAAAAGCGGATGGCATTCCATCCGGCATGCTGCGCCCCGCGGAATCACACCCCGCCCCGCCCGGCGCTGTCAGGCAAACGCCGCCGGATGGTCAGCCGGGCATGGGCGGCCCGTCAAGCACCGCCGGCCGCACGCCGGTACACTGGGCGGAGTGTCCGAACTGCCGGAGGATGGACGAGATGAGCGACTACACCGCCCTGATTCGCGCGGACTTCGACCGGCTGGCGCCCCACTACCGGGAAGGCTGGTCGCATAACACGCACTACCACGCTTACCTGCTGCGCCATATCCCCGACCCCTGCCATGACGCGCTGGATGTCGGCTGCGGGATCGGGACCTTCACCTGCGAGCTGGCCCGCCGCGCCCACCGCGTGACCGGTATCGATCTCTCCCCCGCCATGCTGATCCGCGCCCGCCAGCGCGCCGCCGCCTTCCCGAACGTCACCTGCCAGGAAGCCGACATCATGACGCTCCCCCTCGCGCCAGAGTCGGTTGACTGCATCGCCTCGATCGCTGCGCTGCATCACGTCCCCCTGGCGGAGGTGCTGCCCCGCCTGCGGGCGGCGCTGCGACCGGGCGGCGTGCTGCTGGTGCTTGACCTGTATGCCGCGGCCACCTGGCGCGACTACCTGGCGGGGGCCGCCGGGACGCTGGCGCACCTGATCCTGCAGGCCCGCCATGGTGACGCGCGCCGCCGTTCCCCGGAGGCGGAGCAGGCGTGGCGTGACCACGGGCGGCACGACACCTACCCGACGCTGCGGGCGGCTCAGGAGGCGTATGCCGCCGCGCTGCCCGGCGCTCAGATCCGGCGGCATCTCCTGTGGCGCTACTCGGTGGTCTGGCGCAAATCGGCCGACGGCTGACACATAACCAGCATCTGCGGATTGCCAGCAATCCGGCGCCCGTGTTATTGTCAGAATACAGCGTGCCATTGATTCTGCCGGCGATACTATTCGGGAATACAGCGCCCCTATGCCCACTATTCTGGTTGTTGACGACGAAGCGAACATCCGCAACCTGGTGAAGGCCTACCTCGAAGCCGAGGGCTACACCGTCCACCTGGCGGAGGACGGCCCCGGCGGGCTGGCCGCGTTCCGCCGCTACCACCCCGATCTGATCGTGCTGGACATCATGCTGCCGGGCATGGACGGCCTGGCCGTGCTGCAGGCCATCCGCCGCGAATCGGATGTGTATGTACTGCTGCTCACCGCCCGCTCGGAGGAACCGGACCGGATCATCGGGCTGACTGTGGGCGCGGACGACTACCTGACCAAGCCCTTCAGCCCGCGCGAGCTGGTGGCCCGCGTGAAGGTGATCCTGCGCCGGGCGCGCGGGGCGGGCGGCGGGGAGCCTGACGTGCTGGCCTTCCGGCACATCCGCATCGACGGGCAGCGTCACCAGATCTGGCGCGACGAGGTGGAGATCCCCCTCACCGCGCTGGAGTTCAAGCTGCTGCGCACGCTGGCGACCTACGCCGGGATGGTCCTCAGCCGGGATCAGCTGCTCGAACGGGTGTGGGGCTATGACTTCTTCGGGGAGCCGCGCGTGGTGGATGTCCACATCGGGCGCATCCGCCAGAAGCTGGAGCCCGACCCCGCCAACCCCGCCTACCTGCTCACCGTGCGCGGGGTGGGCTATAAGTTTGAGGATGAACGGGCATGAAGCTGCGCTGGAAGTTCTTCCTGTCGTACCTGGCTGTGATCGGGCTGGTGCTGGCGGCGATTATCATCGCCACGGCTGTGGTCGCCCCGGTGGAGTTCTCCGGGCGGCTGCAGTTCATGCGCATGCCGGAGGCGCTGGGGCGCGGCAACTGGCGCGCGCTGGTCACCCCGGAGGCGGCAACCCCGGATATAGGCGGCATGCCGATGATGGGCCTGCGCCAGAACCAGGAGCTGGTGACCCACTTCCTGGAGGAAATTCAAGGCGAGCTGAACACGAATTTCCGCGAGTCGATCCGGCGCGCGCTGCTGATGGCGGGTGGGCTGGCCGTGATCGCGGCGGCGCTCGTCAGCCTGTGGATCAGCCAGCGCATCGTGAAGCCGATCCACGCCCTGGGCGCGGCCAGCCAGCGCATCGCGGCGGGCCACTATGAGGAGCGCCTGTTCGCCACAGGGGAGGATGAGCTGGCCGACCTGACGCGCAGCTTCAACCAGATGGCGGCGGCGCTGGCCGAAACCGAGACCATGCGCCAGCAGCTCATCGCGGATGTCAGCCACGAGCTGAAAACCCCGCTTTCCACGATCAAGGGCTATATGGAGGGCCTGCAGGACGGCGTGATCCAGCCTACGCCGGAGGCGTTCCAGCTCATCCACCGGGAGGCGGACCGCCTCCAGCGGCTGGTGTATGACCTGCAGGAGCTTTCCCGCGCGGAATCCGACCAGCTCCAGCTGCACATCGACACCCACGACGCAAACGAGCTGGCAGCTTCCGCGGCGGAATGGCTGCGCCCGCAGTTCGCCGACCGCCAGATCACACTGACCGTCCAGCCGCTGGCCGTCCCGGCCCGGGTGCGCGCCGACTTTGACCGCGCGCGCCAGGTGCTGCTCAACCTGCTGGGCAACGCGCTCCAGTACACGCCGGAAGGCGGGGCGGTGACGCTGGCGGTCAGCCAGGTTATGGCGCAGGGCGCGCCCCTGATCCGCTACGCCGTGACTGACACCGGGGCCGGGCTGGCCCAGGCCGACCAGGAGCGCATCTTCCAGCGCTTCTACCGGGTGGATCAGTCCCGCGCGCGCAGCAGCGGTGGCAGCGGCATCGGCCTGACCATCGCCCGCCACATCGCGGAGGCGCACGGCGGACGGCTGTGGGCGGAAAGCCCCGGCCCCGGCCAGGGCAGTACGTTCTACCTCACCCTGCCGGCGGCGGGCTAAGGGCGGCTCACACGTCGCGCGCGGCGCCTTCCCGCAGGCCGAATTCGGCCAGCACCTGCGCCAGCCAGGTTTTCACGCGCTCGGCGGTCAGGCTGGACTCGTTGTCCTCGTCCAGCGCCAGCCCTTTGAAATAGCCATCCTCCAGCGCCAGCGAGGCCTCCACCTGGTAGCCTTCCGCCGGCCAGCGGCCCACCAGCGTTGCGCCCTGCGCCGTGAGCTGCTCGGCCAGCATGCCCACCGCGTCCAGGTACGTGTCCGGGTAGCCGTACTGGTCGCCCAGCCCGAAGATCGCGACCTTTGTACCGCTGAGGTCCAGCCCGTCAATCTCCGCCAGGAAGATGTCCCAGTCGGTCTGCATCTGGCCGATGTCCCAGGTAGGCACGCCCAGGATCAGGTGTTCCCAGCGGGCGAAATCTTCCGGCTGGGCGAAGGCGATATTGGTGGCAGCAGCCATATCCGGCCGGAGTGCGTTGAGCTGCTGCTCGATCTCGTAGGCGACGTATTCTGTCGCTCCCGTCGACGTTCCGAAGTACAGTCCGATCTCAGGCATGTGCAGTCCTCACTTTCTTTGCCCGCCCCCGACTGTGAGTGTCAGGGGTTTCAGGATAAAAAAGATATTTATCATTATAATCATATAAATTTAGATTTATTGTCACCTGAGGTTTGTCATGCCCGCGCCTGCCATTGGTCAGCAGCCCTCATCAGTTACTTACCCGGCCGTCACGCAATTGTTACATTCCGGCAACACGGGGTTTACACACCCGCGGCATACTGGGGACACATGCGAACACGCGCATGGCTTTACTGGTACGAGCAAAACATCAAAGGAGCAAGACAATGCGCAGAAGTATGACGGTAGGGCTGGCCCTTGTGCTGGTGCTGGCGCTCGGCGTGACAGCGGTGTTCGCCCAGGGGCCGCGTGGCAACCAGGGCTGGATGGCGGGCGGCTGGGGCGCTGGCGCCAACCTGGAGGCGATCGCTGAGGCCCTGGGGATGGATGAAGCGGCCCTGCTCGATGCGCTGCAGGACGGCCAGACCGTGGCCGAGATCGCTGAAGCGCAGGGCGTGGCCCTTGAAGACGTGATCGCCGCGCTGACGGCGGACGTTGCCGCCGACCTGGCCGCCGCGGTTGAAGCGGGCGACCTGAGCCAGGCCCAGGCTGACGCCCGGCTGGCGCTGCATGCCGCCAACCTGGAAGAATTCCTGAATAACCAGACCTTCGCGGGGCGTTTCGGCCGCTTTGATGGCATGCCGATGCTGGGGATGCGCTTTATGGCGGGCGGCAATATGCTGGACAGCGTGGCTGAAGCGCTGGGCCTGGACGCGGACGACCTGATCGCCGCGCTGCAGGACGGCCAGAGCGTGGCCGACGTGGCCGAAGCCCAGGGCGTGGCGCTGGAAGATGTGAGCGCAGCGCTGCTGGCCGAGGCCAGCGCAACACTGGCTGAGGCAGTTGAGGCCGGCGATATCTCGCAGGCAGAGGCCGACGCGCACCTGGTGCTGATGCAGAGTCACCTGGAAGCCATGCTCACCAGCGCGCTGCCCATGTTCAGCGGCCGGATGTTTGGCGGCGGGATGTTCGGCGGGATGATGATGCGCGGCTTTGACGACGGCGACTTTGGCCGGGGCATGATGGGCCGGGATAACATGCCGGGCCGGGGCATGATGGATCGGATGCCGCGCGGCGGGATGCGCGGCGGGTTCTAGGCCCTGCCAGCATCACAAAAATCACACGGCCTGTGCCGGGGGCAACCCCGGCCGGGCTTTTTCTCAGGCCCGGCGGGCGGTGCGTAGTCCCCTCACGCGCCGCCCGTTTTTGTTTGCGGGGCAACAAAAAAAGCCACCCGGATCGGGTGGCTTCTGCTGCGTGCCTGGAGGGATTCGAACCCCCGACTTTCTGCTCCGTAGGCAGACGCTCTATCCACTGAGCTACAGGCACACTCAACAGGGGCTATTATACAATCGAGGGGGGGGCTGTCAAGTGTCGATTCGGCGGGGCCGGGCGCCCGCCGCGCGGTTGTTCTCCGGCTGACAATGGCTTACTATTGGCGCAGATCGAGGGGCTGTTTCCCCCCGGAGGAGCGCACCCATGGACCTGGCCGCAAAACTCGCGATCAATACCACCCTGGCGGAAAAAATCCTGGTCGGCTTTGTGCAAGACGCGATCACGAAGACCGGCTTCAGCCGCGCCGTGATCGGGCTTTCCGGCGGGCTGGACAGCGCCCTCAGCGCCTACCTGGCCGCCGCCGCGCTGGGGCCGGAGAATCTCCTGGCGGTGCGCATGCCCTACGCCTCCAGCAGCCCCGACAGCCTGACCGATGCGCAGGCCGTGATCGACGCGCTGGGCCTGCCCAGCCTGACCGTGGAGATCACGCCCTTTGTGGAGCCGTACTTCCAGCAGAACCCGGGCCTCAGCCCCACGCGGCGCGGCAACGTGATGGCCCGCATGCGCATGATCATCCTGTATGACCAGTCGGTGGAATTCAGCGGGCTGGTGATGGGCACCAGCAACAAGACCGAAATGCTGCTGGGCTATTCCACAATCTACGGGGATAACGCGGCGGCGCTCCAGCCGCTGGGCGACCTCTATAAGACCCAGGCGCGCCAGCTTGCGGCGGCGCTGGGCGTGCCGCAGGCCATCCTGGCCAAGCCGCCCTCCGCTGACCTGTGGGCCGGGCAGACGGACGAAGCCGATATCGGTTACACCTACGCCGAGCTGGATAAGCTGCTTTACCTGCTGGTGGATGAGCGCTACACGCCGGAGGAAGCCGTCGCGGCCGGTTTCGCGCGCGAGATGGTGGAGGCAATCTGGCGGCGGGTGCGGGCCAACCACTACAAGCGCACCATGCCCGCCGTCGCCAAGCTCAGCCGCCGCACGATCGGCCACGATTTCCTTTACCTGCGGGACTGGGCGGGGTAGCGCCGGGCTTACTCCGGCAGGTCGTCGGGCGGGGCGGAGGCCGACTGCTGCTTCTTGTGGGTGTCCCCGATGCCGGGGAACCACTCGTCGGGGAACGCCCCGGCCTCCCGCGTGAGCTGCAGGCCGCCCAGGTCGCGGGCGATGACCTCGGCCTCGTGCGGGCGCGCCCAGATCACGCTGTCCAGCTGGACGGCGCGCGCCCCGGCCTCGATAAACGTGCGCGCATCCTCTGCGGAGTGGATGCCGCCCGCGCCGATCACGGGCAGGTCGTAGGACTTCACCGCTTCCACCACCCGCGCCACGGCATACAGGGCCTGCGGCAGCACCAGCGGGCCGAACACCCGCCCGCGCACCAGCCGCCCGGTCAGCGGGTCACGCACGATCCCGCGCGGCGGCGCGCTCACCACCACGCCCCCGGCCTCGCTCTGCGCCACCACCAGCGCCAGCTCCACCGCCCGCTCCAGCGGGACGCGCACCAGCAGCGGGAGCTGCGTGGTATGCACGATCGTGTTGATCAGGCTGTAGCCTTCCTCCACGGTGGCGTCCTCATGCAGGCCCAGCTCAAAGCCCTGCACGCCGGTCAGATTCATCAGCGTGCGCACACAGCGCCGCAGGTCGCCGGGGTTGCGATCCAGCAGGTGGACGATCACCGGCACCGGGGCGTTGGCCCAGTTCTGGCGGTACTTCTTGGCCACCTTCTCCGCGCCGGGGTTGGGCAGGCCGGTGTGCAGCAGCACGCCGCCCGCCAGCGGGACGGTGTTCGGGCCGTTGGCCACCTGGCGCGGCCGCAGCGACACCGGGTCGGTGACGATCGCGCCGAATTTCTCCGTTTTGATCAGGCGGACGTAGCGATTGCCATAGCCAAAGGTGCCGGCGGCGGGCATCACGGGCGAGTCGATGATCAGGCTGTGCTTGCCGGGGCGGGTCAGTTCGATATCCATCCGGGTCAGGCCCTTACCTCATAGAAGGTCGGTCAGCGTTCTGCTGCCAATTGTAGCCCCGCTGAGGACGGGGGGCCAGCCCGCACCGGGCCGGTATGTTACAATGGGCACATATTGACAACCCCACCCGGCTGGGTGACAATTTACGCAGCCCGCTGGCAGGCTACGTCTTTGTTAGCGGCGCTGTGGGTTGTTACCGGTCGTGTGACTAGAAAAGGGAAAAATGCCGTGATACCTGGGGTCCAGAAAGATGCTGAACAACGCATGAAATCTGCGCTTACCGTGCTGGATGAAGACCTGGCCGGGCTGCGTACCGGGCGGGCCAGCGCGGCACTTGTGGAAAAGCTGACGGTTGATTATTACGATGCGCCCACCCCGCTTTACCAGCTGGCGGGCATCACCATCCCCGAGCCGCAGCAGATCTCCATCCGGCCCTATGACCGCAATACGCTCAAGATCATCGAAAAGGCCATTCTGGCTTCAGACCTGGGCCTGACCCCCAACAACGACGGGGTCAACATCCGCCTGAACCTGCCGCCGCTGACCGAAGAACGGCGCAAGGACCTGGTGAAGTTCGTCAGCAAGCGGGTGGAAGAGGCCAAGGTTGCCGTGCGGAACGTGCGTCGGTCGGCTATTGATGACCTGCGCAAGCTGGAAAAGAACAAGGAAATCTCCGAAAACGAACGGGATAACGCCATCGAGACGATCGATAAGCTCACCAATCGTTATATCGAGGAGATCGAGGCCGCCGGCAAACGCAAAGAACAGGAAGTCATGGAGGTCTGACCCTGCGTGGATACCAATGACCCGATGGCCTCGCCAGAGGCGCTGCCCGAAAATATCCCGCATCATATCGCCATCATCATGGATGGCAATGGGCGCTGGGCCAAAGCCCGCAACCTGCCGCGCAGCGCCGGGCATGAAGCCGGCACGGAAAACCTGCGGCGGGTGATCCGCGGCTGCGTGGAGTTCGGGGTCAAAATCCTGACCATTTACGCGTTCTCCACCGAAAACTGGGGGCGGCCTCGCTGGGAGATCCGCGCGCTGCTGCACATCCTGGAAAACGTGATCGACCGCGAGCTGGATGAGCTGCACGGCGAGGGGGTGCAGCTGCGCCACCTGGGGGAGCTGGACCGGCTGCCGCGCGGGCTGCAGCGCAAGGTGCAGGAGGCTATCGAGCGGACCAGGCATAACAACCGCCTGATCCTGAACATCGCGTTTAACTACGGCGGGCGCGACGAGATCATCCGCGCGGTGCGCCACATGGTGGCGGATGGCCTGGCGCCGGAGGACATCACTGAGGAGCGACTGAGCAGCTACCTCTATACCGCCGGCCTGCCAGATCCCGACCTGATCATCCGCACCAGCGGCGAGCTGCGCATCAGCAACTTCCTGATCTGGCAGGGGGCGTATGCGGAATACTACGCCACACCGCTGTACTGGCCGGATTTCGACCGGGATGAGCTGCGCAAGGCGCTGCTGGCCTATGCCAAACGGGACCGGCGCTTTGGTAAGCTGGAAACCCCTGAAACGACCTGAACTGCGCTGAAAGGGCGAGGGCGCTGATGCTGCGCACACGAATTCTGGTAGCGGTGATCCTGCTGCCGGTGGTGATTGCGGTCATCCTGGTGGGGGGCTGGTTGCTGCAGCTGGCGCTGGCGATCCTGCTGCTCCTGGGTGCCAGGGAACTGATCCGGTTCGCCAGAAGTGAGGGCTACGCGCCCTCATTTCTTGTTGCCGGGCTGATCCTGCTGGTGAATGTGGCAGCGGTGCGCTGGCCGGAGGCACTGGGGCCAGGCGTGGCGGGCGCGATCCTGCTCGCCATGGCGGCCACCCTGGCGCGTTTCCAGCGCGGCGATGCCACCCCGCTGAACAGCTTCATGCTCACGCTGGGCATCGGCCTGTACCTGGGCTGGCTCGGCGCGCGGCTGGCGCTGCTGCGGGAGCTGCCCGCGGGCGAGTGGTGGGTGCTGTTCGTCCTGTTCACCACGTTCGCCGCCGATACCGGCGCGTACGCCATTGGGAAGCCGTTCGGGCGGCACAAGCTCGCGCCCAAAATCAGCCCCAAAAAATCGTGGGAAGGCTATGTGGGCGGCGTGGCGACCGGGGCGCTGTTCGGCCTGGCGGTGGGCGCGCTGGCGGGGGACACCCTGCCCGGCATCACCCCGGTGGATGGCCTGCTGATCGGCCTGCTGATCGGCGTGATCACGCCTCTGGGTGATCTGATCATCTCTGCCTTCAAGCGGGAGGCGCACGTGAAGGATTCCAGCACCCTGATCCCCGGCCATGGCGGCATGCTGGATCGCCTGGATACCGTCCTGCTCTCGGTGGTGCTGGGCTACTATTACGTCCTGTGGTTTGTATAAGCGCCCCCTGTCACCAGCCCCCACCAGCCCGGCCCAGCGCCGGGTTTTTTGATCCGCCGTGCGTTAATTCAGATTAATCTGGTATCTTTTTGGGATCGGGCGTATAGTGGGCGTGTTTTGACACTTCGCGTGATGGGTATCTGAAGGGAGTACTGCCAAAATGGGATGGCACCCGCTGAATCTGGCGCTGCGTTTTGTGCTGGAGCTGGTGGCGTGGGGCGCGCTGGGCTACTGGGGCTGGACCCAGCACCAGGGCGCGCTGCGCTGGCTGCTGGCGATTGGCCTGCCGCTGGTGGCGATGGCCGCCTGGGGGACGTTTCGTGTCCCCGGTGACCCCAAGGACGCGCCGGTGGCGGTGCCGGGCGCGGTCCGGCTGGCGCTGGAGTTCGTCCAGTTTGGGCTGGCAGCGCTGCTGCTTTACCGGGCGGGCCAGCAGCAGGCCGGGATCATCTTCGCCGTGGTTGTCGGCCTGCACTACCTTGCTTCCTACGACCGGATCGCGTGGCTGCTGGCGCGCTGATGCCAACTCCCCGCCGGATTTGGGGGTACAATGGCGCAGGAACTGCCCGGCGCAGTTCCCGTGTCTGATCTGATTCCGGGGGGGATTGTGATGCTCGCTGCCCAGACCGCATCTACGCTGTCAGCGCGCCGGTACCGCGCCCTGCTGCTGGCGCTGGTGGCGCTCTACCTGCTGACGCGCCTGCCGCTGCTGACCCGCCTGCCGGTGTTCGTGGATGAAGCCGCGCATATTCACTGGTCGGCTCACGAGTTAACCGCCGGCTGGATGGATGGCAAGCTGCTCTCGGTGGCGATCACGGCGGTGTTTGTGCGCGGGCTGCCGCTGGACCCGCTGCTTGCCGCGCGGCTGGGGACGGTGGCGCTTTCCCTGGGGAGTCTGCTGCTGCTGGTGGAGATCGGGCGGCTACTGGGGACGCGGAGGGCGGGCCTGCTGGGGGGGCTGGTGTACGCTCTGCTGCCCTACGCCGCGTTTTATGATCGGCTGGCGCTGGCCGACCAGAGCATGATCCTGTTTGTGCTGCTGGCCCTGTGGCTCAGCCTGCTGCTGATCCGGCAGCCGCGTCCGCTGCTGGCCGGGGCGCTGACCTTCGCCCTGCTCGCCGCGCTGCTTGCCAAGCTGACCGGGGTGCTGTTCGCCGCCATCCCGCTGCTGGTGGTGGGCATACTCGTGCCGCCGGGCCGCTGGAAGCAGTTCGTGCCACCGCTGATCCTGCCGCTGGGCAGCGTGGCGATCATGTATGTCGCCCTGCGCGCCAGGGGCTTTGGCGGGGGGCAGTACGCCGATAAACTGGCCGACCAGCACACGCTGAGGCTGGTCTGGGCCAATGCCCGGTATCTGCTGGACTGGGCCTGGGGGCTACTGACGCCCTCGCTGCTAACCCTGCTGGTGGTCGCGCTGGCCTGGGCGCTTGCCCGCCGCCGGCGGCAGGATGTGCTGGTGCTGGCCCTGCTGGGGCTGGCGGTTGTGCCTTTTGCTGTGGCGACTCGCTGGCTGTACCCGCGCTACGTACTGTTCGCGCTGGTGCCGGTCGCGCTGCTGTGCGGGCGCTTTCTGGAGGCGGCGGGGTGCTGGCTGGCGTCGCGCATTCGAAAGCGTCCCGCGCGCGTGGCGGCGCTGGCCGGGGCGCTGGCCCTGCTGGTCACCTGGCCGCTAACCCTGCAGGCGCTGATTGCCGTTAACCCTGCAGGCGCGCCCCTGCCGGAGCGCGTGCGCTGGCAGTATGTGACCGGGTGGCCTTCCGGGACCGGGCTGGATGACCTGGCGGACTTCCTGCGCGGGCAGGCGACGGAGACGGGCGGCCTGACGGTAGCGCGCTTCCCCTTTCTTTCTCCAGCGAATGTCAGCCTGGACCTTGTGCTGGCGCCTTCCGACACGCTTGAAATGCTCACGCTGGAAGTGGACGTGGTGCAGCCTGATTTTGAGGCGCAGCTCGCCGCTCACAGCGCCCGGCGCCGGACGGTGCTAGTGCTTTCCCCGCCGGTGGAAGATCAGTACCTCGCCGCGCTGAGTATTTCAAAAGATGATCTGCTAGCGGCGGGAACGTTGATCTGGGAGTACCCGAAGCCGGATGGGGTGGGCAGTCTGGAGGTCTGGAACTTCGGCCCCTGATCCGCCTGCGTGTTCCTGCTGAATCGGAGCAATATGCTACAATTTATCTGCCCCTCTCAACTATTCTTTGTTATTCAGGAGTGCAGATAATGACCTTTTCTCCCGGTTCCCTGATCACGATTGAACGCCACATCCTGGAACAGCAGCGCCGCTACCCGGAGGCGACCGGCGCGCTGACCGGCCTGCTGTATGACATCGCGCTGGCGGCCAAGATCATCGCCCGCGAAACCACGCGGGCCGGGCTGGTGAATATCCTCGGCGCGGCGGGCAGCGCCAATGTCCACGGGGAGCGCCAGCAGAAGCTGGACGTGTTTGCCGACGAGGTAATCTTCCGCATGAACGACCACACCGGGCGGGTGTGCGTCCTGGCCTCGGAGGAGCACGACGACCTGCGCCCTATCCCTGAGCATCATCCCCGCGGCGGGCGCTACGCCCTGATTTACGACCCGCTGGATGGCTCCTCCAACATTGACGTGAACGTCTCCATCGGCACGATTTTCGCCATTCACCGCAAGGTCAGCGTCGGGGAGCGCGGCAGCCTGGAGGACGTGCTCCAGCCGGGCCATAAGCTCGTGGCGGCGGCGTATGTGGTGTATGGCTCCAGCACGATGCTGGTTTACAGCACCGGGCAGGGCGTGCATGGCTTCACGCTCGACCCCGGCGTGGGGGAGTTCCTGCTCAGCCACCCGGATATTCGCATCCCCGCCGCGCCGACGTATTACAGCGTCAACCAGGGCTATGAAGCCACGTGGACGGCGGGCGTGCGGCAGTATGTGGCGTGGCTGCAGGGGCTGGATGGCACGCGGGAGCCGCTGGGCGGGCGCTATATTGGCAGCCTGGTCTCGGACTTCCACCGCAACCTGCTGCGCGGTGGGGTGTACCTGTACCCCGGCACGCCGGAGAAGCCGGCGGGTAAGCTGCGCCTGACGTACGAAGCGCAGCCACTGGCTTTCATCGCGGCGCAGGCGGGCGGTTATGCCTCCGACGGGCTGGGGGATGTGCTGGACCTGCAGCCGACCAGCCTGCACCAGCGCGTGCCGTTCTTCGTGGGCAACCGTGACTTGGTGGAACGGGCGGAGGCGTACCTGCGCACGCATGACACGGAGTACCTGGCCCGGTACGCGCAGGAACGGCAGGGCGCCGCGGGCTGATGGTCGTCGTCTGATTCGCGTCGCTATGACGAGTGCGCCGCTGACAGGCGAGGCATGCCTCACCCCTGCCGCCGGGCGTGCTTTTTTGTCTTTGTGCTCGCCGCTTTCTCTTGACTCTGGCCTCTTGCCACCTGACTCCGCTTTCGCTGGCCGCTACACCAGCAGGTCGGCCTCGCGGAACTGCATCGCGTACAGCCGCGCGTACAGCCCGTCCTGAGCCAGCAGGTCGGCGTGCGCGCCCAGCTCCACCAGACGCCCACGATCCAGCACCGCGATGCGGTGCGCGACGCGCACGGTGCTCAGCCGGTGGGCGATGATGATCGTCGTGCGGCCCTGCATCAGGCGGCCCAGCGCCTCCTGCACCAGGTGTTCGCTCTCGTTATCCAGGCTGGAGGTCGCTTCATCCAGCAGCAGGATGCGCGGGTCTTTGAGCAGCGCGCGCGCGATGGCGATGCGCTGGCGCTGCCCGCCGCTGAGCCGGATGCCGCGCTCGCCCACCAGCGTGTCATAGCCGTGGGGCAGCTCGTTCAGGATGAAGTCGTGCGCGTTGGCGGCCTGCGCCGCGGCGATCACGGCGGTCTCGTCCGCGTCCAGCCGCCCGTAGAGGATGTTCTCGCGCACCGTGCCACCAAAGAGCAGCGTTTCCTGCGGCACCACCGCGATCTGATCGCGCAGGCTGTCCTGGGTCACGGCGCGCAGGTCATGCCCATCCACGCGCACCGCGCCGGAATCGGGGTCGTAAAAGCGCGGGATCAGGTTGAAGATCGTGCTTTTACCCGCGCCGCTTGGCCCCACCAGCGCCAGGATCTCGCCCGGCGCGATCTCCAGCGAGATGTCATGCAGCACGTCCTGCTGCGCCTCCTCGTAGGCGAAGGATACATTCTCAAACGTGATGCGCCCCTCCACCTGTTCCAGCGCCCGCGCGTCCGGGGCATCCTGCACGCCGGGCGGGGTATCCAGCAGTTGAAACACCCGCTTGGTCGCGCCCAGCGCCTCCTGAAACTGGGTGTACAGGCTCACCAGCGCGGCGAAGCTCTGGGCCACCGTCAGGCCGTAGATCAGAAAGGCCACCAGCGCGCCGCCGGTCAGCCGCCCGGCCAGCACCTCCCGCCCGCCAAACCACAGGATCAGCGTCAGCCCGCCGAACACCAGCAGCGCCACCAGCGGCCCGAAAACCGCCCGCACCTTCAGCAGGCGCAGCGCGGCGGCAAAAGCGCGGTCTATCGCGCCGTTGTAGCGCCGCCCTTCGTAATCTTCCCGCACGAAGCTCTTGACCTCGCGGATGTTCTGCAGCGCTTCCTCGTTCACCACGGTCGCCGCCGCGATCTCGTCCTGCACCTCGGTGCTCAGGCGGCGCATGGCCCGCCCGAACACAAAGCCGAGCAGCACGATCACGGGGATGATCGCCAGGATAAAGAGGGTCAGCCGCCAGTTCAGGACGATCATGATCGCCGCCGACCCGATCATGATCAGGCTCTGCTGGAGCAGGGTGTTGATGTTGCTCGTCAGGGCGCCGCGCATCACGGTCACGTCGTTCGCCAGGCGGCTGACCAGCTCCCCCACGCGGCGCTCGGTGAAAAAGCGCATGGAGAGCGTGAGGATGTGGCGGTGCAGCGCCTTGCGCAGATCCACCACGATCCGCTCCCCCACGTAGTTGACGTTGTAGGTCTCCACCAGGGAGGTGAGCGAGCGCACGACGAACACGCCCAGCAGCAGAAGCGTAATCCGGTTGAGCAGGCCCATATCCGCCTGCTCCAGCACGGAGTCGATCACGTCGCGGATCATGGCGGGGAAAACAAGGCTCAGCCCGGCGCTGAGCACCAGCGCCACAAACGCGATCGCCATCCGGCCCGTGTAAGGGCGCAGGTAGCCCAGCATCCGACGCCATTGCACCGGGCCGGGCGGGGTTTCGGGCGGCTCGTTCCCTGTGTCGCGGCGGCGTCTGTTTCTACCAAACATCATGGGGGTTTCTCGCTTACACTAGTGGGTTCCTGGCTATTGGCGATTAGGTTCCTGGCTGTTGGCTGTTAGCCAATACCCAACCGCTACCCGCCAACTGCTAACCAGCCATCGCGCCTTATTATGCCGCCTCTCACGCCGGGGGTGTGTTAGAAACTGCGTAGAAAAGCGCCGCGCGCACTACCGCGCGACCCGCACACAACTGTGCGGCACTATACCCTGACCGCGCTGTGCCGGATCACGGACGCGTACCCCACCACCACCGCCCCGCCCACCAGTCCGGCCACCACCACTGACTCCGCGATCAGCCCGGCCAGCAGCGGCAGGCCAAACCCGATCAGCACCGCCTGCTGGTAAGAGAGCCGCTCCACGGGGAAGGTGCGCAGACTCACGCACTCGATCGCCAGGCAGAGCAGCACCAGCCCGGCCAACAGCCCGAAAGCGACCCCGCCCAGCACGATCGCAGGCACGGAGGGCATCTGCACCGCCCACGCGATCACGGCGCCCAGCCACAGCAGCGGGAGGGCGTGCGCCGTGTCCCAGGCCAGCAACGCCAGGTTATGCACCGGGATGAACTGGCGCAGGAACGCCTCCTGCATATCCGCCCGAAAGACCTCAATCGCGCCCCTGGGCGGGTAAAGCATCAGTACCAGCAGCATCCCGGTCCAGGCCTGCAGGCTCCCCAGCGCGCCCAGCCGCACCAGCGTCACGCCGATCTGGGCCACGAACACCCCCCACAGCCCCCAGGACAGCCAGCCCCAGCCGCCCCGGCGCGTCACCAGCGCGGCCCGCGCAATCAGCGTGCGGGGCAGCCCGGGCGTTCGCGGCAGCCGCCCGCGCGGCCCCTGTTTCGCCAGCCGGGCCTGCTTTTTGATGCTCTGCACCAGGTCTGTGGGGGAAAAGGGGCCGAGCGCCTGCAGCCGTGCGAAGGTGGCGCTGTCCTCCGTGACGGCGATCAGGTTCACCCGCCGGCTCATCACCAGCAGCCCGGCCACCGCCAGCAGGGCCAGTCCGATCACGCCGACTGTGTGAAAGGGGGTGAACGCCCCCAGGACGATCGCCTGCCAGGCCCGGCCCGCGCCCAGCAGCGCCCCGCCCAGCAGCACGCCCAGCCCGGCCTGCGCAGCCCGCAGGCCCCCCCTGCGTCGCTGCCAACTGTAGCGCAGATTGCCGGTAATCCACGCGGCGGCGGTCGCCAACAGGCTGATCCAGGGGGTGATCAGCAGCGCATGCAGCCCGGCCCACCCCGCCGCCGCCTCACCCCGCGGCCAGGCCAGCGTCATGGCGAGCCACATGCCCGCCACACCGCCGATCAGCATCCAGGGCAGCGCCGCCGCGAGAAAGCGCACCAGCACCAGCGCGGCCCGGCTCACCGGCGACGCGGCCAGGTAATACGCATCGTTGGCGGAGAGCTTCAGCGGGGCGCTGCGCAGGGCCTGCACCAGCGCAATCCCCAGCGCCAGCAGCACCGCATGAGGAATGGCCGCGACCAGGCTGTGCCGCAGCGCAGGGGGCATCCCCAGCCCCAGGATCGCGCTCTGCTCCACCGCGTAAGCCCACACGACCAGCAGCCACACCGCCGCTGCCACCGCGAGATACACCGCGTACAGGCGGTTCGTGCGGGAGCGATCTGCCGGGTTATAGGCGACCAGCAGCCAGAAATACGCCTCCCGCTGAAAAGCGCGCCACTTCAGCCGCAGCAGGATCGCCAGGTCACGCCTCATGGTCAGCCTGCTCCTGCTCCGTTAGCGCCTGCTGCAGCACGCCCAGCACCGTGCGCTGGGCCTCCGCGCTGTGGGCGTACTGCTCACGCGTCACCTGCGCCACAATCCGCCCCTGCTCAATAACGATGTAGCGATCCGGCTCCGTCCCGGCGGGGAGGGCATGGCTGCTGAGCAGCACGGCGCTGCCCGCCGCGCGCAGCGCCTCCAGCTCCCCCCACAGGTCAACCGCCGACTGGGGATCAAGCGGGGCGAACGGCTCGTCCAGCAGCAGCAGGGATTGTTCCAGCAGCAGCGCCATGCTCAGGGCCAGCTTGTAACGCATCCCGCGTGAGAACGTGAAGGGGTACACGTCGCGCTGGGGCGTGAGTCCAAAAACATCCAGCAGCCGCGCTGCGCGCGCCTCCCACCCCGCCAGGCGGTGCAGCCCCGCGACCAGCTGCAGGTGTTCCCAGGCTGTCAGTTCATCGTAAAACGAGGGTGTATCCGGGACGAGCACCACCTGCGCGCGCGCCCGGCGCTCCTCCGTGCCAAGCGAAACCCCGCCCAGGCGCACTTCCCCGGCACTGGCGTGGCTCCACCCGGCCAGGCAGCGCAGCAGCGTGGTCTTGCCCGCGCCGTTGCACCCGATCAGGACGGCGATCTCGCCTGCCAGGAGCATGAACGACACGTCATGCAGCACCGCCACGCTGCCGTAGCGGTAGCTGAGGGCGTCAATCCTGGCTATCACCGCATCAGTCATCGCTGCGTTGCCCTTTCAAAGCCGGATGCCCGGCGTCATCTGTCCTGGGGATATGATCAGCCCCCCTTGCGGGGGGCATGATGAAGAGCCTGACAGCGGTCGCCTAGTAGCGCTTATTGCTGGCCTGGAAGTTCAGCAGCAGCGCGGCGATTGCGCCGGGAACCCACCCGGCAATGGTCAGTGCGGTGACGATCAGCACCGTCCCGCAGCCACGATCCAACACGGCCAGCGGGGGCAGGATAATACACAGAACAGCGCGCCCAAAACTCATCGTTGTTTCCTCCACTTTCATACAAACCCGTTTCATAGGGGTATACGCAGGACGGGGCGCTGTGTTGCGCGGGAAGCTGACCGGAGTCGGGAATATGCCGGCGCAGAACCAGGTCATCGCTCATGGGACGGCAGGCTCCAGCGCGGCGTTGATCCAGGCCAGCATCGCCTCCCACATGGCGGCGGTGTAGGTATGGCCGGTGTTCGGGTAAATAATCTGCCGGAACGCCTCCCCGCGGCCATACAGGGTATAAACCTGGGCCGTGATCGCCGCGATGCGCGCGGCCCCCGCCGCCGGGGAGCCGGGATCATCTGCCCCCAGCAGGCTGAGGAACGGGCGCGGCGCGATCAGGCTGGTGACGGCCTCCGTGTCAAAGTGGCGCAGCATGCCCGGCACAAAGTAGTAGATGTTGTGCTCGCACAGCGCACCCGCCGCGATCAGGTCGGCGTAGCGGGTCAGGCAGGCCACCCCCACGGCGGCGCGAACCCGCCCATCCAGCGCGGCCAGCCACCAGGCACGCGTGCTGCCCATGCTCATCCCGGTGGCGGCGATGCGGCCTGCGTCCACCTCCGGGCGGGCGCTGAGGTAATCCAGCCCGATCAGGTCGTCGCGCACGATCATGGCCCACAGGCTCGTCCCCTCCCACAAAAACAGCTTGGCCAGGCTCAGCTCGGTGGCGTAGCCCGTCTCGCTTTCGCCCGCCGGCCCCTGCGCCTGGCGATCCCCAAAGGCGTAGGCGTCCAGCGCCAGCACCACATACCCGCGCCGGGCCAGCGCCAGCCCCGGCACGGGCACGCCCGGCACGCGCTTGCTGAACAGCTCATGCTTGCCCCGGTCGTACTTTTCGCCGTGGGCGTGCAGGTACTGGATCGCGGGGAACGGCCCCGCGCCTTCGGGGATCAGGCAGTAGCCGGGGATGACCGCGCCCGCGCCGTTATCCAGCACGAGCCGTTCCAGCGTGTAGCCGTCGCGCGGCTCGCGGGTCAGGCTCAACACGCGGGGTGCATCCGGGCGGGGCGGGAAGGCCAGCAGATCCAGCAGGCGGGCGCGAATCGCGGCGCGCTGGGTCAACCAATCCTCCAGCGCGGCGGGGATGTTCAGTTCAGGGGCGGACATGGGTCACCTCGCTGCCAGCGACAGAATCTGTACAGAATTCTAACATTGCTCTCATGGACAACTGGCCAGAATCATGTACAATGTTTGTATACAAAACATCTACAACATATCTTCATCTTAAACAAGGATGTTTTTAAGTCCATAACCTGCACACATTCCGTGCAGCCTGATTGAAAGGGTCAAATCCTCATGAACGCAGTTGTCCGGCAGATCATCGTCGTCGTCACGTATATCGTCACCCTCGTCATCAACGGGATGGCCTCCAGCGGCGCGCTGGGCGGCACCCCCACCGGCGAGGTCAGCAACGCCTACCCGATCTACTTCGTCCCGGCCAATCTCACCTTCTCCATCTGGGGCGTGATTTACTTTGGCCTGACGGCCTTCGTCATCTACCAGGCGCTGCCCGCCCAGCGGGACAACGCGCTGATCAAGCGCATCACCTGGCCGTTCGTCATCAGCAATTTCGCCAACACGCTGTGGCTGGTGCTGTTCCAGAGCTTCCAGTTCGTCCTGAGCGTGCCGGTGATGCTCCTGATCCTGGGCATGCTGATCTACATCTACCGCCAGATGGGCATGGGGCAGGCCGTTTCGCGGGCCACCTACTGGCTGATCCAGGTGCCGTTCAGCATCTACCTGGGCTGGATCACGATCGCCACCATCGCCAACATCTCGCAGACGCTCTACGCCGCCGGGTACACGGAGCTGGGGCTGGGCGGGCCTGCCTGGGCCGCGATCATGATCGGCATTGGCACGGTCATCATCAGCGCCGTGATCATTGACGGCCGGGGCAACATCCCCTACGCCCTGACCACGGTCTGGGCCATCGCGGGGCTCGTCATCGCCCAGCTGGAGCGCTCCACCCTGGTGGGCGGCGCGGCCATCGCGGCCATCGTCGTCATCCTGGCGGTGCTGGGCTACAGCCTGTGGCAGAATCGTAAACCGGAGGCCGCCAGCCCGCGCCTGGGCCGGGCCGCTTCCTGATTAACTCGTGTGCGGCGGGATGCCGGGGAGATCTCCCCCCTCGCCGGCTCCCGTTCACTTCTCCTCACTCGCAGAGGGGCAGCGCCAGCGTCACCGGCCTGCCCCTCTCGCCTGTATAGCCGGAGTACCGGCTCCTGGCTACCCGGCAGCGGCTCCCTTAACCTCGGCCGCCCGTTCGCGCATCTCCGCCCGCAGGTTGTCAATATCCCGCGGCGCGATGATCACCGCCACCAGCAGGAACAGGGCCGCGATCACCCACGCCACCGTACAGATCAGGAGGATCGCCGTCCCCAGCGAGGAGCGCTCCGCGATCCAGCCCGCCATCAGCGGGGAGAGCGCCGCGCCGCCGCTTTCGATGAAGTACTGGACGGAGAGCGCCGTGCTGCGCACCTCCGGCACGGTGATGTCGTACACGGTGGAAATGATGTTGGGGGAGGAGAACGGGATCAGGAAGGCCGTGATCGAGAGCAGCAGCATAAACTGGCCCTTGTTCGCCAGCGGCACCTGCAGCGTGGCGTACAGCATGATCGCGCCTGTGATCACCCCGAACAGGCACACGATCAGCCGCCCGCGCCGGGTGCGCTTAAAGAGCCAGTCCCCCAGGCTGCCGCCCACAAAGTAGCCCGCCGCCAGAACCAGCACGGCCGTCGCCATCGTGGTCAGCACGTCATCGGAGGAATAGCCGCGCTCCGTTTCCAGGTAGTTAAAGAACCAGAACGAGATCACGTTCCAGGGGAACACGCCGAAGAAGCCCTGCAGGAACAGCGGGATCAGCGTGCGGCGCCTGAGCAGGTTGCGGGCCGTCTCCCACCTGAAGCGGTAAACGCCGATCTCGGCCAGCTCCGCCAGCTCCGGCTCCGCCCCGCCGCGCGGCGCTTCCCGCACGAGCAGGAAAATCAGGACGGCCAGCACCAGCCCCACCGCGCCGGTGAGCAGGAACACGTTGCGCCAGCCGATCAGCGGCCCCAGCATCAGCGCCAGCACCAGCCCGACCATGTAGCCCAGCGGCTGGGTGAGCTGCAGGAGGCCGTAGATCTTGCCGCGCACGCGCGGGCCGAAGTAGTCCGCGATCAGGCTGTAGAGGCCGGGGTAGCTGGAATCGTCGATGCCGGTGGAGGCGCGCGCCGCCAGGAACAGCGGGTAGGTCGGCGCGATGGCGCCCAGCGAGGTCGTCAGCCCCCAGATGGCGGAGGCCAGCGCGAGCAGTTTTGCGCGGGCGTAGCGGTCGTAGAGATAGCCCCACAGCGGGTACAGCACCGCCCCCACAAGCAAGGCCCCGGTTCCCACCGCGCCCATGGCGGTGCGGTTGATCCCGAACGTTTCCATGATGTCGGTGGTCAGCGGGCCGATCAGGAGCTTATCCGCCTGGTGCAGCAGCATAAACGCGAAGAAAATCGCCACCACCACCCAGCGGTATCGCCCGGCAGCTTTCATAGCGTCCTCCCCCTCCGTGTGCAGCGCAGGTTCATGGTCATATCTTCGCCCCAACCGGCCAAAAGTCAAGCACGCCCGGAAGCGGGAGAATCAAAAAAGGCCGCCCCACCGGGGGACAGCCCTTTTGAGTTTGCCTGGTTAACTAGGCGGTCGGGACGTTCATGCCGTCCCAGGTGTCCTTGCTGACGAACTTCGTGAGGCTGCGGCCATCATCGGTCGTGCCCTTGATACCGTAACGGGTCCCGCCACTCTTGGTTGTGAAGGTTACCTTGACAATATTCTTCTCGTCAATCATAACCTTCTTCTTATACTTGATGTCGTAGAATTCAACGGCCACTGCTTATGCTCCTTACTAGTTATAAGCTTGTTGAACATTCCCCACAAAAGAGGGATACCGGAACATTGTACCACTGAAATCCACAACAGGATAGTCAAACGCAAGGGGCGGTGTCAGTACAGCCACACCCCCATACCGATCAGGACCACCGAGAAAACCAGCACGCTGATATTCAGCTGGGCCATCCGGCCGCGGTCGGCCAGCGTGCGGGCCACGAACGCCCGGAACTCGTCATACCTGAACAGCACCGCATAGAGCTTGATCCCGGTCAGGGATACCAGCGCGGCGATGATCCAGCTGTGCGGCACGCCCGCGGTGAAGACCAGCACCCATGTCAGCACCAGCAGCGCCACCCCCGCGATCCCCACCGCGTACAGCCAGCGCGGCTTCTGCGCGGTGTAGGCGCTGCCCAGCTCCCAGGCGCGCCAGCGCTCGCCCATCACCGCCATCGCGATGCGCGACCCGATCCCCAGTGCCGCCCAGAAAAAGCACAACCCGGCGAAGTAGTTGATGTCCATCCTGTTCCCCCTCTATCCCGGATTGTTCCGGGTCAGTATACGAAAAAGGCCAGCGCCAGCAGCACAACGCCCAGGCCGCCCACGCTCCAGTTCAGCTGGCGCAGCCGGGCCGGGTCATTCAGCGTTTCGCGCACGAAGGCCTGAAAGCGATCGTAGCGAAAAAGCAGGTTGGCGGCCTTGACGATCAGGCCCGTCATCAGCAGGCCCAGGATCCACGCCTGCGGCACGCCATCCTGCGCCACGCGCAGCCATGTGAAGGCGACAAAAGCCAGCATCAGCACCACCGCGGGCAGAATCCAGCGCGGGCGTTCCCCGGCGCGGTAAGCGCTGCCCTGCAGCCACGCTTTCCACTGGGCTCCGAACGCGTTAAACAGCACCGGCTTGGTCAGGAGTGCCAGCAGCCCCCACAGGAGCGCCACCCAGCGAAAATAGGTCCAGTCCATCATCTCATTCCCCCTCTTTCACGAACTCTCCCGCCGGGTCAGCCCGGCAGCTACTGCGCGGATCAGCAGGTCAAGCGCCTGCGAATACTGCGCCGCGCCGATCTCCTCACGATGCAGCGCCAGAAACACCAGCGACCGGATCGCGGCCCCGATCACCCCAGGCGGATCATCAACCAGCAGCCCGCGCGCCTGAAACGCCTCGATATATGGCCGCACCGGGTCCAGCGAGTCGGCGCGCTGGCGGGCGACCTGTTCCGGCGACAGCCGGACAGCCAGCGCCTGGTATTCCGCCGGGTCCAGCAGGCGGCGGGCCAGCGGGTTGGCTTCAATCAGCTCCAGCGTCACCCGCAGGTACGCGGCGATCGCGTGTTCCGGGTCGGCATACGCCTCAAACGAACGGGCCATGACCTGCGCCTGGGTTGCGGCGCGGTCCTGCGCCACCACGGTCAGGAACAGCGCTTCCTTCGACGGGAAGAACTGGTAGAACGTGCTGGGCGCGATGCCCACCGCCCCGGCCAGGTCGCCGATGCTGGTTTTGCGCAGGCCGTACTGCCCGAACAGGTCGCGTCCGGCTGCGATCAGCCGGGCCTGCAGGGCATCCCGTTCTTCATCGGTGAAGGCGCGGGCCATGGTATCTCCTCACAAAAACGCTGCGAACATTTCATTTTTTTGTTCGCAGCTAATCATACCAGCAGAACGAAAGGATGTAAAGGGTTAGAACCAGGGGGAAGGCCGTTAACACACAAGACGGCCCCCCTGTCACCAGGCGAGCCGTCTGCCACCATGCCGCAGGTGTGCCCCGCCACCGGGGAGGGAACACCCTGTTTGCTTTTAGTTCAGGCCAGCCATCAGCGGCAGGCCACGCTGTCCAGCGCCCAGCGCTCGCCCGCGCGCACCAGCCCGGTCACGGCGAGCACCCGCGTCTCGCTGATCGCGCCTTCAGTGGGGAAGCGGCCATACACCAGCACGCTGGCCGCCTGATCATCGGCGCTGATGATGCGTGTCCCCACGCTCAGGGGAATGTCGGCGGCGCACAGCAGCGGGTCCACCGCCGGCCCGACATCACACGCCGCCACCAGCGCATCCAGCTCCGCCACCAGATCGGCGCTCAGGTACGGGCTGTCCCGGTATACACCATCCAGCAGGGGATTGCACAGCACCTCGGCACCGAGCATATCCAGATACCACGCGTAGAACTCACCTGTCACCATCTGCGGGGTCATGCTGGCCAGCCGATCGGGGGAGGGGCTGGCCGTCACCGGCGCGCCTGTGCTTACCCACGCTGCCACGCCCAGCACGATCGCCACGGGGATCGCCAGCCATCTGATCAGCTTCATACCACACCCTCATTCCTGTCCCAGTCGCATTCTACCCTCAGTGTACGCCGGGAGCGCACGGCCAGCCTCTGCGTTTCGTCACAAGACTTTATGCAAAGTATCCTACAGATTATGCCTTTTGTATAGCGGTTTTACACAACAGGCGCGTCCAGCGCTCGCGCGCGGGAGTGGCGGCCCGCCGGCCCCTCGCTATACTGAAGATCACCGACCGCACCGCGCCACCCAGGGAGACACCGCCATGCTGAGACGCCCGTCACTACCTGCCGCCCGGTTTTCGCGCGCCGACCGGGGCGCGCTGCTGCTGATCACGCTGGCCGTCCTGATCTTTTTCGCGCCGGTGTGGGCGGGCGGCGGCTGGCTGCCCTACGGCGGCGGCGACCTTGTCTCGTTCCTGTGGCCTACCTACAACTACGCCGCGCGCGCCCTGCCCGCCGACCTGCCCCTGTGGAACCCGCACCAGTACAGCGGCGCGCCCTTCTGGGCGGATAACCAGTCCGGCGTGCTGTACCCGCCCAACCTGCTCCTGTTCCTGCTGCTGGATGCGCTGCCCTACTGGCTGCTGGAAGCGCTGGTGATCGCACACTTCTGGCTGGCCGGGCTAAGCATGTACCTGTGCCTGCGCCTGCTGCGGCGGGCCGCCCTGCCCCCGGCGGCGGCGGCGGTCGGCGCGATCACCTTCATGCTCTCAGATGTGTTTGTCACGCATCAGGGCAATCTCAACCTGATCGCGGTGGCGGCCTGGCTGCCGCTGATCTTCCTGGGCGTTTGGAACGGGCTGACGGCGGTGGGCGGCGTCCTCAATCGCTGGGTGATCCTGGCCGGGGGGGCGTTCGGCCTCAGCACGCTGGCGGGCCATGCTCAGATGACCTACCTGGTTGGGCTGCTGGTGGGCGCGGCCGGGCTGTGGCTGCTGGGCCGGGCGGCGATCACGCGCCTGCCCGCGCCGGGGATCGTGATCGGACGGCTGGCAATCATCGCGCTGCTCACGCTGGGCCTCAGCGCCGCCGCCCTGCTCCCCACGCTGGAGCTGACCGGTCACACCGCCCGCGCCGGGCTGAGTTACACGGAGGCCGCGGCCTACAGCCTGCCGCCGCGGGCGCTGGTCGGGCTGGTGGCGCCGGGGGTCTACGGGCGCGGCCCGGCGGATTTCAGCGGGGACTGGGCCCGGGTGGAGGTCGGCTACATGGGCGCCCTGGCGCTGGGGCTGGCGCTCCTGGGCGCGGGGGTGGGCCTGCGCCGCGGGGACGGGCTGGCGACCTGGCTGGCGCTGGTGGGGCTGGTCGCGCTGCTGCTGGCGCTGGGGGAGTACTTCCTCCTGCACCGGCTGGCCTACGCGCTGGCGCCCGGTTTCAGCAGCATCCGCGTCCCGGCGCGCTTCGTGCTGCTCTTTAACTTCGCCGGGGCGGCGCTGGCCGCGCAGGGCGCGCGCTGGCTCATCGGGACGCGGCCCCGGCGCTGGACGGCGTGGATCCTCGCCGGGCTGGTGGCGGCTGAGCTGGTGATCTTCGGTGCGGGGATCGAAGTCCAGGCCACTGACCCACGGGCCGGCTACGACCACCCGGACGCGGTGGCCTGGCTGGCGGCCCAGCCGGACGCGCCCTTCCGCATCGAGGGGGCCACCCCGCGCTGGCAGCCGGACAGTGCTTCCCTGCATGGCGGGCCGCTGTTCGACATCAGCGGCATCAGCAACCCGCTGGCGCTGGCGGCCTATGACGCGTATTACTGGGGCGTGGGCGCGCGCGGCTCGGCGCTTTACAACTTCCTGGGGGCGAAGTACGTGATCGCGGAGACCGGCGGCGTGCCGCCCGCCGATGCCAGCTTCGCCCCGGTGCATGAGGCTGCTTCCGGCGTGACGATCTACCTGAACACCGGGGCCGACCCGCTGGCCCGCCTGGTTTACCGGGCGGAGGCGGTGAGTTCGCCGGAGGAAGCGTGGGACGCGATCCATGACCCGGCCTGGGAGCCGGGCGCGGTCGTCTACGTGGAGGGCGGGCCGCCGCTGGACGGCGAGCCGCCGGAAGGCGCCGGGCTGTTCTTCACGATCTATGATCCCAACACGCTGGCGGTGGTCGCGAATACGCCCGCCCCGGCCTACCTGCTGCTGGCGGAGGTCTGGTATCCCGGCTGGGAGGCGTTCATCGATGGCGCGCCCGCGCCGATCTACCGGGCGAACACGGCCTTCCGCGCCATGTACCTGCCGGAGCCGGGCGAACACACCGTCCTGCTGGCCTTCCGCCCGCGCAGCGTGATCGCCGGGCTGGGCATCAGCGGGCTGACGACCCTGCTCCTGCTGGTCATCGTGATCCGGCGCGTCCGGGGGCGGCCCCGCGCGAGGGTCGCTTAATCCCGCAGCAGGGCGTACACAACCTCATCCACCAGCGCGCCATCCGCGGCCCGGTTATGGGCGACCAGCCGCCCCTCGCAGGTGAAGCCCAGCTTCTCCGCCACGCGCTGGCTGGCGGTGTTGCGGTGGTCGAAGCGGATTTCGAGCCGGATCACGCCCAGCGACTCAAACGCGAAGTCAATCGCGGCGCGGGTGGCTTCCGTGGCGTAGCCCCGCCCGGCACAGGCAACATGAATCCAGCAGCCCAGCTCAAAACGCGGCACGGACCACTCGCCATAATGCAGCGAGATCATCCCGGCGAACGCGCCATCCACTCCCCACAAGCCGAAGCGATACGCCCGGCCAGCCAGCCAGTCTGCCCAGGCCAGCCGCGCCCGCCGCTCGGCATTCGTGATGCTGCGAATGGCCTCGCCCAGCGGGTTGAACGGGTGCAGGTGCGCGCGGGAGGCATCCACCGCCTGGAACAGGGCCGGGCCATCGCCCGGCTGAAGGGCGCGCAGCCGCAGCCGGGGCGCGGCGATCTGCGTGGGCAGCGTATGCGGGGCGGGCGGCTGCATGGCGGTTACAGCGCGCCCCATTCGTCACGGGTCAGGCGGTAAACGATCATATCGACCAGGTCGTCCTGCGTGTCGCGCATCCAGCGGCGCAGCACGATCTCGCGGATGTAACCGCAGCGCTCCGCTACCGCCGCGCTGCGTGTATTATGCGCGTCCATCCGGATTTCCACGCGCTCGGCGGCCAGGCTGGTGAAGCAGAAGTCGGTCACGGCGCGGGTGGCCTCCGTCACGTACCCCTGCCCCTCCGCGCTGGCCCGCACCCAGTAGCCGATCTCGAAGCGCGGCACGCTCCAGTCCACCCGGTCGGTCAGGCCATGCCCGCCCAGGTACAGGCCGTCTGACTTGCGGAACATCAGCAGCGGCATCGATTCGCGGCGCAGGAAGGCGACGGCGCTGCTGCGCGCATAGCTCTCGTAATAGTCCGGCGTCGGCTCCGGCAGCGCCCAGGGCATCCAGCGGCGCAGGCTGCCCAGCGTCTCCACCACGCCCTCGCAGATAGCCGCGCCATCCCCCGCGCGCGGCACGCGCAGGATCAGGCGCTCGGTCTCGATCTGGTCGGGAATGTCCAGCAGGACAGGATCGGGGTTCTCAGGCATGGGGGGCCTCCTTGCGGGCCAGCCATTCGGGGCGGATCAGGCTGTACACCTGTGTATCGCGCAGCGCGCCATCCACGCCCCGATCATCATGCAGCATCAGTCCTTCAAAGGTGTAGCCGCAGCGCTCCGCCACCGCCGCGCTGCGCGTGTTCAGGCTGTCGCAGCGGATCATCACCCGTTCGGCCCCCAGCACGTCAAAGGCGAAGGCCGTGATGCCGTTCACCGCCTCGGTCACATACCCCTGGCCCTCCGCGTCGGCGCGGATCCAGTAGCCGATCTCGAAGTGTGGCACACGCCAGTTGATGCGGTGCAGGCCGCTTCCACCTACTAAGCGGCCGCTTCCACCTACTAAGCGGTCGCTTCCACCTACTAAGCGGTCGCTTCCACCTACTAAGCGGCCGCTATCGCCCAGCCAGTGGTCGTCGGCCTTGCGAATGAGCATCAGCCACAGGTCCTCGCGGGCCAGCCAGCGCGCCGCGCCCAGCCGGACGCGCTGCTCCGTCTCCTCCAGCTCGGCCGGCTGGGCCGCCCAGGGCATCCACGGGCGCAGGTGCTCCAGCGACGCATTGACGGCCTCCACCAGCGCGGGGGCGTCACCGGGGCGCGGCGCGCGGATGATCAGGCGCTCGGTTTCGAACTGGTCGGGAAAATCCCGCAGCAGCGGGTTGGGTGGTTCCGTCATCGGCAAGCTCCCCCGTCGGTCAGGAATCAGGCCCGCATTATACACCGGGCCGCGCCGCGCCGCCGCCGGAATCGGGCGCAAAAACAGCGCACTTGCACGCGGTTTTCTTTTCCCGCGCATGGCGCTATCATTCAGGGCTGTGATCTTTGTGCGAGACTTATTGAACGATGAACATTCGAATACTGATTGTTGATGACCACGCCGTGGTGCGCCAGCCGCTGAAGCTGTTTCTTGACCTCGACCCCGACCTGAGCGTGGTGGGCGAAGCGACCAACGGCCAGGAAGCGATTGACAAGGCCCGCCAGCTCCGCCCGGATGTGATCCTGATGGACCTGCTCATGCCCGTGATGAGCGGCTCGGAGGCGATCCCGGTCATTCGCCGCGAATTCCCCGAGACCGAGATCATCGCCCTGACCAGCGTGCTAGATAACGGCTCGGTGGTCGGCGCGGTGCGGGCCGGGGCGATCGGCTACCTGCTGAAGGACACCCAGGTGGAGGAGCTGACCCGCAGCATCAAGGCGGCCGCCGCCGGGCAGGTGCAGCTTTCGCCGCAGGCCGCGGCCCTGCTGGTGAACGAGGTGCCGGTGCCCGACAGCCCGGAAAGCCTGACCCCGCGTGAGGTGGACGTGCTGCGCCTGATCGCCCTGGGAAAATCCAACAAGGAAATCGCGGATGAGCTGGTGCTGGGCGAGACCACGGTCAAAACCCATGTCAGCAACATCCTGAGCAAGCTGGGGCTGAACAGCCGTACGCAGGCCGCGTTATATGCGCTGCGCATCAGGCTGGTGGAGCTGCCCGCGTAATCGCGCGCCGGAGCGACCATGCCCGTCCCGCAATCCTCCACAGATATTGACCTGCTCTACCGCATGTCCAACCAGCTTGTCCAGGCGGATACGCCGCAGGAGCAGCTGGAAGCCGTCAGCGAGTACGCCCGCCAGCACGGGGCCACGCAGGGCGTGCTGTTCTACATCGAGCATCCGGAGCGCGCCCCGGTGCAAACGGTCCAGGTGATCGCCGAGTGGGCGGCCAACCAGCGCCACTGGCTGGGGGTTGGCTCCCGCCATGACACGCTGGGCATGGCGTTTGTGCAGCGGCTGCTCACCTACCCCGTCAGGCCGCTGCTGGCGGAGAATCTGCAGGCGCGGGCGGATGTCGACCCACCGTTCCTGGAGATCATGCGGGCGCATGGCGTCCATGGCGCGGCCATCCTGCCCCTCAGCAACAACGGGCACTGGATCGGGGTGCTGTGGTTCACCTGGGACGCGCCGCACGCCTTCAGCCCGCAGGATGACCGCATGTACCGCACCATGCTGCAGCACATCGCCCCGGTCATCGATTCGCGCCGCCTGCTGGCGCAGACCCACGGGCGCACGGTCGAGCTGGAAGAAACCAACCAGGAGCTGAACCTGCTCTACCGCACGGCGGAGGTGATCAACAGCGCCAACACATACCGCGAGGTGGTGGAGGCCGTGGCCCATTTCGATACCGAAGCGGACGTGGTGTCCCTGATGCTGTGGGAAAACCTGAACTGGGAATCGGCCAGTTACCTCGATATCGTGGTCATGATCGACCGCGTGGGCAACAGCATCATCCAGGAAGGCGACCACCTCCCCCGAGAGAGTTTCCCCGTGAGCGCGGCCATGCTGGGCGAGCGTGTTTGGATTTTCGAGGACACCCAGCAGGACCCCCGCGCGGATGACGTGACGCGCGCCAGCTGGAAAGCGCTCAACATCCTGTCGTTCTTCGGCACCGCCCTGTACAGCAACCGCCGCTGGCTGGGCGGCGTGACCTTCCACAGCAACCAGCCGCGCCCCTACACCGAGCGCCAGAAACGCCTGCTGACCGGCGTGGGCGACCTGGTGCTGGCCGCGCTGGAGCGCATCCGGCTGAAGCAGCAGAGCGAGCAGGCGATGCAGACCTTCGCCGTGCTGGAGGAGCGTAACCGGCTGGCCCGCGAGCTGCATGACTCGGTGTCGCAGGCGCTGTACGGGATCGTGCTTTCGGTGAAAACCGCGCAGATTCAGCTGGAAGCAACGCCCGATCAGGTGGGCGCCTCGCTGGATTACGCGCTGGCGCTCTCCCAGGCGGCGCTCTCCGAAATGCGCGCCCTGATCTTCGAGCTGCGCCCCGAAACACTCGAAAAGGAAGGGCTGGTGGAGGCGCTCAGCCGCCAGGCGGAGATGATCCAGGCCCGCTATGACGTGGTGGTCACCTGCCGCCTGGGGCCAGAGCCCGATATCCCGCTGCACATCAAGGAGCACGTGTACTGGATCGCGCGCGAAGCGCTGCATAACGTGGTCAAGCACGCGAGCGCCTCCCAGGTGACCGTGACCCTGACCTGCGCGGCCGGCGTGCTGACGCTCCAGGTTGCCGATAATGGCGTCGGCTTCGACCCGGGGCAGGACTTCAGCGGTCACCTGGGCCTGAAATCGATCTCCGAGCGCGCCGCCCGCCTGAACGGGACGCTGGCGATCACCAGCCGCCCCCAGGCCGGCACCACCGTCCGGCTGGACGCGCCCCTGACCTGATCCTCCTCCTGGCCCAGCCTAATTCCGACTAAAGAAGGAGTATTTATCCGCAGAGTCGGGATATGCTTTTCCTGTCGTATAGAACTTCTTGTACCGTATAAGGAAAAGCACATGGCAACCCACAACATCATCTCTATCGCCCATGACAACCTGATGACGCTTCAGGCTGCGCTCAGCGGCACGCTGCTGACGCCCGATGACCCCGGCTATGACGCCGCGCGCATGAACTGGAATGTCACCATCGACCAGCACCCGGCCCTCATCGTGATGGCGGAGGACGCGAACGATGTCGCCCAGGCGGTGCGCTTCGCCGCGGAAGCGGGCCTGCAGGTGGCCGTGAAAGCCACCGGCCACGGGGCCGTGCTGCCCGCGGATAACTGCCTGCTGGTGGTCACCTCCAACATGCAGGGTGTAAGCATCGACGCGGCGAACCGCACCGCGACCCTGCAGGCCGGGGTACAGTGGGGGCCTGTGCTGGAAGAAGCGCAGCGTTTCGGCCTGGCGCCGCTGCTCGGCTCCAGTCCCACCGTTGGCGCGGTCGGCTACACCCTGGGCGGCGGCCTGGGCTGGCTGGCGCGCAAGTACGGCCTGGCCGCAGACAGCGTGCTCGCGTTCCAGGTGGTGACCCCCGCCGGTGAGCTGGTGGAAGCCAGCGCCAGCACCAACCCCGACCTGTACTGGGCGCTGCGCGGCGGCGGCGGGAACTTCGGCGTTGTGGTGGCCATGACGATCCAGCTCTACCCGGTGACCACCGTTTACGCCGGCAATCTGTACTATCCTGTAAGCCTGGCCCGCGAGGTCTACACCCGCTACCGGGAGTGGGCGGCCAACGCGCCCTGGGAGCTGACCTCGGCTGTGGTCATCATGAACTACCCGCCCCTGCCCCAGCTGCCGGAATTCCTGCGCGGGCAGACCTTCATCCAGGTGCGCGGGTGCTACGCCGGCACGGTGGAAGATGGCGAGGCGCTGCTGGCCTACTGGCGGGACTGGCACGAACCCGTGATCGATGACTTCAAGGCCATGCCCTTCACCGACGTGGCGCAGGTGAGCAACGATCCGGTCGACCCGATGCCCGCCTGTCACACCGGCGGCTGGCTGCACAGCATCACAGACGAGGCGATCGACGCGCTGGTCAGCATGGTCCCGGCCCAGAACGGGCCAAGCCCGGTCATCTTCGCGGAAATCCGCCACGCGGGCGGCGCGATCGCGCAGGCTCAGCCCGGCGCCAGCGCCTTCAGCCTGCGGGATGCGGCCTTCATCCTGGAATGCATCGGCGTCGCGCCGACGCCGGAGGCCAAACAGGGCTTCACGCAGATCACCGATGCGCTCAAGGCCGGCATGGCCTCGGCCCTGACGGGCGGCATCTACCTGAACTTCGCCAGCGATCACGACTCCCGCCAGCGCGCGCAGGCCGCCTTCAGCGCGGAAGCGCTGACCCGCCTGCGCCTGGTCAAGGCGGCCTATGACCCGGAGAACCGCTTCGATCACAGCTTCAACCTGATCTCATAACCCGGCTATGCGGCCCGGCGGTGCCTGCCTGAAAAGAGGGGGGCAGGCATCGCCTGCATGGGCGCTCATCACTCAAGAGGGGAAACACAATGTCTGCCAGTTCACGCTTTAAGATTCTGCTGCTGCCGCTGCTGTTCAGCACGCTGGTGGGCTGCAACCTGAGCCAGACCGGCTCGCCCGGCGTGCCCGCCACCAGCACCGAAATGCCGGCCACCGTGCCGCCAACGAATACCGCCTCGCCCACCGCACCGCCCACCCAGGCGGCGACGGAGACGCCCGCGCCAACGGCGACCATCGCCGCCACCGCCACCAGTCCGCAGTCCGTGCCGGTAGTCCAGCAGCCGCCAACGCAGCAGCCGGTGAGTCAGCCTCCGACCTGTAACCCGCGAACCGACTGGCCGGTTTACATCGTCGCCACCGGCGATACGCTGGGGCGGCTGGCCACCGCGACCAACAGCACCATCGGGGCGCTGGCCGCGGCCAACTGCCTGACGAACGCCAACGTGATCCATGTGGGCCAGGCGCTGCGCGTGCCACGCCTGCCGCGTGTACCTGCCACCAGCACCCCGGCCACGCTGCCAGAGGTCTGGCTGACCCAGGGGACGGTGCACATCAGCAGCTACCTGAACGCGGATGCGGGCAACTTCCAGCTTCAGCCGGGCGAGACCATCACGCTGCGCTGGGATGGCGCGCCGGAGGGGCTGATCAGCGCGACGTTCTACCTGGTCAGCGGCGGGCAGCGCCAGCAGATCGGGCATGACATCGACCCGAATGACGGCTTTGCCATCGCCTGGACCGTGCCGGCCAGCCTGGGGGGAGAACTGCTGATGATCGAGGGCAGCGCCATGAACGCCGCCGCATTTGACTACGCCCGGACGCTGGCCGTGAGCCACGTGTACGCCGGAACGTAGGGCGCGCGGCCCGGGGCCGCTGCTACCTGTGAACGCCGGGCGCTGAGGGGAGGCCCGGCGTTTATGATTCCGGGGCTAGCGCAGGCCAGATGAGGAATCGTCCAGCGGGGGGAGCTTGCCGGTGCGGGCGATGCTGCGGCCGTCCATCAGGTCGTGGAGCACCTGCGCCGCCGCGCTCTTGACACTCTGCGAGTCGTCTTCGGCCTCCATCTGCTTCAGCAGCGTCAGCGCCGCCTGCTGAACCTTGCCCGGCTGCTGGGCGAAATCCCGCAGGACCTGCACCATGTTCAGCCGCATCACGGCGTACTTGCTGTACACACCCTGCCGCACCTCCCGCGGGAGGTAGGCGGGCAGCGGCACCTGAAAGAGCAGCGTGCCTTTTTCGCCGCCCGCGATGCGCGCGTACAGCACTTCCTGCGTGCCATCCGTGGCGGCATCCACCTGGCGGGCCACGTACTCTCCCAGCGAATCGGCGGAGATAATGTCATCCCGGTCGCGGGCCTGCCCGTAGAGGCCGCGCAGCACCTGCTCCGTGAACAGCGTAAGCTCGCCCTGCGTGGCAATAACCTGTGACCCGGCTGCCAGCAGATGCACGGCGCTGTGCCGCATCGAGGTCTCCACGTCAAAGCCCTCGGCGGGCGGGGTCGCCAGGCGGCGCGGCGCCATCAGGGGCGCATCGATGATGAACATGATGTGCTTGGCCTTGATAAAGCGCACGTCGATCAGGTCGTCCAGCTCCAGGTAGGTCGTCCAGTCGTCATAGACCGTATCCACCACGGGCAGGAAGCTCATCTCGGAGCCAAAGCCGTCCCTGTGAACACGGGCCGCCCCGCCCCAGTAGATCACCACCCGGTCATCCGGCCCGGTGTTCTGCAAGGAGCGGAACAGGCTGCGCACCATCTCCTGCGTGACATCCCGGCGGGCAAGCGTGACCACATCGAAGTGGTAGCGCTGCTCCAGCACGCGCGCCACCAGCTCCCCGCCCGGCACGCCCTGCGGGTGAGCGGCGAAGCGGGTATCCTGGTACGCGCCGGGGGCCAGCACAAACGCCAGCGAATGGGTGTACTCGGAAGAATGGCGGTCGTTCTTCTCAATGCCCCAGATCGAGGCCGGGGCGCGGGGCGTGCCAGCATCCTGTGGGGTGGCGTTCTCCGCCGGGGGAGGCGTGGCCCGCTTGCTGAACAGCCGCCGCAGGGAGGCCTGCAGGCCCGGCTCCGCCACGCCCTCCGCGCGCAGGGCTTCTTCCAGTGTCGCGCCCACCTGCCGCATGCTGGGATAGCGGTCACCCGGGTCGCGGGCCAGCATGCGGTGGATGATATCGGCCAGCGCGGGCCACACACCCTGGGCCTCGCCCTCAATCGGCGGGATGTCCTCCTCGCGGATCATGCGCGCGGTGTCCTGGTTGGTAGGGCCGATAAAGGGCGGGTAACCGGCCAGCATCTCGTAGAACACCACGCCCAGCGCCCAGATGTCGCTCAGCTCGTCGGCGCGGCTGCCCATCGCCAGGCACTCCGGACTCATATACGTCACCGTGCCGGGAATCTGGTTCACGCCGGTCAGGTCCTGGCCAGGCTCAAAGCCATCGGCGCCCTTCAGGCGCGCCACGCCAAAATCGGAGAGCCGCACGGAGCCATCCGCCGGGAGCAGGACGTTGCTGGGCTTGATATCGCGGTGGATGATGCCCAGGTCGTGGGCGGCGGTGAGGGCGCTGGCCAGGCGCATCCCCAGCTTGCAGACCTCGCGGCTGGGGTAAAGGTAGCGCTGGTCATGGATGCGCTTGCGCATCGAGCCTTCGCTGACATACTCCATCACGATGAAATGGCTGTCGTTCTCGATGAAATAGTCGATGAACTCGATGATATAGACGTGGTGCAGCTTTTTGAGGATGTCGGCTTCCTGCTGGAAACGGCGAATGGCCTGTTCGCTGACCTGCCCACCGGGCATTTTATGCGGGTGCAGGGACTTGATCGCCACGTCCCGCTGGAGGTGCAGGTCGAAGGCGAGATAGACATAGCCCATCCCGCCCGCGCCGATGCGTCGGACGATGCGATAGCGCGGGTTTTCCAGCACAAGGTCTTTATTGTCCTCTGGCACCGCATACTACCCCTGAGACACAGTCACGAAACTTATATACTTGTTACTATAACATAACCACCAGCCCGCCGGGTAAATTCCCTGTGAATTCTCCCGATTCATTTATGCGTCGCCCCGCCGCCCTGTGACAGCGCAACAAAAAAGCGGCACAGGGTGGGTATCCCCGCGCCGCCTGAGACACACAGCTACAGATTGAAACGGATATGTCAGATGTAGTATCAGTAGCGTCGGTGTGATGATTTTTTACAGAATAGTACGGCTACGTCAGACGCGGTATTCGTAGCGTCGCTTTGCAAAGCGACGCTACACACAGGGCGCTCGATCGGCCACAATTGATAATGCCATAGCCGCATTAAATAGGTAAACGTCATCATTGCGCCGCTACACACCAGGCGTGTCAACCAACCGTGGCGGCTGGCGGCGTATCATCTGGCAAGGCCCTGTCAGTCCGTCTGCCCCCAGTTGCAGGCGGTGGCCTCCGCGATGCACACGAAGCCGAACTTCTCCAGGATCGGGCGGCTCATCGGGCTGGCATCCACCGTCAGGAAGCGTTTGCCGCGGGCCAGCGCCTCCGTGGCCCGGACGGCCAGCAGCCCCGTGTACAGCCCGCGCCGCCGGTACTCCGGCAGGGTGGAGCCGCCCCACAGCCCGCTGAACTGCCCGGCGGTGTGGTGCGTCCAGGCCGCGCTGACGGTGCGCCCGTCCTCCACCGCGGCGTACACGCTGATGAAATCGGGCGTGGCGATCATCTGGGTGCGCAGGTCATTCCCCAGCCGGGTGAAATCCTCGCGCCACACCTCGCCCAGCAGGGTCACGATCCCGTCCACGGCGGCGGGGTCGGTCAGGCGGCGGATGCTGGCTGGCACGGGTTCGTGCAGCAGGCGGGCATCGGCCTGGAGGTCCAGCACCATGATCGCGTCAGGCGGCTCCTCCGGGGTGAAGCCGCGCGCGACCAGGCGCGCCTTCAGGTCGGGCGGCGTGTCGTGGCTGAAGACCTTCCACTCGAAACCGAAGCCGATGCCCTCAAAGTACGCGATCTCGGCCTCGATCCCGGCATGGGCAGTCGCCTCGTCCAGCTGCGACCACAGCACCCAGCCGGACTTGCGCCCGGTGGTCAGCACGTGGCGCACGATGGTGGGCGTGGCCTCGCGCCGGGCGTCGGGGTACTGCACGTCGATGCGCTGCTCGCGGTCATACAGCGCGCGAAGCTCATCAAGCTGCATGGGGTTGCCCTCCCCGCTAGCGTAATGCCGCCAGCGCCTCATCCAGCAGGGCCTGCACGACCTGCGGCTGGCCCTTGCCGCGCAGCTCGCGCATCACCTGGCCCATCAGGAATTTCGCCAGTTTGTCCTGCCCGGCCAGGTAACCCGCCACCTCGTCCGGGTGGGCGGCCAGCACGCGCTGGATCGCGTCCCGGATCGGCCCCTCGTCGCTGACCTGCGCCAGCCCGCGCGCGGCCACGATCTGGGCGGGGTCGCCGCCCTCGGCATACAGCATGTCCAGCACCTTCTTGGCCGTGTTGAGGTTGATCGTCCCGGCATTGACCAGCGCCAGCAGCCCGGCCAGCGCCTCCGGCGTGACGTGGATCGTCCCGATCGCGTCGCGGCTGATCGTGTCGGCGTTCATCAGGCGGAAGATCTCGCCCAGGATGAAGTTGGCGGCCTGCCTGGGATCGGCTCCGGCGGCCAGCGCGGCCTCGTAATAGTCGGCCACGGCGCGCTCCGCCACCAGGGCGCTGGCGTCGTCGCGGCTCAGGTCGAACGCGGCCATGAAGCGGTCGCGTTTGGCGTCCGGCAGCTCCGGCAGGCCGGCGCGCGCGGCCTCCACCTGCTCGCGGGTCATCACCACGATGGGCAGGTCTGGCTCCGGGAAGTAGCGGTAGTCGCTGGCGCTTTCCTTCACGCGCTGGATGATGATCCGCCCGGCATCTTCGTCCCAGCCAAGCGTGGCCTGCTGCACGCCCTCCCCGCTTTCCCACAGCCCGATCTGGCGCTCGACTTCCTTCTCGATGGCGCGCACCATGCTGCGGATGCTGTTCAGGTTCTTGATCTCGGTGCGCGTGCGCAGCTCGCTGGAGCCGACCGGGCGCACGCTGACATTGGCCTCAAAGCGCAGCACGCCCTTCGACATATCGCCGTGGTTCACGCCCAGGTACTGGATGATGGCGCGCAGCTTGCGGCCATAGGCTTCCGTTTCGGCGGCGCTGCGCAGGTCCGGCTCCGAGACGATCTCCAGCAGCGGCACGCCCGCCCGGTTGAGGTCCACCAGGCTCTTGCCGCCGCCCACGTGGGTCAGCTTGCCGGTGTCCTCCTCCATGTGGGCGCGGGTGACGCCGATGCGCTTCGTCGTGCCATCGGGCAGGTCGATATCCAGGTGGCCGTTGACGGCGATCGGGTACTCGTACTGGCTGATCTGGTAGCCTTTGGGCAGGTCGGGGTAGAAGTAGTTCTTGCGCGCGAACTGGTTGAAGTCCGGGATGTCGCAGCCCAGCGCCAGCCCGACGCGCAGGGCCATCTCCACGGCGCGGGCGTTGATCACGGGCAGCACGCCGGGCATGCCCAGGCACACGGGGCAGGTGACGGTGTTGGGCGGGGCCTGGGTGCTGTCCACCACGGCGCAGCCGCAGAACATCTTGCTGGCGGTGAGCATCTCGGCGTGAACTTCCAGGCCGATCACGGGTTCGTACTGGGTCATGGCAGCATCTCGCTTGGTGCGGGCATCGCGTATTCTGGCGGGGGATTGTACCACGGAACGCGGCGCGCGCTGTGTTTGGATGGCTGCAGCACCCCCGTTTTGCGCTACACTGAAGCTGACTGAGCAGCAGAGCAAAAAGGAGCGCCGCCGATGATCTTCCAGTACACATGGCAGCAGGTGATCGCCGGGGAGAAAACCGCCACCCGCCGCCCGGTCAAGGCCGGGGAAACGGCAGAAACCGACGCGCAGGGCGAGATTGTGACCGTCATGCACAGGGGCCGGACCAAATACCGGGTGGGGCAGGTCTACGCCGTCCAGCCGGCCCGCACCGCGCCCGCGATCGCGCGGATCCGACTCACGCATATCCAGCGCCGGGCGGCCAGCGACATCAGCGACGCCGAAGCGCGGGAAGAGGGGGCCGAAGATCGGGCGGGCTTCCTGCGGCTGTGGGAGATGGCCCACGGCGCGGGTAAACGCGATGTGGACACCTGGGTGCTTAACTTCGAGCTGGTCGAAACCCTGCCCGCCCTTGAGAAGCTGCAATCCTCCAGCCCGGATTAATCGCCCCGCCCGTCCCACGCCACCACGCGGAAGCCGTAGCGGGTATCGCGGGTGTGGGGCGGCTGGCGCGTGTTGGGATCGTGGGCGCTGCGGTTGGCCGCCCGCAGGCTGAACGGGCTGTCGCTGCTCCAGCAGCCGCCGCGCAGCACACGCTGGGCGCGCGCGTCGATGTCCTCCGCGTCATCCCACAGGCTGGCGCACCACTCCCACACATTCCCCGCCAGATCCAAAACGCCGAACGGGCTGGCCCCCGCCGGGTAGGCGCTGACCGGAGTCGTCGTGTCCATCTCGCGGTTCCAGTTGCAGCGCGTGGCATCCGGCTCGGCGCTGCCCCAGGGGAACTCGCGCCCGTCATCGCCCAGAGCCGCCCGCTGCCACTGTGCCTCGGTCGGCAGCGCGACCGTCCCGCCGTCCTGCCGGGAGAGCCAGCGGCAGAACGCCGCGCCCTCATACCATGACACGCCCACCACCGGCCACTCCGCGCGATTCCACTCCCCGGCATTCCAGTAGCGCGGGGCTGTCCAGCGCTCGCGGGTGCGGGCCTGCCAGCCCGCGTCTGTCCACCACTGCGGGTCATCATAACCGCCCGCCTCCACAAACGGCGCAAACTGGGCGTTCGTCACCGGGCAGCGCGCGATGGTAAACGGCTCCACGCGGGCCACGGTCGGCGGCCTGCCGTAGCCGTCCAGCTCCAGCGCCACCGTTCCGCCGGGAATGGCGATCCAGTCGATCATGATTTGTCTAAGCCTCCTGTACCGTGTTTCCCCGCAATTCAGACCCACCGGCCTAGTCTACCACGTGGCCCGCCAGCAGCGCGCGGCTTTCCCCTAACTTCTGGGGTGCAGCTGATCCCGGTTGAGGCGTATCATAGACAGTGAAATGCTTGTAGCAGCGCGGATTACCCGCACATCACAAGGCAGGCCCACCATGACCCAACCAGCACTCTGGCTCACCACACCCGCTGTACTGGAAGCGCACGTTCTGGAACGCAATAACTGCCCGCTTCATTACTGGCTTGGCGGCGCAGACGATCGCCCGCTGGTGGTCTTCTCCCACGGCGCGACGATGGATCACCGGATGTTTAACGCCCAGGTGGAGGCGCTGCTGGCGGAGTACCGCGTGCTGGTCTGGGACGCGCGCGGGCATGGGCAATCACGACCCGCCGGGGCAGCCTTCCGCATTGAGGACTGCGCCGACGACCTGCTCGCCATCCTCGACCATATTGAAGTCCGGCAGGCCGTGCTGGTCGGGCAGTCGATGGGCGGGTATGTCTCGCAGTACGCGTATCTGCGCCAGCCGGAGCGCGTCCGCGCGATGGTGATCATCGGCGCGACATCCATCGCGCTGCCCTACAAACGCTGGGAGATCCTGGCCCTGAAGGCCAGCCTGCCCCTGTTTGATCTGTGGCCGTTCGGCCATTTCAAGCGCACCATCGCCCGCAGCACGGCGCTGAAGCCGGACGTGCGCGAGTACGCCCTGCAGGTGGTCGACCAGCTCGACCGCGCTTCCTTCCTGACGATCTGGAAAGCGGTCACCCTGGCTGTGAATGAGCAGGGCATGCCGGGGCATAAAATCCGCGTGCCGCTGCTGCTGACGCACGGCGACCAGGACAACACCGGCTCGATTCGCAAGCAGGCTCCCACCTGGGCGGCCTATGAGCCGGATGTGCAGTTCACGATCATTCCGGAAGCCTCACACAACGCCAACCAGGACAATCCGGCCTTCTTCAACCGGCTGCTGCTGGATTTCCTGCGGGAACACGCCCCGGCTGGCCCTGATCCGGCGTGATGCCCTCCTGGCCTGCTGCGCTCACCCTTGCCACCGACCATGCGTTCTGGTATACTGAAAGGGTAACAAACAACAAATCCGGAGCGGCGGGTAGAGAACTGGCTCTATGACCCGCCCGGCAACCGGCCATTCGGCACGGTGCCTACTCCAGCCCGCGAGGGGAAGATTTGTGCCATAAGCCGCCAACAGGCGCTCCTCCTACCCGGGGGAGCGTTTTTTGTTGGCAGGCCATCACCTGAAAGGGGTGAAATCCATGTCGTCTCAATCCACCGCAGCCCGGGCGCTTGAGGCAGCCCGCGCCGCCAGAACCAGCCAGCAGGTTCACGCCGAGCAGGTCAGGCAGTACCTGCCTGCCGCCATGCAAGCCTTCGAGGGGGTGATCAGGCCCTGGTGGCTGGCCTTCACGGCCTCCCCGGAGGCCAGGCATATCCGCCGCTGGCTGGCCGGAGAGCAGCGGCCCCGAACCGCCATCGCGGACCCGGTGCGTTATATCGACGCGAAAGGGAAGGAGTGGGAAGCGACCGTCATGCTGGAGCCGGCGCACCCGCCAGCCCGCAGCCTGCTGCTGCGCGTGCAGCAGTTACCCGGCGGCCGCCCGGTGAGCAGTTACGCCGGGGCGCTGCTGGCCCACCAGATGCGGCGCAGAATCCCGGAGGCGATCGATGAATTGTGCAGCCTGGATCTGCATCCGATCGTGCTGATCGACTTCGCGGAGCAGATCGAGGCCGGCACGACCCAGGCGCACATCCACAGCCTGGTGGACGACGGATCGTAGCCGCCGAGGGCCAGCGCCCTGGCGCAGGGCAGGCAGACCGGCGGAGGGGGCAGGATCACCCCCTCCACCGGTTTGCTGTTCAAGAAGGTAAACTCACCGAAGGGCCGGGCGGTTCGCGATCCGTCGGCGCAGCAGCTGGCTGATGCCCTTACGGCAGCGCGTCCTCCGCGAAGAACACGCTCACCCAGCGCCCCGGCAGCACCTCCACCAGGCCGTGCTCGTCGCCGATCAGGCCGAAATCGCCGATCTCGGCCAGGCGCACCCAGAAGTCCCCGCGCGTGCGCAGCCCTCCCAGGTTCAGCTTATCCGCCAGGCGATGCAGCCGTTCCTGGCGCACCAGCGCCACCTGCCGGATCAGGTCTGGCTCCTGCAGGCCGTTCTCCGGCAGGCGCGAGCGCGGCGGCGCGCCCAGCGCCTTTTCCGCCAGCCCCAGCATATCGTGGCGCGGGCCGTGGTTGATCCCCATGTCGAAGATTAGGGCCTGCCCCAGCGGCGTCTGGATGTTGCGCGGCTGGATGCTGAGAGCCTGCACCACATCCCAGTACTTCTCGGTCGCCACAGCATCCTGCACGGCTTCCATAGCGGGGTCGGTCGCGGCGGCCAGCAGCAGGCGCTTGAAGTCGGCATCCTGGCGCAGCCCCTCATCGCGGGCCTGCACGCGCTGCAGGTAGTGATCGCGCAGCGCCGCGGCGGTTTCGGTTCCCGCTTTAGCCAGGTAGCGTTCCAGCACCGTGAACAGGCTGCCGGAGGCCAGCGTGAACTGGAAGCGACCGTAGCTCACAATGCCCTTGTCATAAGTCTGGTAGGCCGCGTACCCGGTTCCTTCAAACCCGGCGGTGATGTTGAAGGCCGCGCGGCGGATGTTCTCGAGCTTGCGTGGCATGGCGTGTATCCCCCTCATGGCTCAGGGTTACTCGGATGGTGGTATGTAGACTTCGATCTGATCCACGCGATTGATGATCCGGGCGGGGTTGCCGGCCACGACCACGCCGGGCGGCACGTCGCGCGTGACCACGGCCCCGGCCCCCACCAGCGCCCCCGCGCCGATCCGCACGCCGGGCAGCAGCGTGGCGTTCGCCCCGATCATCGCGCCCGCTTCGATGTGCGCGCCCGTCAGCCGGTCCTTGACGCCCCGGCTCTGGGGGTAGCGCGCGTTCGTGATGACGACGTTCGGCCCCAGCCAGCAGCCTTCCTCCAGCACGGAATACTCCGGCACAAAGACCTGGGTGTGAATCCGCACCCCGTCCCCGATGCTGACATGATGCTCGATCACGCTCTGCGTGCCGATGCTCACCCGGTCCCCGATGGTGTTGGACTCGCGAATCATGACATGGTGGCCGGTTTGAAAGCCGGCGCCGATCGCGTTGCCGGCGTAGATCACGGTGTGGGAGCGCAGCACGCAGCCGGGGCCGAGGATGAGGGGCAGCTCGCCGGGCTGGTAACCGCGCGGCGCGCGCCCCAGCACCACAAAGTCATCCAGCTCGGCATCCGGTGGCAGGCTCACATTGGGGTAAATCCGCACAAAATCCACTGGTCACACCCGCTTTCACTGGGGGCGGCACCCCGCCCGCATTCCGCAGCATTCGCTCTGCAGCGTATGGTAGCGCGGAATGTCGCCGGGGGAAACACGGCGCAGCAGCCCGCGCGGTTCCTGCGATCGGGTGGATTGATAGGATGCCCAAAACCGGGTATAGTGCAGCCGTGCGTGTTGCCAACGTTGGAGGACCCACCCTGTGGAACTACTGGCTCTGTGGAAATGGCTGCTGCGCCGCTGGTGGATCATCGCGATCCCCACGGTGATTGTGCTGGGCCTGACCTTTGACGACTTCCTGAACCCGCCCGGCGGGGCGTTTCAGACGGTGCTGCATGTCACCGCCGCCCAGCCGCTGCAGGGCGAGGAAGAAACCTACGAAGACGCCCGCTACATGCCCTGGATCGCCGCCGAACAGCTCATTGACGCGCTGACGATGTGGACGCGCACCAGCACCTTTGCCGAAGAAGTGCGCCTGAAGGCCGCCGACCGCGGGCTGGCGCTGGCGGAAAACGCCCTGCTGGGCGCTTTCGCGGCGGATAACTCGCAGATGGTCATGCGCGTGTACATCACCTGGCGCGACCCCGCCGATCTGGAGACAATCGCCTACGCCGCGCTGGACGTGCTGCGCGACGAAAATGCGCGCTATTTCCCGCCGCTCGAAGACCTGCCCGCCGCCGTCGTGGCGCTGGACACACCGGTGATCGCGCCGCTTTCCCCGCCGCTGATCGCCCGCCTGCAGCCACTGACCAAAGTGCTGATCGCGCTGGCGGTGGGGCTGCTGCTGGCCGCGCTGGTCGAATATGTGGATGACGCGCTGCGCACGCGCGACGAAGTGGAAGCCGGGCTTGATCTGCCTGTGCTGGGCGAAATCCCGCGCCACAAGGACAGCCTCAAATACTGATGCCGCCTGGAAAGACCGTTGCGATGTCCGCCGACCTGCCCCCGCCGCCCGGCTATCGCCTGGCCCACCGCTTTACGCTTACCCGGCGCAGCGCGCTGATCTGGCTGAACGTGATCGGCACGCTGCTGTTTGTGGTGGCGCTGGCGGCGGTGTTTGCCGGGCTGATCGCCTATGACAGCCGCGGCGCGCCCTGGGTGGTGGATACCCTGCCGGACGCGTTCCCGGCGTGGGGCTACCTCCTGCTGCTGGCCGGGACGCTCGTGCTGCACGAGGCGCTGCACGGCGCGGCGATCCTGCTCTTCGGGCAGCGGCCCCGCTTCGGCGCGAAGCTCACCCGCCTGGTGCTGTATACCACCAGCGACGCGTTTTTCCCCCGCCATCAGTACATGATCATCACGCTCGCCCCGCTGGTCGTCATCGCGCTGCTGGGCATTCCCGGCCTGCTCCTGCTGCCGCGCGGGCTGGCGATCTGGGCCGGGGTGATGGTCGCCATGAACACCGCCTCGGCCGTGGGCGATCTGTGGGTCGCCGCCGTGATCGCCAGTTTCCCCGCCGAAACGCTGTTCCGGGATGAAGCGGACGGTATGAGCGCCTTTCTGCCGGACGGCGCTGCTCCGGCCCGCTAGCCTGCCGTTTCCTTTTCCCGCAGCGTGTCCACAAACGTGCGGGCCAGCGCAAGCGTCGTTTCCAGCGGACGCGGGTCGTCCGTCAGCGCGGCATTCCACAGCGTGATCAGCAGGCCCACCGGCTGGCTTTCCCGCGCCACGCGGGCCAGCGCGGCCTGCACCTTCCGGGCGGAAGGGCCATCCGGGGCCGGGTAGCTCATGCCGGGCATCTCGAAGGAATCGATCACGTCCGTATCCAGGTGGATGTACACCGGCCCCACGGGCAGCGCGGCGCTCAGCAGATCGTCCACGCTCATCAGATGGGTGATACCGCTGCCGCGCAGCGCGATGCTCTCCATCGGGTCCAGGTCGCGCGCGTCGGTCAGGATCACATCCTCTTCCGGGATCGGCTCCAGTTCGAGCGCTTCCAGCAGGCTCAGGTTGCCGCGGCCCACCAGCATCGCCAGGGGCATGCCGCCCAGGAACCCGCTGGGCGTGGTCTGGGGCGTGTTGAAGTCGCCATGCGCGTCAAACCAGACTACCGCCGGGTGGTGGCGCTCCAGGCCCTTCATCGTGCCCAGGCAGCTCACGCAGTCGCCCGCGAAGATCAGGGGGATGCGACCCGGGTGCGCGGCGATCGCCTCTGCCAGCGCGCGGTTCACCGCCAGCACCGGGTCGATGCCATACCCGAAGTCAGGGTCCAGGTCGACCCAGGGGGCGCCGATAGACGCGGCGAAGTTACTGGCCTTAACCTGGGCGACTTCCGTACGGCCCGCCACCAGCTCCCCGATGAAATGCGGCACACCAATGCAGACAAACTCGGCCATGATCTCTCCTCCCTCGTTGACTTTCACCTGCCGGCGGGTTGCCCCGGCGGGCGTGTTACCTCGTTAACCGGGCAGCAGCGCCCCCACCTCCAGCGGCGCGCCCTTGCGCGCGTCCCGCACCAGCGTGATCGCGCCGACAGCGCACTGATCCTCGCATACGCCACAGCCCATGCAGGCCGCCCAGTCCACCACCGCGCTGCTGTCCAGCGTGATCGCGTCGAACGGGCAGCTTTCCGCGCATTCCCCACAGGCGACACACTCATCGGCCTCAATCACCGCCACGTAGCCGGACGGGATCACCATCGGCACGCCGGCCTCCTTCATCGCCTGGATGCCAGCGCAGCAGCACGGGCAGCAGTTGCAGATCGCGTAGAACCGATCCAGCATCAGGTCTTTGAAATAAACGGTATGGAGATGCCCGCGGTCGTGTTCTGCCTGGAGCAGGGCGACCGCCTCCTCCGTGCTGATCCGGCGCGCAGAGCCGGGGTTGTGCTCCAGCATAAAATCCACGAACGGCTGGCCGACGATCATGCACACGTCGACCGGCTGGCAGGGGGTTTCCACCCCGGCGCGGCACGGGCAGTTGTAGACCGCAACCTCCGGCCGGCCGTGCAGCACGATATCGCGCGCCACGGCGTGCGGCACGATCTGCTCGCTCAGGGTTTGCAGCGGGATGTCCTGCTCCACCGCGATCAGCTGCTGCGCGGTCTCGGTTGGCACCACCTTGCCGTGGTACACGCTGGCCCACAGCGGGTTCTCCGCGCCGGCGTCCTTCACGCGGGGGAAGGCCCAGCGCCGCGCCGCGCTGATGTACTGGTTGCTCCAGCGCATGTAGGCGTAGCCTTCCCAGAAGCGGGGCGACAGCAGCGCGCGCCAGCCGCCCATCCCGCGCAGGTAGGCCCGCGTGGAGGGGCGCAGGACGGCCCCGCGTTCCCCAAACAGCCACACGGCCGCGATAAGTCCAGCGAGTGCGATTATGAGGCGTTGCATGTGAGCAGTTTCTCCCCGGTGCGTGCCAGGCCCAATGTACTTTGATTGTAGCAGGATTCTGGCGCGGGGATGCGTGGTTGGGCGGCGCGGGGAGATAGCTGCTGCCCCCGCCAGGCGCGTTTGCTCCGCCCACAGGGTCGTACTAGAATGAGCGGTACACGTTCGGGGCTGTTGAGATCGAGCCGGATAACACGCAGGAGCACCCCCATGCCACACGAAAAACACCGCACCATTCAGAATCGGCGCCACACCCCATGGATTGATAACCCGTCCGAAGAATGGTCGTTTGCGCTGGAACACATGGATCAGGGTGAATGGGAGCTGGCGCTGGCCCACTGTGAGCGCGCGATTGACATCTGGCCGACCTACTATGACGCCTGGCTGCTGATGGCCGGGGCGCTGGAGGAACAGGAGCGCTATGACGACGCGCTGCATGCCGTCCAGCGGGCCAGCGAGATCGCCATCCTGGAGCTGAGCCAGGCGTGGAACAACCTGGCCTCCCTGCACCTCATCCGCCGCGAGTGGGACGAAGCGCTGACCATTGACCGCATCCTGGACCTGCTCGACCCCTCCCGCCGGGCGATCATCCGCTACCGCATGGCGATCTCCTATACTCAGCTGGGCGATCCTGATACGGCCTTCAAATGGCTGCTGGAGGCGATCGAGTACCGCGCCGACCTGCTGGACCGCGCCCTGGCCGAATCGTGGTTGGCCCCGCTGCATGAGCGCCTGCAGCGCCTGAAGCAGCCCTAGCCCGCGCTGCCTGACGATTTCCCTGCGTTTCCCCCCCGGCTGGCCTGCGGCGGCGCGCCCGCTGCCCGGGCCGCTTTTGTTTTGGGTGTACACTGAAAACAGGAGGATCTAGCACCAGAGGGGGAAAAACTGATGAAAGCCCGTGTGTTGTGCCTTGCGCTGTGCTGGCTGGCGCTGGCCGGCTGCACTTACCCGGAGTTACCGTTCCTGACGCCCGCCCCGCAGCAGACCGAGCCGGCGCCGGTGACGCCGCTGGCCGTTGAGCCGTCGGCCACCGCCCTCGTCCTGCCCACCAACACCCCGGTCAGCCTGAGCGAGCTGCGCACGCGGGAGGCAGCCACCCCGACCAGCCTGCCCACCAGCACGCCCCCGCCGACGGCTACCGTGCTGCAGCCGACGGTGATTGTGCCGCCTGTCGTGCTGCCCACGTCTTCAGACCTGGGCATCATCGCCACGCCGAGCCCCACCGTGACCCCCACGCCGCGGCCGACTAACACACCCCTTCCCACGCCCCCGCCGGTGATCACGCGCTTCCTGGCGCAGGTCGCCAGTGTGGACGCGCTGCCGCTGGCGCTGCGCACGCTCGAAGTGCCGCTGGCCTGGACGGTCCAGCAGCGCGCGCCGGGCACCAGCCTGGTCATCGAGCAGGTGTTCCCGGATGGCCGCGTCTTTAACGTGGAGCGCCCGCGCCATTTCAGCCAGATTCCCTCCGAAGGCAGCGGGACGGTGGCCCCGTTCCTGCCGGGCGGGGATGCGCGCCAGATCACGCTGCGCCTGCGCGTGGCGGAGCCGGGCACGGGCCGCACCCTGGCCCAGGCCGACCTGACCCTGCCCGTGAACCCCCTGCCGGATGGCGGCTTTGTGACGGCCAGCGGGGAAGCCTGCTTCCAGCAGCCCTATATCCCCAGCAGCGGCCTGGCGCCCGGTGTGCGCGGCGTGGTCAGCAGCAATACGCTGGCGGGCGTCCCGCTGACGGCGATCAGCGGGGTGGGCGGCCGGGTGACCGCTGCCCTGGCCCGCGGCGCAACCTTCACCGTGGTGGACGGGCCGTTCTGCTTCCGCCCACCCGGCAGCGCGACCAACTACCGCCAGTGGCTCGTCCGCGCGGAATCCGGCGGGCAGCAGGGCTGGGCGGTGGAATACGCCGGGACGTTCACCAGCTACACGTCGTATATCTTCCCGGCCCGCGATTACGTGGTCTATCCCCCGGCGGGGTGTTACAGCGCGCCCTTCCTGCCCGATCGCGGCATCCGGGCCGGGCGCGGCGTGGCGCTGCCACAGGCGCTGGAGCTTGGCCTCACGTACTTCTCCACCACCGGGGATAAAAACGCGCAGTATGTGGATGAATTCATGCCGGACGAGGTGCTGACCGTCCTGGAAGGGCCGTACTGCTTCCGCATCGAGCCGATGCCGGAAACGATGCTCGGCCAGCGCCAGTGGCGGCTGCGCTCGGAGACAACCGGCGCGACCGGCTGGGTGTACGAATACTCCAACGAGCGTCAGCAGAACCTGCTGCCGGTGGCGGATGGCGCAGAGCCGGGCTTCCAGATTCGCAGCTTTGACGTGCAGCCGCGCAGCGCCGCCGCCGGCCAGCCGCTGACGATCACCTGGGACGTGACCGGCGTCAACGGCGTGGATGTGCTGATGTGGCATGACGCGCTGCCGGCGAACTCCGTCTCGCTCAGCGGGACCGGCGCGCTGCTGCCCCTGAGCGGCTCCCTGACGGTGAACGCGCCGGAGGACGTGACCTCCGCCCGCTTCTCGATCTTCGGGGCGGACGCGCAGGGCGGGCCGGACGCCATCACGGTGAGCATCGCCTGCCGCTACCCGTGGTTCAGCAGCGCCGTGGCCAACCGCTTCTGCCCGAACGGCCCGGCCCAGACGCACCAGGGCGCGTACCAGCCCTTTGAACACGGCTACATGGTCTGGTTCAATAATCAGATCTGGGCGGTGTGGGGCGGGGGCAGCGGCGCGATCTACCCGGATAGCTGGGGCGGCGGGGACGTGGTCTACCCCGAAACCCCGCCGGAAGGCCGCTACCAGCCGATCCGCGGTTTTGGGACGCTGTGGGTCTCCGACCAGAACGTGCGCCAGAACCTCGGCTGGGCCACCGCGCCGGAGCAGGGCTACACGCTCCAGTTCCAGACGACCAGCCTGATCCATCGGCCCGGCCTGCGCGGAGGATACGACGCGGCGGATGTGCTGCTCTCGCTGCCGGATGGCGGGGTGCTGGCTGCCACGCGCTCCGGGAATTTCTTCTCGCCCCGCGCCCCTTAATGCGCAGCGCGCGCCATTAAGCGTCAAGCGGCGAGCGTCCAGCGACACAGCGGAAGCCGTAGGGCGCAGCATGCTGCGCCCGGTGGCAGGAAGAACAGTGCGGCTAGCTCAGGCGCGGCGTTGGTAGCGGTGCAATGCATTGCGCCGCCACGCACAGGCCGTGTCAATCAACCGAAAATGGTACGGTTGCAGGGGCCGCTTCGCGAACGCCCCGCCGCGCCCCCCTTACCGAATCAAAAAGCCCCCGCCCGCATGAGTGATCACGTGGACGGGGGCCGTTTTTATCAGCCGGCTGGTCAGGCTTCGGGGTCGAAGTCGTCTTCTTCCGCCAGCGCCAGGTCGATCTGGCGGCGCAGATCGTCGGCGGCGGAGGTGCGCTTCCTGGGCTTGCCCGCAGGAACAAACGGCTCCTCCAGGTCAAAGTCATCGGCGGCACGGCGGCCGCGCCCTCCACCGCGCATCATCCACAGGCCCAGCAGGATCAGGGCCAGCGGGATCAGGTAGCGGCCGATGCCCAGACGGTTAAAGACGAACAGCTCGAAGATGCCGCCCATCACCAGGAAGGCGATCAGGCCCCAGCGCACGAACCCGCGCCCGGTCGCGTCGGCCTTGCGGTCACCCTGGCGGCGGGCCATAAGAACCATGCCCAGCCCCAGGAACACCGGGTACAGCGCCCAGATATACGCCCAGCTCTCCCAGTGGCCGGTCACGTTCTGGTACAGCAGGATCCCCCCGGTGCCGGTGATGATCGCGCCGGGGATAGCCAGCGGCGCGGTATCTGTGCCGCCCTTCATGGCCGGGTACAGGAACGCCAGCCCCGGCAGGATGACGAAAAACGGCCACAGGAATCCCATCAGATCGAACGAAAAGACTCCCAGCTGGGCCAGCAGGAAAAACGCCCCCAGGCCGATTAACACGATGGCGCCTGCTTTACGCCCCGAACCAGACTGTACAGCTCCCATTATGATCAACCTCCCCACGCGCAAGTTTCTTTGTGCGTCATTTACATCCCGGTACACTGATCTATACGCACAGGCCGCAACGAGGTTGCGGTCGCAACGAGGTTGCGGTCACAACGGGGTTGCGGTCACAACGGGGTTGCGGTCGCAACCAAGTTGCAGCATGCCGTCGCGGGTTTGTGGACAGACTGCTTCCAACACTCTATAATGAGGCTTGATAATGACATTTTTCACAAATATAACCGTATTTCCCCATCTTCTTCTCAACAGCGTGCGGAATGATCTATAATAAGAGAAGTGCCTGAGCGTTTATTGTTGGCCGGTAATAGTGTTTCAAGTGAAAGGGCATAATCCCAGCCTGTAGATTGTCAGGCAGCAATTAACCCTGTACGTCTCCGAGTCTTCTGACCTAAGGCCGGGCTTCCGGTTACGGTTGGCTGACCATCCTCTTGCGCAGCAAGAGGCGGGTTATCGGTGGAAACGCCATAGCCTCCCGAGGTGGCGGCCCGTACGTCACCAACTTGGAAAGGAGTATGCATGCCAGCCCCTCAGTTGTTGCCCCCCGCCGACCTGGCGGGTGCAGGCTCCCCCACCTCTGATCTCACCCTGATCACGGGTCCACGCGGCGCCGGGAAAACCACCTGGTGCGCCGCCCTGGTGGAACAGGCGCGCGCCGCCAGTCTGTCGGTCGGCGGGCTGCTGTCGCCTGCGCGGTTTGAAGCGGGCTGCAAAAACGGAATCATGCTTGTGAACCTCTACACCGGCGAGCAGCGCCCCCTGGGCTGCCTGGAGGCCCGGCCCGGCTTCAGCCAGCGCATCGGCTGCTGGCACTTTGACCCGGCGGCGCTCGACTGGGCCAACGCGGCCGTGGCTGCCGCCGCCCCCGTGGACATCACCATCATTGACGAGCTGGGCCCGCTGGAGCTGGAACAGGGCGCGGGTTTCACCGCCGCGCTGGACCTGCTGGATGCCGGGCGCTACCGGGCCGCCTGGGTCGTCATCCGCCCGGAGCTGCTCCCCACGGCGCAGGCCCGCTGGCCGCGGGCGCACGTGCTGGAAGTCCCCGGAGGTGCGCCGTGATCCGGGTCGAGAACCTGCGCATCAATTACGGGGATGTCCCCGCCCTGAACCGCGTCTCGCTGGAGGTGCAGCCCGGCCAGTGGGTGCTGATCACCGGCCCCTCCGGCTGTGGCAAAAGCACGCTGGCGAAGGCGCTGAGCGGCATCATCCCCCACGCCGACCCGGTCCTGATGGACGGCAGCGTGACGATTGACGGGCTGGAAACGCGTGAACATTCCCTGCCGGAGCTGGCCCAGCATGTGGGCATCGTTTTCCAGAACCCGGGATCGCAGCTCTTCCACCTGCGGGTAGAGGACGAGATCGCCTTTGGCCCACGCAACCTGGGCCTGAACGAGGACGAGGTAAAAGCCCGCGTGGAATGGGCGATGCAGGCCACCGGCATCATGCCCCTGCGCGACCGCAAGCCGGCGGAGCTTTCCGGCGGGCAGAAGCAGATCGTGGCGATCACCAGCGTGCTCGCCATGCGCCCGCGCATCCTGATCCTGGATGAACCCACCGCTTCCCTGGATGTCCCCAACATTGACCGGGTGATCACCACCCTGCTGGAGCTGCGCCAGAAGCACGGCATCACGATCGTGATGGTGGAGCACCGCCTGGCCCCCGCGCTGAACCACGCCGACCGCGTGGTGCTGATGGAAGCCGGGGAGATCGTCTTTGACGGCCGCCCGCAGGATGTGTTCAACGATCGCGAGCGACGCGATGCGCTGGGGCTGCGCCGCGCGCCGCGCCACCGTTTCCCCCACTGGGAGGAACTGGCCGGCACGCCCTCCGCGGAGAACATGGCCCGCGACCCGCTGCTGCGGCTGGAAGATGTGTGGGCCGGGTACAACGGCACGTCCGTCCTGCAGGGCATCGACCTGGCGCTGCACCCCGGTGACTTCCTGGCGCTGGTTGGCTCCAACGGGTCGGGCAAGTCCACGCTGGCAATGGTGGCGGCCGGCCTGCTGAAGCCGGGCAAGGGCAGGGTGGCGTTCGCCGGGCGCAAGCGCCCCCGGCCGGGCCGGGACGTGGCCCTGCTGTTTCAGGACGCCGCCGACCAGCTCTTCACCGATTCGGTGGATGAGGAGGTCGCGTTCGGGCCGCGCAACTACGGCTGCTTCCAGCCGGAGGCGCACCAGCGCGTGATGACCCAGGCCGACCTGCTGGCGCTGATGGAGCGCCGTCCGTTTCAGCTTTCGGTCGGGCAGCAGCAGCGCACGGCCCTGGCCGCCTGCCTGGCCATCTGCCCGGAGATCGTCATTCTGGATGAGCCGACGCTCGGCCAGGACTGGGGCCACCTGCAGCAGCTCATGGATTACCTGAGCATCCTGAATGCCAACGGCACCGCCGTGCTGCTGATTTCACACGATTACAAGCTGGTTCACCGTTATGCCCGGCGCGTTGCGTTGCTGGAAAACGGCCGGATCACGGATATACGAGAAGGGGAACTCACATCATGAAGTTCAGTACGCGCGAGCTTGTTACCCTGGCCGTTTTTGGTGTGCTGTGGGGCATCGTGGAGATGAGCCTCGGCACCGTCCTGAAGTCGCTCAACGTGCCGTTCAGCGGGGCGGTGCTGGGCGGGGTCGGGCTGATGATCGCCATGATCGGCCGCCTGTTTGTGCCGCGGCGCGGCTCCACCCTGTTCATTGGCGTGATCGCCATGATCCTGAAGCTCTTCAGCCTGGGCGGGGTGGTGATCGGCCCGATGATCGCGATCATCAGCGAGGCGATCATCGCCGAGATCGTGCTTTCGCTGGGGGGCGCGCCGCGCCGTCCGATCTTCCTGCTGGCCGGGGCGCTGGGCGTGTTCTGGTCGTTTGTGCAGCCCTTCGTCACCAATCCGCTGCTGTTCGGGCGCTCGATCGTGACCGTGTGGCTCAACATGATCGACCAGGGCAGCCGCTACCTGGGCATCAGCTCTGACGCGGTGTTCATCATCGTGATCCTGATGGCCTCGATCTATCTGATTGTTGGCGCGGTGGCCGGGCTGTTCGCCTGGAGCGTGGGCCAGCAGCTGCAAAAGCGGCTGGGCCGCCCGCAGCAGTCCACCTTTCCCACCGCGTAAAACGCCGAAACGATTCTTGATTGCTTGTGTGAGGAGAAGGAGCGTAACGCCCATGAAAACAGCCCGACTGATGCTCATCCTTGCTGCGCTTATCCTGGCCCTGACCGCCTGTGGCGGGGAAGCGACCCCGGAGGCGGCAGCCCCCGCAGACGCTCCTGCCGGCGCGCCGGCAAGTGACGCCGCCATCCTGACGGTGAAGGACGGCGACACCGAGCAGACCTACACCCGCGAGGCACTGGAAGCCCTGCCGCAGACGCCCGCCAGCTTTGGCGGCGTGGATTACGTGGGCGTGAAGATCGCCGACCTGCTGGAAAACGCCGGGTTCGACCCGGAGGGCATGCGGGCGCTGAAGGCGGTCGCCTCCGACCGGTACTCGCGCAACTATGAGCCGGCGCTTTTCCTGCGGGATGATGTGATCCTGGCCTATGCCCAGGCGGATGGCCCGCTGACCGCCGATGATGGCGACTTCCGCATGGTGCTGCCCGGCGAGGAAGGCAACATGAACGTCCGCATGGTCGTGACGCTTGAGGCTGTGCGCTGATGAATCATCCGGATACCGTCTTAACGCGGCGCGCAGGCGTCGCCCCACCCTACCTGGGGACGTACGGCCACCTGGCGATCTTCGCCTGGCTGCTGGTGATGATCATGCTGGGCTCGGGGAAATGGCTGCTGGCCACCACGCTGTTCTGCCTGACCGTCGCCCTGGCCGTTTACCCGCGCGCGCTGCGGCGCATCCTGCGCCTGCGCTGGCTGGTCTGGCTGCTGCTGCTCATGCTCCCGACCGTGTTCTTCTTTGGGGCGCATGACGCCGCGCTGGGCGGGATCACGTACAGCTCCGAAGGCCTGCAGGCCGCCCTGCAGATCGCGGCGCGGTTTGTCGTGGTGCTGGTGGCGCTGCAGGGCTTCACCGAGGCGGTGGACATCACCACGCTGGCCGGGATGCTGGAACGCTTCGGGCTGCGCGGCCTGGGCTTCTCCCTGGGCGTGGCCATGAACCTGCTGCCCGGCCTGCAGGAATCCGCCCTGCACGCGTGGCACGCCCTGCGGATGCGCGGCGGGCTGCGCCGCCAGTGGTGGCGGGGGAGCCAGCTGCTCGTCCTGACGATCGTGACCAACGCGCTCAAGCGCGCGCAGGAAGTCTCCCTGGCGGCGGAGGCGCGGGCCTTCACCCCGGAGAAGGCCCGCCCGCTGCCCGTGCAGCGCGGCTCGCTGGACTGGCTGCCCGCGTCCCTGGCGGCGATCTCGCTGGTGGCCCTGATCATCCTGTAGCGGGCTGCTGCATCTGCAGCAGGCGCTGAAGTGAACGCTAATGACAGTCGGCTGTTAGATGTGAATATGGCCTTATCAATCCTGGCTGATTGACACGGCCTACGTGTAGCGTCGCTTTGATGACGTTTACCTTTTTACTGCGGCTATGATGTCAGCTCTTTCGGTTGATTGATACGCCCTGTGCGTAGCGTCGCAATGCATTGCGATGTTACCAATTCCGTATCTGACGTAGCCGTACTATTTTGCACAAATCATCAAAGCGACGCTAGCAATACCGTGTCTGATGCTGCTTCGATTACGTAAAGCTCAGCAGTGGGCGCACCCTGAAAGGACAGCCAATGGGCATCCCGGTAATCACCGTCATCGGGCGTTCCGGGGCGGGCAAAACAACCCTGCTCGAAAAGCTGATCGCGGAGCTGACCCGGCGCGGCTACGACGTAGGCACGGTCAAGCACCATTCGCACGTCGGCTTTGATATCGACCACCCCGGCAAGGACAGCTGGCGCCACGCCCGCGCGGGCAGCCGCTACGTGGTGGTGGCCGCGCCGGACAAGATCGCGTCTTACCGGATGCTCGATCATGAGCTGGCGCTGGACGAGATCACGGCCGTGATCAGCGGGGTGGATATCATCCTGGCAGAGGGCTATAAACAGGCGGGCAAGCCCACCCTGGAGGTGGTGCGCGCCGCCAACAGCCTGGAGCTGATCTGCCCGCCGGAGCAGCGCTTCGCCGTCGCCGCGGATGTGCCGCTGGACCTGGGTGTGCCGCAGTTCGGCCTGGATGACGCGGCGGCCATCACAGACCTGATCGAGCGTCTTTTCCTCCGGCAGTAGACCGGCGCTTTGCCCCGGCTTTCCCGCGAACGGCATTCTGACGTACACTAAAGCCTGATGAAGCCGTTTTCGCGCGCCCCGGCTTTCTTGGCTGGCGTGCCGACGCAGGAGGTCATGATGAAAGCGCGTTTGATCCTGCCCTGTGTGGGCCTGGTGCTGGTAGGGCTGCTGGCAGGCTGTGCGAGCCAGCCCGCCCCGCTGAACATCCCCACGGCGGCGGCCCTGCCGACCGTCACCCCATCGCTCACCGAGCCGCCCACCATCACGCCGCCGCCCTCAACCCCCTCCCCTGAGCCAACCGAGGTGCTAAGCTGCACCGCCCGCATCGCCCGGACGACGACGCTGGCCCAGGAGTTGTGCGGGAACACGCGCGCCGATGAAGCCTGTCTCGTCTCGCCGGGCGTGACCGTGGGCCTGCGATCTCCGGAGCAAACCCTGCCGCTGCAGGCCGCCGGGGACCGGGCCGCGCTGGCGGGCCTGAACCGGATTTCCACCGGGCCGTTTGACGCCGCCGCCGGGACATGGGGCATGGCCCTGCTGCGCTCCTCTGCGCGCCCGGATGCCACACCATTTGAGGCGACCACGCTGCTGCTCTTCGGCGATGCGACCGTGTTCGACGTGGGCAGCGCGGAAGGGCCGTTCCGCAGCATCTACGTGCTGACCGGCGGGGCCGACCCCTGGTGCGGCGGCGGGCCGCTGCCCGGCGTGCTGCTTCAGAACGGCATCGGGCTGGCCGACACGCTGACGATCAACACGGTGCAGGTGCGCTTCAACGGGACGCTGCTGGTGCGCGTCCCGGCGCAGATGTGGATGGAGATCGCGGTGCTGACCGGGGAGGCCGAGATCGTCACCCCGGACGGCGGGCTGGCGCTGCGGGGCGGCACGCAGTACTTCACGCTGCTGGGCGGCGACTTCGGCTACGAGCCGGTCGGCGCGCCACAGGTACAACTGCTTAACGCGCGGAACCGGACTGACCTGCCGCTGGCCGCGCTGCCGCGCCTGGTAGCGGTCAGCGCCGCTGCCATGCCCACCGCCGATACCCTCAACCAGACCGCTACGCCGCGCCCGACCTTCAACATCCCGCCCACCGTGACCCCCGCGCCAACCGCCACGCCCGTGGAGCCATTCGCCGGGCAGGAGCCGCCGGGCGGTGTCTACCTGACATTTGAGGGCAAGCGCATTGAGCCGGGCGACCGGCTGAACAGCGCGGTGCCGGCAGGCGGCAGCGACCGCTGGGTCTTCACCCCGCGCGGCTACGGGCCAGACTCCACCGATTCGTTCGAGGTGCAGGCCGTGGGCGACTGGGACCCGGTGATCATCATTGAGTCGGCCACCTTTGGTATCTATGAGCCGGAATATGACCGCACCGCCGGGCCGCTGGAGCTGTACCGGGCATCCCTGGCGGGCAGCGGCGGGGACTGGCGTATCACGATCCGCGATGCTGACCGCGGTGGCGGGGCGTACACGATCCGCTACGAGTGCCTGGGGCCGTGCCTGCCGCCGGAAGGCTAGGGAACTGCAGAGGCCAGTGGCAGGAGGCCAGAGGCAAGAAGAAGCGACCAGCGGCATAGCGGCCAGCGACATAACACCCGACGGGTAGGGGCGCCAGCACGCTGCGCCCCGCCCGGAAAAACGCAAAGGCCAAAATCGCGCCCGACCTGCAGGGGCGAGTCGTGAATCGCCCGGCATATCAAACACCAGCGCGCCCCGTTTCCGCCAGGGCGCGCTGTATATTGTCAGGTGGGGGGGGAATCCCACTAGGCCGGCAGCCAGGAGATGATCGCGTCACGCTGCGGGCCGGTCGTGCCGAACAGCGGCGTGACCCCCAGGGCCTGGCTGATAAAGGCCACGTACTGCTGCGCCTCCGCCGGCAGCGCCTCGATCGTCGTCACCCCTTCCACCACCTTGCCATCCCAGGACGGCAGTTCCACATACTGCGGCGTCACCCGATCCAGCGCGAGCTGGTCGGGGCGGTAAGCGGTGGCCTTACCCTCACCGGTGACGTACTGCGTGCAAATCTGTATGGGCGTATCCGGGTAGGCGATGTCCAGGTGGGTCAGCACCAGGTGAGTCGCGCCGCTTACCCGCGCAAAGAAGCGCAGGCAGGGGATATCGATATAGGCGATGTCGCGCGGGCGGCGGGTGGTCGCGCCGTACTCGTGCGCGTCCTCGCGGATGCGGTGGGCCAGCGGCTCATCCATCGCGGTCGGCAGGCGGCGGCTGCCCACGCTGGAGGTGTATGTGGCCTTGATCGTTGCCATGCGCACCGCGATTTCGTCCGGGGCGATCAGGCCTTCGGTGGAGGCCAGGATGCCGCTGAACGTCGGGTCGGATGAGGTAACGTCCGGGTAAACGCCGAACCGCGGGTCCAGCCCTACGCCCTGCGCGCCCTCAAACACAAAGGGGATGGCGGGGTCGGCCCACTTCTCCTGCAGATAGTCATACACACCGGCGACATAGGGCAGCAGCACCGAGCGCTGCGCGCCCAGCCGGTCCAGAAACACGAACTTTGACCCCACCGGGATCGGCTCATGGTTCAGGCGGGCCACCTGCGCCGATTCCAGGTCCGCACCCAGGCCGGAGAGCAGCGCGGCGTACATGTCATAGTGCTTGCTCAGGCGGTCTTTCCAGTTGCGGGCCGCCAGGTCACGAACGCGCACGGGGTGGCGATACAGCACGTCGGCATAGGCCGGGGAAATCCCGCGCCCGGTGGAGCCGCGCCCGCCGGTCGCCCACTGGCGGTACGCCCCCTCCAGCGCGCGGTGCGTATCCAGCGCCAGCACGGCCATCTCGTCGATCATCAGCTCGGCGGGGACGGCGCCCATCACGCCCAGCACCTCCTGGATTTCCGCCAGCACATCGCCGGGGTGGATCACCATGCCCTTGCCCAGCACAACCGTCGCGCCGGAGAACAGCACGCCGGAGGGGAGCTGATGCAGCGCCAGCCGCCGGTCATTCACCATGACCGTATGCCCGGCATTGGCCCCGCCGTTCCAGCGGTACACCACGCCCTGGCCGCGCCCCTTCACCAGCAGCGCGCAGACTTCATCCACCACGCGGCCCTTGCCCTCATCGCCAAACGCGCCGCCTTCCACGGCAATGCTGTTGGGGCGCGCGCCGGCGGGGGCGGTCATGATCGGGTTGGCAGGCAGCGGGCGGTCGGCGCCGTAGCGCTGGCCGTGGGTATAGATCGAGTCAATAAGCTCGGAAATGTCCTTCATGGCGGTTTACCTCGCGCTGGGGTGTGGGTACAGGTAACAGCCGTCACACCATACCGGGGGTTATATGCTGATTCTACCCTAAGTCCGGCCGGGACGCCGCCGCACTTCAGCCAGATTTGCAGGGGGTATTGTCACATCTGGCGCCTGCAGTTGGGCCAGCATGGTCACCTTTAGTGACCATGCTGTTGCCCTCCTGGTAATGGGGCGGCTGTTGTGGCGTCAGGCCCGGCCACCGGCAGCCTGACGATGAAGATCGCCCCCTGCGTGGGAATGCTCTGGACTTCGATCTGTCCCCCGTGCAGCTCCACAATCCGGCGGGTGATGGGCAGGCCCAGCCCGGTCCCGGAATTGGCGGGGCGGTGCGCTTCGCCGCGGTAAAAACGCTCGAAAATGTGCGGCAGGTCCTGCGGGGCGATGCCGCCGCCGGTATCCGCCACGCGAATGCTCACAATCATGTCGTAGTACTGGGCGGATACCCGGATGCGCCCCTGTTCCGGTGTGTATTTCAGCGCGTTATCGATCAGGTTGGACAGCGCCACCCGCATGCGATCCACATCAACCCGCATGCTGATCTCCGGCACACCCGCGCCCAGCACCAGCACCTGGCGTTTGAGCCGCGCCACGGGCTGATGCGTATGGACCAGATCGGCCAGGAACTCAGGCAGCGCGACCGTGGTGAGGTTCAGAGGCTGCTCGGTCTCACGGTCCAGCTGGGACATGTTGACCATGTCCTTGATCATGCGCTGCAGGCGGTGCACCTGCTCGGTGGCCCGATCCACATACATCTCCCGGCGCTCCGGGTCATCCACCCGCCGGATCAGGTGCAGGTTGGATCCGATCACGGTCAGGGGGGTCATCAGGTCGTGGGACACGTCGCCGATCAGGGCCTGCAGGGTCAGCACGCGTTCCTGCTCTCGGGCCAGCTCGGCCGCCTGATCTTCGGCGTATTTCTGCTCGGTGACATCCCGCCCCACGCTCTGCACCTCAACCAGCCGCCCCTCGGCATCAAACAGGCCGCGGTCGTTCCAGTACTGCCAGCGCTCGCTGCCATCTGGCAGGGTGACATGCTCCATGCCGCTGGAGTCTGGATTCTGCGGGGTCAGGGTCTGAAACATGGCGCACAGAGTCTCAAACCGTGTCGGCTGAATCAGGTCACGCAGCCCAATCTGCCCCACCTGGCCGGGGGCAAAGCCCCAGATTTGCATGTACGTCGCGTTGGCGAAGATGATTGTCAGGCGCTCGTCCATCCGGAAGCGACAGATCATCTCAATCTGATCTTCCACGATGGCCCGGTAGCGGGCTTCATTGGCTTCAATCCGCTGCAGGTAGCGGGCTTCCCGGCGGCGATAGTAGTAGAAGTAAAACCCCAGGAAGATCATGACGATCAGGTAGAAGGCCAGCGGCCCGGTAACAACGTGATTCAGGGGGATGGAGTCGGTCGTCAGCCCCACCACAATCATGCCCGCCGACTGGGCCAGCACCGTGATCAGGGCGAAGCGTATCGATGCAAAAATGATCGTCAGAAACAGGTAGAGGACAAGGAAATACAGCAGCTCCAGCCCGAACTGTCCCCCAATCGAGATAATGGCGGCAAACATCACCACCGAATTGATGAGCACCGAGAACCGGATGGCGTGATCCGGGTAGCCCAGGCGCGCCGTCACGTGTGACAGCAGCAGAAAGGCGCTCATCAGGAAGGCATACGGGCGGATATCCGTGGTCCAGTTGAAGTATTCGCTGACGGCGGTCTGCAGCAAGGGCAGCGGGACAGACGCGGTGAGCAGCACCAGGAACAACCCGGCGATCAACTGCACCCGTTCATACTGCTGGGGATCAGCAATCGGCCGCAGCGGTTGAATCTGGCGGGACCATGTCTGGTTAAGATAGCGGGTGAGGGTTGTCAGCATCGCTTACCGGTTCCCTGGGCTAGGGCTGCTCTGCGTTCACCAGTAAATTGGCGCAACCACCTGTTCCGGGAGCGCTCCCGGTGTGCAACAATAAACAATATATGAGACAACACAGCAGATGATCGCAGCAATTGTAGTACAATTGTACTGTCTGATCAATCATGAATTCACGTGTCGTGCTGGTACACCGACGTGTGTCACCTGCTCAACCAGCCCGCAGACAAAAACACACGACCTCGCGGATGAGGTCGTGTGCGTGTGCTTAGGGTCTGGCGCCGGGAGACTACTTCTCCCGCGTGAGGGCGAACCCGTTCATGAACTGGCGCTGCAGCGCCACAAACACCAGCAGGGAGGGCAGCGTGGCGACAACCGCGCCGGCCATCACCGGCCCGAAGTCCGTCTGCGCGCCCACCACCATCAGCTGCCGGACGCCCACCTGCACCATCTGCTTGCTGGGGCTGTTCATGATGATCACGGGCCAGAGGTACTGGTTCCACATGTAAATGAACTGGATCACGGCCATCGCGCCGATCACGTTCCACGACAGCGGGACCAGCACGCGCCACATGAAGCCGATCGGGGTCGCGCCGTCAAGCTGGGCGGCTTCCGCCAGCTCCACCGGGATGTTGCTGAAGTGCTGGCGGAACAGAAACGCGCCGGTGGCGCTGGCCATGAACGGCACGGTGAGCGCCAGAAACGTATCGCCCCACTTCAGCTCCGACACGATATTGAACAGCGGCACGATGATGATCTCGGTCGGCATCAGCAGCGTGAGCAGCACGAAGAAGAACAGCAGCCACTTGCCAGGGAACTTGAAATACACAAAGGCCAGCCCCGCCAGCAGGGAAGTCAGCGTTTTGGCCACCACCACGATCAGCGCGACGATAACGGTGTTCCACATCTGCTGGAACAGGCCGCGCTCAAACAACACCTGGATGTTGTTCATCAGGTCCTGGCCGGGCGTCAGCCGCCCCGGCTGGCCGTAGAACTGGGTATGCGTGATCGTGGCGACGATCAGCGCATACAGCACCGGGATCGCCAGCAGGAAACAAATGACGATCAATGCCGCGTGGATCATCAGCCGGTTCCGCCGGGAACGCGTGGCAAACGACGATTTGCTGGCGGCTTCGGGCGCTGCCCGCCGCCTGGAACGCGCATTATTCGCCATAGGTCACCCGCCTTTCCACATAACGGAACTGGATAATCGTCAGCCCGGCCACGAGCAGGAACAGGATCAGCGACTGGGCCGCCGCGCTGCCGGTCTTGTTGGTGTACTCAAAGGCGTCCTCGTACAGCTTGTAGATCAGGACGGAAGTCGCGCCGCGCGGGCCACCCTGCGTCAGGGCGTCCACCGCGCCAAAGATGCCGTAGAACGCATACGTGACGTTCGTGATCAGCAGGAAGAACGTGTACGGAGACAGCAGCGGGAATGTGATCCGGAAAAAGCGCTGGATCGCGTTGGCCCCATCGATAGAGGCCGCTTCCAGCAGGCTGTCCGGGATGCTCTGCAGCCCGGCGATGTAGAACAGGATATTGAATCCCAGGTTGTTCCAGACCGAGGCGAAGATGATCACCCAGGGCGCCAGATTGGGGTCGGAGAACCACGCCGGCCTGATCCCAAAGGTGCTGTGCAAAAAGGTATTGATCACCCCCACCTGCGGGTTGAACATCATCAGGAAGATCAGGCCCGCGATCACCGGCGAGAGGGCGTACGGCCAGATCAGGAACGTGCGGTAGATGTTCGCTCCGGCGATATTCTGGCTGGCCAGCGTGGCGATAAACAGGGCGAGGCTCATCCCCACCAGCACCACCGCGGCCATGATCGTCATGGTCACGGAGAAGCTCTGCAGGTAGCGCGCGTTGGTGAACAGGCCGATGTAATTGTTCGCGCACACAAAGCGCGCGTTCAGCCCCAGAAAGCTGGTATGCAGCGACAGGTCGATCACGCGGGCCATGGGCCAGTACAGGAACAGCACCAGGATGATGAGTTTTGGCACGAGCAAGAGGTAGGGCAGCGGAGTGCCCGCAAAGCGCTCGTTGCTCTTGTGCGTTTCAGCCGCCTGGCTTTGCATGCGATGCCGGGCCGCCTGGCGCTGGAAGCGCACCCACAGCGGCACCAACACCACCAGGCTGCTGAGGATCACCAGCCCCACGCCGAACACAAACTCGCCCGTGAAGCGTGTCCCGGCTTCTGCAATCGCTTCTTCGTTATAGGCAAAGGTGCAGTGCTGCAGCGGCAGCATAAAAAGCTGCCCGCCCAGCCCGCCAGCAATGGCCCCGATCCCGGCGCCGTTGATCACTGAGCGGTTCAGCCGGCCGAAGATCAGCGCCGTGCCCACCGCGCCGAAGGCCGCCCCAATGAACAGGGATAGCATGATAGCCTGTGAGTCTAACAAAGCCCTATCTCCCCACAATCAAAAAGTGAGTGGGCGCAGCGGCCCACTCACCAGGTTTACATGCTCTACAGCGGTTTACATCCCAACAGCTTCGTTGTAGGTTTGCAGCGATTCGTTGGCGCGCTCATTGGCTTCCGCCAGCGCTTCTTCCACCGAAACACCGCTGTCAACAACGGCCTGGCCCGCTTCCTCGATGATGGTGCGCAGCTCAAGGAAGTTGCCCAGCAGCGCGCCGCTGGTGGCGGGGCCGGGGACGGTCTCGGTCAGCTGGTCGAAGGCCACGCGGAAGTTCGGGTTTTCGTCGAACCAGCCCTCAGCGTCCAGGGCTTCGATCGCGCTGAAACGGATCGGGAAGTAGCCGGTGGCCTTGTGCCAGGTCACCGCGTTCTCTTCGTTGCTCAGGAAGAACATGAACTTGACAGCCGCGTCAATTTCTTCCTGCGGGTGGTCGCCGGTCAGCCAGATGCTCGCGCCGCCGATCACCACGCCATTACGCTCCGTGCCATCGGGGATGGGGAGCATGGCGTTGCCCATCTCGAAGCCGGATTCTTCTGCAGCCTGGCCGTTATTCACGATGTCAGCCGTGCTGGTGATATGAATCGCCACCTGCTGGCCGGTGAACAGCGCGTCAGAGCCGTTCCAGTCTTCCAGACCACCGGAGTAGATGTAGAAACCGCGGTCAGCCATTTCCTTCCACCAGGTGAAGATGTTGACCATGGCTTCGCTCTCGAGATTGATCTCGGTTGCGCGGCCATCACGGCCATTCTCATTGTTGGCCAGCGGGGCCTGCTGTTCGGCCATCCACTGCTCAACAAACCAGGAGTGCATGTTCCAGCCCATGCAGCCCTGCAGGCCCAGGTCATCGGCCTGGCTCATCAGCACTTCGCAGGTTTCCAGGACCTCACCGTAAGTCTGGGGCGGGGCTTCGGGGTCCAGCCCGGCGGCTTCGAAGATGGTCTTGTTGTAGTACATCACGGCGTTGGAGGAGTTCCAGGGGAGGCTCCACTGGTCATCGCCCAGGCTGTAGTAGTCGCGCACGGCCGGGATCACGTCGTCCAGGCTGGCGAGCTGCTCTTCGGTCGCCACGGAGCTCACCGGGATGAAGATGCCTGAATCCAGCGCCAGCTGGGAGCCAACCTCGAACACCTGCACGATGTGCGGGGCGGTGCCCTGCTGGTAGCCCAGGATCGCGCCGTTCAGGGTGTCACGATAGCTGGGGTTGGAAACGGAAGTGACGTTGATGTTGGGGTTTTCAGCTTCAAACGCCTCGATAACGTTTGCCACCCAGCCCTGGCGATTGGCATCACCAAACGCGTGGGAGAAGACGATCTCAATCTGATCGTCCTGCGCCGTCAGCGCCGCGGTCGGCAGTAACAGCGCGACAACAAGTAAAAGGGCCAAAAATCTCGAACGCTTCATCTCTCTCTCCTTAAAAGCTTATACAGAGAATATTCACGGCGCGCCCGGCATAACCGCGCGCACCGATCCAAAACACAATAAGGGTAAAGCATCAAGGTTAAAACTGGTCGAGGTAAAGGTTAGACAGGCTGAAAAATGCGTTACAGAGCTTCGCACCTAACTTAACATGAATTTAACATAAAAACAACATATCCAACTGTTCTTTTTCAGGTTGCACAAGGCGGCAGGTGAGGTCTGGCGCCGGCTTACCCCTGCCCGGCAGGCGCATCGGGCAGGCCTGCCTCCGGGAGCGGGTCGCTGGCCGCAGGCGGGGTGGCGCGGGGGCGGCCCCTGCTGTCCGGCCTGAATTCCACGCGCACGCGGTCGATGCGCAGCCCGTCCAGCTGTTCCACCGTCAGGATCACCCGCTCGGTTTCCACCTGGTCGCCGGGCTGGGCCAGCCGGTCCAGCCGGCCGAGGATAAACCCCGCGATCGTCTCGTACTTGGGATCATCCAGGGCCAGCCCCAGGTAGTCGTTGACTTCGTCGATGGGCGTCAGGCCGCTGAAGATCACGGTGCCGTCAGCCTGCTCCTCCATCTCATCTTCCTGGTCCTCAAACGCGTCCTGCACATCCCCCACCAGCTCCTCCACCAGGTCTTCCAGCGCGATCAGCCCGGCCGTCCCGCCGTATTCGTCCAGCAGGAGCGCCAGGTGCTGCTTCTCCGCGCGGAAGCGGGCCAGCAGGTCGTTGATCGTGATCGCCTCCGGGACGAACAGGGCCGGGCGCACCAGGTCGCGCAGGACGACCGCGCCCTGCTCCGCCGGGCGGCGCATGGCCCGCAGCAGATCTTTGGTATGCAGGATGCCCAGCACGCGGTCCAGGTCTTCCTCGTAAACCGGGAACTTGGTCAGGTTGGATTCGGCCACCTGGTCGATCACGGCATCCAGCGGCAGGTCCGCCTGGAACGCGTTGATCTCCGTGCGGGGGACCATCAGCCGCCGGGCGCGGGTCTCGCCCATCTCAAAGACGGCCTCCATGATGTCGTCTTCGCCGCGCGCGAACAGGCCGCTTTCGGCGCTGCTCCGGATCAGGATGCGCAGCTCGTCCACCGAATGCACCAGCTCATGCCCGCTGGCCGGTTGCACCCCCAGCAGCCGCAGCAGGGCGTTACCCGTCCCGTTCAGGGCGCGGATGGGCAGGTAAAACAGGCGCGCGATCCACACGATGGGCCGCGCCACCCACAGCGAGGTCGATTCCGGGTTCTGCAGGGCGATGGACTTGGGCATCAGCTCACCCACCACCACGTGCAGGAAGGTGATGATCAGGAAGGCGATCGCGCCGCCGATGGCGACCGCCGAGGTCGCCTCAATCGCCCCCTGCGGCAGGATGTGGCTCAGCGGCTCCAGCACGGCCTCAACCAGCGGCTCCACCAGGTGGCCGAGCGCCGGCTCCCCCACCCAGCCCAGCCCCAGGCTGGCGATCGTGATGCCCAGCTGGGTGGCGGCGATGTAGCGATCCAGGTCGCTGATCGCGGCCTGCACGACCCTGGCGGTGGCATTCCCGGCCTCGATCAGGGCCTCGATCCGGGAACGGCGCACGCTGACCAGCGCAAACTCCGCCGCCACAAAAAACGCATTGAGCAGAACCAGCCCCAGCGCCAGCAGCAGGCCGACGTAATCATCCATTTCCGGGTGTTTCCTCTCTCACCATCACCGTGCCCGGCGGGCGCACGCTCCTAGCAGCGGGCGTCGCGCGCGCGGCGCGCAGCCAGCACCTGCCGCGCTTCCGGCAGGGAACGGGCGGTTTCAATATGCCGGTGAACGGAGTTCACGCCCTGCCCCAGAATCCCGGCAATCGAGTTCATGAACAGGCTGCCCCCCACGACCAGCGTGCCATCCCAGTTATCCGGCATGCCCCCGCGCAGCAGCTCGCGCAGCGTGGGCAGCGGGTTAGGCGGCAGGTCGCGCGTCCCGGCCATGTTCAGGATGATGGCGATCTTCCGCTCTGGAAACCGGGCCATCAGCGCGTGAGACTGCTCCAGGGCCGCCGCATAATCGTCCCAGCCCCACGGATCAAGAAAATCCTTGCGGATGATCGTCTTCTCCGGGTTATCCCAGGTCGTGATGATGGGCATTGGTCATGTGCTCCTGCTGCGTTGGTTGCCAGGCAGCCTGGCAGGGCCTAGCGCCCGGCGGGAATGTCATCGGTGGTGTCCACCGGGTCAAGGCGCGTAACACGCACCTGCCCGATGCGATGGCGGTCTACGGACAGCACGACGATCCGCACTTCGGGGGTCTCGATCACTGTCCCGGGTTCCGGCACCTCGCCAACCTTTGAGAAGATGTAGCCACCCAGCGTGTCGTTTTCGTCAGTGGGCAGCGTGATGTCCAGCAGGCGGTTGAGGTCATCCAGGTCCAGCCGCGCATTGCAGATGTACTCATTGTCGTTCACCTGCTGGTAGGCGGCCTGTTCGTTCAGGTCGTATTCGTCCTGCACTTCCCCGATGATCTCCTCGATCAGGTCTTCGAGCGTCACCAGCCCGGCCGTCCCGCCGTATTCATCCACGACCACCGCCAGATGCACGCGGCGCTGCTGCATCTCCTGCAGCAGGGTCATCGCGTTCTTGCCTTCCGGCACGAAATAGGCCGGGCGCAGCAGGTTCGCCAGGGCATCCCCGTTGCCGCCCTGGCCCCACTGTTTAAGCAGGTCTTTGGCGTAAAGCAGGCCGCGTACGTGGTCGATATTGTCCTCGTAGACCGGGATGCGCGAATGCCCGGCGGCCAGCACCGTCCGCACCGCGTCATCCAGCGGGGTGTTCACCGGCAGCGTCACCATGTCCAGGCGCGGGACCATCACCTCGCGCACGGCGGTATCCGCGAGCTGGAAGATGGAGTAGATCATCTCCTTCTCTTCGTCCTCGATCACGCCTTCTTCCTGCCCGGCGTCCACCAGGGTCATGATCTCTTCCTCAGTGACGTTGCGCACGCGCGCCTCGATACCCAGCATGCGCACCACGCCATCGCTGATCGCGCGCAGCACATTCGCCATGGGGGAGACCACGCGCACCAGCAGCCACATCGGGCGGACGAGCGTCAGCGCCAGGCGGTTGGCATAGGCCCCGCCGACCGCCGCCGGGACCTGCCCGCCAATGATGAGCATGACGGCCGCGCCAAAGATCAGCACGATCAGCTCCGCGATCACCAGCGCGGGGACCGGCCCCAGCCCCAGCCCGGCCAGCCACGCCCCCAGGCGCGGGGCCAGCCCGACCGCCGCGATCCCGGCGGAAAGGAACCGGATCACGATCAGGGTGAGCTGGTACGTGTTAACCAGCTGGGTGGCTTCCTCAGAAAGGCGCAGCGCCAGCGCCGCCCCCGCCCGGCCCTCGGCGGCCTGGTTTTCCAGCTCGCTGCGCCGGGCGTTGATCAGGGCGTGATAGCCCAGCGCCAGCAGCACATTGGCCACCAGCAATGCGCCCAGGATGGCTAAACTCGATATACTGCCTTCGCCCACGTCGGTTATTCACTCCTCATGTGCGCCCGCCCGGTTATACGCAGCGGGCGCCGGATCGTTGTCTGGTGATGTTCCGGGGGATCACCCGCCGGAGCTGTTATCGCTGCCGGACTGCCCGGCGGCGCGGGCGGCGCGGGCCGCCGCGATACGGCTGTCGCCGATCACGCGGGCCGGCACGCCCACGGCCACCTTGCCTGCCGGGACCGGGTGGCGCACCACAGCGCCCGCCCCGGTCTGCGCCCCGGCGCCGATCTCCACCGGCGCGATCAGCATGGTGTCGCTGCCGATGAATGCCCCGGCCCCGATGATGGTGCGGTGCTTGGTCACCCCGTCATAGTTGCATGTGATCGTCCCGGCGCCGATGTTCGCGCCCGGCCCGACCTCGGCATCGCCCAGGTAGCTGAAGTGGCCCATCTTGACCCCTTCGCCCAGCACGGAATTCTTGATCTCGCCGAAATTGCCCATGTGCACACCCCGGCCCAGCCGCGCGCCGCCGCGCACGCGCACGAACGGCCCCATCTCCACCTCATCTTCCAGCGTGGAGTGCTGGATCACGGAGGCGAACACGCGGCAGCCGCTGCCCACGGTGGCCCCGTCCAGCACGGTGTTGGGGCCGATCTCGCAATCCTCGCCGATCGTCGTCTGGCCGGTAAGGCGCGTGTTCGGCAGGATCACGCTGTCCTGCCCGATCGTCACATCCGCGTCAATGTAGGTCGTGGCCGGGTCGGTGATGGTCACGCCGTTGAGCATGTGCGCCCGGTTGATGCGGCGGCGCATCGCGGCCTCGGCTTCCGCCAGGTGCACCCGCGTGTTGATGCCGATCAGCTCGTCGGGGTCGTCGCCTTCGACGGCCAGCACCGCCCGCCCGTCTTCGTTCGCCAGCGCCACCGCGTCGGTCAGGTAGTATTCGTTCTTGGGCGGGGTGGGCTGGATGCGATCCAGCGCGCCCCACAGCCACGCGCCATCAAACACATAGACGCCCACGTTCAGCTCCCGGACCTGCTGCTGCTCCGGCGTGGCGGCGGCTTCCTCCACGATGGCGGCCACGGTGCCATCCGCATGGCGGATGACCCGCCCGAAGCCGCGCGGATCATCGGCGACATAGGTCAGCATCGTCACGGCGGGCCGGGCGGCGCTGGCCGTGTGCGTGTCGATCATACGCTGCAGAGTCTCCGGGCGGAGCAGGGGCATATCGGCGTAACACACCAGCACCAGGTCGGCCTTACCGCGCAGGGCATCCGCCGTGACCTGCACGGCATGGCCGGTACCCCGCTGCTCGGCCTGCTCCACGAAGATCGCCCGGTCGCCCAGGTGGGCGCGCACGGCCTCGCTCTGCATACCCACGACGACCACCGGGGCCTGCCCGGAGAGCCGCCAGGCGATATCGACGCTGTGGTCAACCAGCGGCTTGCCGGCCACCGGGTGCAGCTGCTTGGCGAGCCTGGATTTCATCCGCGTTCCCTGGCCCGCGGCCAGGATCACATTGACAAGTGTGGTCATATAAAACCCTCTTATGAATATCTTCTGTGCATATCATCATACTGGCAGCAAAAAACGCCGCGCAAACAAAGCGTGTTTGCTCGGCCAGCGCAGCGCATGATGCAATTCATGAAGCCAGGCGAGTGTGATACGTCTGGAGGGATCAGCTGAGTCGTCAGTCACGTCAAGAAAAGAACTCTGGTTACCCTGCGGTTGATTAGCGGTTATTGTAGCATCCTCCCCAGCCAGTGGCAACCGGCGGTTGGCCATGCAACCGGCGGTTGAGTCGTCAAGCGGCCTGTGCGTGCCGCATGGCGGGAGCTATTCCTGCTCCGGTGGCACGCGGGAAGCCGGCGCAGGCAGGGCGCCCTCCGCCTCAAACAGCCGCGAGGCCTGCTCCGCCAGGTTGGTCAGGCGCGTGAGCAGGCTCACGCCTGCGGGCGGCGGCGGGCTGTCCTGCGCGGCAACCCGGGCCTGCACCCTTCAGAAAGTTGCGGATCCTGGTTATTTTTCCGATGTTTCAGTTTTCAGCAGATTCTCGCCGGATTGGGGTGCGCGAGACTGTTGTACTTGTGTTTCGATTTCCTCTGCTTCACTCCGTAAACCACCTTCTGTGTTCGTTGATACACTAACGGATTCTGGGGGATGCTGTTGATGGGTTGGCTTGTGATGATCAGCATCGCCATCAAGCATTTCGATAGGGATACCCTGGGGGAAAATGATCTCACGAGCTTCGTCCGGCATGGAAATTCCAGCATCCTGAATGGCCCGTTTCACCAAACGAATAACGGAGGATTTCACCTTCAGCCAACTGTACTGTGTACCATCAATCCAGAAATAAATCCGCAGATTGACAGTAGCGGTCCCCAGGCTGTCCACGAGTACCAGATGTTCTGGCTCATTGAGAATTGCGGGGTGCGCCTCCAGCACCTGGCGCACTGTTTCCTGGGCGAGGGAGATCGAATCTTCATATCCAATGCCAATGCTGAAATCAATGCGGCGGTTGGGATTACTGGTGTAATTATGAATGATGCTCTTATAAACCGTCGCATTGGGAATCTGGACATCATTGCCCGAAAGAGTCATAAGAATAGTGGTACGCGTGGTCATGCGCTGGACAAAGCCGAGGACATCATCAATTTCGACCAGATCACCGGTATCAAAGGGTTGTTGCATGCTGAGAAAAATACTCGCGAGGAAATTTTCGGTAATATCGCGGAAGGCAATGCCCAGAACAAGGCCGAGTAACCCGGTCCCGCCGAGAATTGTAAAGGCGATACTTGTTAACCGGGCAACCTGAAACACCAGATACAACCCACCTAAAAAGACCAGGATACCAGCGCTGCGGGAGATGACATTTCGCAGCAGGGTGTTCATCTCACGACTCTGAAGGTAACGGCCTGACACCCGTATCGTGAACCGGGCCACAAGCCAGGTGATAAACAGGACTAGCATGCTGAACCCAAGCAGCGGCAGCGAGCGTAGTATCGTCCGGGCCTGGTTCCGCAACCCCGTTACAAAGGGCTGAAAATCCAGTAATGGCGGTTCGATCACATCTAGTTGATTGACCACAGCAGCGACATCCTGCGTATTGCGTGCCAGATCCCCTGCCCATGTTTTGAATTCAGCGGTTTGAGCCTGACCAGTAAGGAATACGACGCCATCCTGGACACGTACTTGTGGCGCGGTGAACCATCCAGTTGCGGAAAGGATATCTTGCAGGCGAGTTTCAATTTCCTCATCGCGGGCAACAGGTTGAATGTTAACACGCGAGGGTGAGAGTGGATCTTCGGGAAGGGGCGTAGAGGGGAGTGGCGTGGAGACAGGATCCTGTGCCCTGACTGATAGCGGCATCATGACAAAGCCTGTCAGGATCAGGGTCATCACAAGGGCATAGAACAGAGCATTCTTATTCTGAAACCTGACAATCTCCATAATCCCTCTATAAAGTAATTCTCTGCAGCCCGTTATGGGCTTTGGATGCAGCAAGCCCACGGCATCGCTTAACGCCATTATAAGGCATTACCGGCATGATCTGACAGCGGCAGGTGAACACAACCAGATGACCGGTCAGTCAGCCCCAGGCGTAACCGTATTCGCTGCGCCAGCGCGCCCTTTTGCCGGGCGCTGATCCCGCGCTGGCGCCGCGGCTCCGGCCCGGTCGTCATGCTGGCGAGTCGTTTGGTGGCCCGTGAGGGGCCGACGCTGGCAGGGCGTCCTCTGCCTCAAACAGCCGGGAAGCCTGCTCCGTCAGGTTGGTCAGGCGCGTGAGCAGGCTCAGGACTGCGGGCGGCGGCGGGCTGTCCTGCGCGGCAATCCGGGCCTGCACCTGGGTCACTTGCTGCACCAGGGCGTTGACCTCAATGCCCAGGCTCTCAGGCGCGACAACGGCGGGAGTGGGCTGCCTCAGGCTGACGAACAGCGTCTGGATGGCGGCGGCCAGCGGCGGGGCCAGCAGCAGCCCCAGCAGTCCGTAGGTCTCCACCAGGGGGACCAGCAGGATCACGATCAGCAGCGATGAATAGGGCCGCCGGTCGAATATGCGCGGCTGCACAATCAGCTCCAGGAAGGCCAGGACGGCGATCGTATAGACCGGGGCGATCACCGCCAGGACCGGGCCTGCCGACACCCCCGCCAGCAGCGGCAGCACCACGGCCAGCCCAGCCCCCAGCCACGGGATCAACCACAGCAGCGCGCCGATCAGGGCCAGCAGCGCCGGAAAATTCAGGCCCATGACGGCATAGCCGATGGCCAGCAGCAGCACGGCGATCAGGCTTTGCAGCACCTCGCTGAGGATATAGCGGCCGACCTGGTGTTCCAGCTCCCACCAGACCTCGCGCACCCGGCGGCGCTGGCTCACGGCCAGCAGCGCGATGAACTGCCGCTCGAACTGCGCGCGGTACAGGGTCCAGTACAGGCTGAGCATCAGGATGATGGCGATGTTCGCCAGGCTGCCCAGCACGCCGGACGCGGCGCCCACTACGCTCAGCATCAGCCCCATGCCCTGCTCACCGACAAGGGCGTCATACAGGGCCTGGGGCGGCGGGAGCCGCTGGCTGACCATTTGCTGGAAGGGTGTGCCGCCGGGCCAGGTGGTCGTGATCTGCCGGTACACGCGGTCAAACAGGTCGGTCGCGCCCTGGAGATCGCGCAGCACTGGCCCGCCCAGGATCAGGGCCAGCCCGGCCAGCAAAACCACCCCGAGCAGGTAGGTCAGCAGGACGGCCAGCGTTTGGGACAGGCCGCGCGCCACCAGGAAATTCACCGGGCCGCGGGTTGGCGCAGCCGCGGCCAGCGCCAGCATCAGCAGCAGCAGGGCGCCCCGCAGCTCCCACAGCACAAGCAGCACCGCCAGCGTGGCAATTACAACGACGATATACCCCACAAAGCGCCTCATACCCCGTTATCCTCCGTGGGTGGCAGCTGGGCCAGGATCCGGTCAAGGTCGTTCGCCAGGGATTCGATCAGCTCTTCCACCCGCTCCTCGGTCGCCTGGCCGGGGGAATCAGCCGCCGCCTCCATGATCTGGTTACGCGAATCCAGCGCCACCTCCTGAACCTGCAGGCGCAGGTAGCTGACATAGCCGCGCCCTTCCGGTTTCAGCGTAGGCTCGCGCACCGGGGCCATGACAAAGCGGTCGAACAGCAATTGGAGGATGGCCGCGGTGGGGACGGCCAGCAGCGCCCCGGCCAGCCCCATGAGTGACGACAGGGCGGCGATGGCGAGGATGGTCAGCAGGGGGTTAACCCCCACCGAGCGATCCATCACACGCGGGACGAGCAGGTTGTTCTCCGCCACCTGGATGATCATGGTGGCCACCAGCACCCAGATGATCTTGCTCGGATCGGCGGAAGCCGCCACCAGCACCGCCGGGATCGCCCCCAGGATCGGCCCGATCGTGGGGACAGCCTCCATCACGCCGGCGATCAGGGCCAGCACCAGGGCGTTGGGCAGGCCGATCAGGACATAGGCCACCAGAGACAGGCCAAAGATCGAGAGCAGCAGGATGCCCATGCCAAAGAGGTAAGCGCCCAGTTTGTCTTCGACAGCGTCAATGATCTCGCGGGCGGTCTCGCGTCGCGCCGGGGAAAAGAGCATCAGCAGCGTGCGGATGGCCCGCTCGCTTTCCAGAGTCCAGTAAAAGGCCAGCAGCGAGGTGGCGACCAAAAAAAAGATCCCGCGCGCCACAGTCCCCACGGTGCTCAGGGCGAGGGCAATCTCCTCGGCAGAGCGATCCTCGGCGTCATCCCCTGGAGCAGCCGCTGCCGGGGCGCTCGTCAGCCCCAGCAAATCCGGGTTGGCCGGGAGCTGCAGGCCCACGTTGCGCACAATCCTGCTCTGGGAGTTCACCAGCGCCTGGCGCGTCTCGTTGTAGTATTCGCGCGCCAGGCCGGTCACGGCATTCGCCTGCTGCAGGAACGGCGGCAGCACCAGCACCACAAATCCCACAAACACGAGCAGCACGACCCCGTAAATCAGAAGCTCGCCATAAATATGCGGGATGCCGCGCGCCGCCAGGAAGCTGACCGCTGGCTTGAGCGCGGTACCCACCAGCACCGCCACAAACAGCATCAGGGCCACCAGGCGAAAGCGGTAGAGCAGCGCGGCAGACAGCAGCAGGCCCGCCACAAACAGAGTCGCCAGCACGACCTGGCGCAGCGTCCATCTCATGTCGGTGGTGCTGTCAGCATTGTCGGGCATGGCATCCTTTCCTTCGCCGCCGCCGGAAAACCCTGCGCGCCCGTGTCCGAACCGCTGGTTGGTGACCGGGTAATAAGATTCTGGTTAAGCATGCCTAATTCTACCATAGTTGGGCATGCGCCAGCAGCCGCGCGCGGGCCGCCGGAGATCGCTACGCCGGGGCGCCTTTCTGCCGGGCGCTGATCCCGCGCAGCGGCCGCCGCCGGAAGTGCGCCAGCGGGCGCACCGGCCGCCGGACGCGCCACATTCCCGCGTTGAAGCTCAGGCGTTCCCGCGCCCGGCGTATCATGCGCCGCCCGCGCCGGCCGCCGCAGCATCGCCAGTACACCATCATGGTTCGCTCCTGCTCCTGATTTACCCTCTGTCGTGATCATACGCCTGTTTTGGGTGAAACTGGATAAGAATCGGGTGAAACAGCGGCGAGCGAGCAGCGGCATAGCGGCCAGCGAGAAACGGCAGGGGCGCGCGGATGGGATTCCATCCGGCATGCTGCGCCCTGGTAGAGGCAGAAGGCCAGCGGCGGGAGAATTGAAAAAGCGCAAAGCCTGTGCTCGCCTTTGCGCGCTTGGCGACCTTTGCGGTAAAAACGGCCTCCAGGCGTGAATACCCACACGGCGGCTTGTCAGTAACTTTCGCGACGGTTATAATCCGATTTACTCGTTTTTCCCTTCACAATTTCTGGGATAAGGCACAAAAAAATGATGAGCAAACACCTGCGTTTGTTGATGGTAGCGATGCTGGCGGTGCTGCTGCTGGCGGCCTGCGGCGCCCCGGCGTATGTCAATGAGGCCGCGCACGACGATGCAGCGGACGCTGACCATGCAGCAACGGACGATCATGCTGAGGAAGCCGCGCATGACGACTCCGCGGACGCTGCTGCCGAGGATGAGCCGGCCGGTGAGCCGGAGGCCGCGGATGAGGAGGCCGCCGCTGACGAAGAAGCGGCCGCGACGGACGATGCGGCCCACGGCCACGGCGAGGCCGACATGGGCGACATGGAGGTCGATGGCGACGCGGCCAATGGCGAGGCGCTTTTCAACACGCTGTATACCGAGGTGGGCTTTGCCTGCGCCACCTGCCACCACGCCGATTCTGAGGAACGGCTGATCGGCCCCGGCCTGCTGAATGTTAAGATCCACGGGGCGGGGCATGTGGAAGGGCTGAGTGTGGTGGAGTATCTCCGCCAGTCGATTGTGGAGCCGAACGCCTACATCGTCCCGGATTACCCGGAGAACCTGATGCCACAGACGTACAGCGAGCTGTTCACCGAGCAGGAGATCAACGACATCCTCGCCTACCTGCTCACGCTGGAAGGCTAGGCGCGCCGGCGGGCGCTGGCCCGGCCCGCATCCGAATTGCCGACGAGCCCCGGTCTTTTGCAGGCCGGGGTGCTTTTTGTCCCCTGTCGAAATTCGCGCCCCTGCTGGATAATGGGGGCAATCGCGGGGGAATGTTGCTACGAGGGGGATGCTCGTGGAAAGATTGCCTGTTTCCGCACCGCTGGCCCGCTTCCTGAATTATCCGCGCGTTGGCACGCTGACCGAAGGCGAGCAGGAAGGGCTGCGCCGCTTCTGGCTGGAAGGGATGTTCAGCGCGATCGGCCTGGCCCTCTCCGAATCGTTCTATACGCTGTATGCGCTCAGCCTGGGCGTCACCGCCGGGCAGATCGGCCTGGTGAGCACGCTCTCCCAGATCGCGGGGGCGGGCCTGTCCATCCCCGGGGCGGCCCTGGCCGACCACACCGGGCGCTACAAGCTGGTGGCACAGGGCGGGCAGTTCCTCAAGCAGACCATGTGGCTGGTGATGGCTGTCGCGCCCTGGGTGCTGCCAACCGGCCCGGCGCTGCTGGTGATGCTGGCGGCCTGGGTGGGCGTGTCTGTGTTCGGCACGCTGATGAACAGTGCCTGGACGGCCCTCTTTGGCGAGATCGTCCCGGACCGCATCCGGGGGCAGTATTTCGCCTCCCGCAACATCATCATGCACCTGTGCAAGGTGTTTATCGTGCCGGTGGCGGGGCTGTTTGTGAACATGGTGGGGGAGCCGGAAGGCTACCAGCTTATCCTGTCGCTGGCGTTTGTGGTGGGCCTGGGGGCGATCTTCCACTTCAGCCGCCTGCCGGAACACCTGACCACGACCGTTGACCGCGAGCCGTTCGGGGTGCGCGAGATCCTGGGCGGGCTGCGGCGCTACGCCAACTACCGCTATTACGTGCTGTCGCATGCCACGCTCAACCTGGGCGTGATGATCGGCGGGCCGTTCATCCAGGTGTACATGGTGCAGAGCGCCGGGTTCAACGTGGCGGAGGTCAGCCTGGTGAACACGGTCGGCGTGCTGGCCGCCATGCTGAGCATGTACCTCTTCGGCCGCCTGCAGGATCGCAAGGGCATCACGTGGATCATGCGCTTCGCGGTGGCGATGCCCATCGTCCCGGTGCTGTGGCTGTGGGTGCAGGAGCCGTGGCAGGCCTGGATCGTCCAGTTCTACGCGTCACTCGCCTGGACAGGCTATACCGTCGGGTCGTTTAACCTGGTGCTGGCGGTCACGCCCGCCGAACACCGGCCGCATTACATCGCGCTGCATGCCACGCTGGCCGCGCTGGTGGGCGCGGTGGGGCCGATCATTGGCGGCTGGCTGCTGGATACCGCCGGGTTTGAGCCGGTATTTGCGCTGTCCACCATCGGGCGCTGCCTGGGCATGATCCTGTTCCTGGCGCTGGTGCGGGAGCCTTCCAACTCCGCCGCCCCCACGCCAGCGCGCGGTTAAATCTGCTCGAACGACGCCGCATCCAGCACAAAGATCGTGGCGCGGTGCTCATCGTTGGGCAGCGGGTCCCCCTGGCAGGCGAAGCGGATCACGTCCAGCACGCCGGCGACCTCGGCCTCATCGGCCCCGATCAGGAGCGTATCACTCCCCCGGCGCAGGAAACCGCCGGTGCTGCTCATGCGGGTGACATGGTACTGGTGCGCCACCAGCGCCTCCAGCACCTTGCCGGCCTCTTCATCACGGACAATCGCAAGAATGAATTTTGTGCTCATGGGCTAAATCTGTTCGAAATGTGCAACATCAAGGACAAAGATGGTCGCCCCGCCAACCGTCACTTCCACGTAGGCCCCGACGGTCATCGGGTGCTCGGCGGAGTGCGGCGCGATGGGCATCATGCGGCTGCGGCGTTTGCAGGTCTTACGCAGCAGGGCGATCAGGGGCTGTACCCGGTCATCGGCTACCCCACAAAACAGCGTGGTATTCCCCTGACGAAAGAATCCGCCGGTAGAAGCCACCCGGGTCACGCGGTATTCGGCCTCGGTCAGCGCATCAATCACATCATCAGCATCAAGATCCTGCACTACGGCGACTACGAGTTTCATGGGTTACCTCCCTGGCTGGACACACGGCCTGCCTGTATCCTGTTGTTATTGTACCGTAATCCATTCTATTTTCGCCTGATTGCTCATCATCCTTTAGCAATCTCCCGATCCCGGCGTTGAAGAGTAGCTTCAGGCAGCCGGCAGACGTTGTGACACGCGCTGATGCACCAGCCGGTTTTCCGGAGTTTCCCCGCATCGAAAAACCATCTGATCTCCGCTGACGGTCGATGACCGGTTCGCTGCCCGATAGCGCCGCTTTCGTTCAGCAATTCCGGCGGCTATACTGAGTTCGCCGCCATCGCGCGGGCGAAGATTGCTGACAGGACAAAGAATTAATACTATGAAACCAGAATCAAGCCGCTTATCCCTGCCGCTTATCAGCATTGTGCTTTTCTGGGCCGTGCTCAGCATGGGCCTGTATTTCTGGGTTCACAAACCGGTCACGCCCGCGCTGGCGGAAGCCCTGGGCGGCGGGGTACTGGATATCTTCATCGCGATACTCTTCGCCAGCACAGCGGGTGGTTTGGGGCGACGCGCACTACGTGCCGTTGATCTCTCGGCATGGAGTGTGCCGGAGCGGGCTGCGACCCATGCTTTACTGGGGCTTGGGGCGCTTTCGCTGCTGATCGTGCTGGTTGGCGCGGTGGCGCTCAATCTTGTGAGCATCGCCCTGCTGATGATCGGCGTGTCGATCCTCACGTTGCGCGACCTGATCGCGTGGGCTGGCGAGCTGGGCAGGTGGCTGCGCGGGGGCCTGCCCGCAGATCGGTGGTCGCGTTTCCTGGTGTTGGTAGCGCTCTTCACCATCGCGCTGGCCTTTGTCTGGGCGCTTATGCCGCCGTCCAAGTGGGACGTGTTGACTTACCACCTGGCCGGGGCGGAGCAGTATGTCGAACACGGCCGTTTTTACGCCGCCGAACATAATCACTTCCTCGGCTTTCCCCAGCTGGTCGATACGCTCTACGCGGGGCAGCTTGCACTCACGGGGCGGTTAGCCGGCAGCGCTCTGCTGCATTGGGTGATCGGTGTATTTGTGCTGATGGTGACCGGCGGTTATACAGCCCGCCATGTGAATCAGGCGGCGGGCTGGCTGGCAGTGGTGATTTTACTGACTGGCGCAACGATCTGGCTTGAGATGACGTTCGCCTACAACGATCTGCTGCCCGTTGGGCTGGGGGTGATCGGCCTGGCGCTGGTCGAATCCTGGGACGGTGCGCGGCGCAGGCCGGAGGAGGCCACCGTTTCCTGGCGGCAGGGACTTGGTTATCTCATGTTACTCGGCGTAATCGCCGGGTTTGGCATGAGCACCAAGTACACCGTGATCTGGCTGGCCGCAGCGTTTGGGCTCCTGCTGGTGTGGCAAACCCGGCGCGACGGACTGCGCACCCTCCTGGCGGTGGGCGCGATCTACGGCCTGGCCGCGTCACTCACCCTCGCGCCCTGGCTGATTCGTAATACGATCTGGTATGGCAGCCCCACGTACCCCATGATCTTTGAAGCCGCCGAAATGGATTCGATCCGCCAGGAGTGGTACAGCCATCCGGAGTCTGGATTGATCTATAGAGACGATGCATGGCAGATTCCGCTCTTACCGGTGATGGCAACGATCATCGGTGTAGAAGGCGCCGGTTCGTACAACACAGACATTGGCCCGCTGTTCTTGATGCTGATTCCGTTGCTTGTGCCAGCGTGGAAGGTTGCGACCGCTGAGGAGCGCTCCACGCTCAAACGCGCGTTGAGCGTGGCCGGGTTCATCTACCTGGCGTGGCTGATCAGTGCGGCGCTGGGGTCCTATATCAGCCTTCAAACGCGCCTTATACTATATATATTCGGACCACTGGCGGTGGTAGCTGGCATGACATTCGAAATCCTGAAACGACTGCCCAAAAAACCGCTGGATCTGAGTTTTGTGCTACAGGCGCTGGTCGCTGCTGTGCTGGTCTTCACAACGATTAACTATGTGCGCTTGATAAACAACAGCGGCATACACCTGTATTTTTCAGGCAGCGGGGATTATGAGGAGCGGTATCTTGAGCGTGTCCTCGGCTGGCATTATGCCACCATGCGCCAGCTTGACGAGCTGCCCGCCGGAAGTACGGTGCGGTTTCTGTGGGAGCCACGTTACCTGTACTGTGACAACATTCACCTCAACTGCCACACGGATTCACTGATGGACAGCTGGTATTATGCCCGCCAAACCGTCGCTGATGGCGATCCGGCAGCCATTGCTGCTTTGTGGCGTGCGGATGCGGATTATCTGCTGGTGTATGAGTATGGGCGCCGATTCGAGTGTGGTAGCTATTGTGGCTCCGGTGAGGCGGGCAGCAGTTTCTATACAGAGGCAGACTGGCGCGCCTGGGATGCGTTCGTCACTGACCATCTGACCGAACTCTGGCGCACCCCCCCATCGGAAACCGAAACGGCTTATACGCTGTACCAGTGGCGCGCTCAGGCTGAATAGAGCCGGCGAGTCCGCACGGATACCCGAAGCACCTCTCTGAAATGATGGCTGCCCCGCCCGCCATCCTGACAATTCCCGCCAAGTCCACTACAATTCAGGCACAATGTGAGGGATGCCGAAAGGATAATCTCATGCAACGACTGTACAGTGTATGCTGGCGGGGCGTTTTGCTGGCCGCCCTGCTGTTTGGCTTGTGGAGCGCGCCCGCTCACGCCCAGCCCGGCGTGTGTGATAACGCGCCCGCGGCGCGGCTGGAGATCGGCGGCTGGGCGACGGTGACGCCGGCGGTCGCGCAGACCAGCACCGCCGCGCTGAAGCTGCGCGCGGAGCCGCGCACGACCGCCGCCGAGATCGCCGTGCTGCCCGCCGGGACGGGCGTCCGCGTGCTGGACGGCCCGGCCTGCAACGATGGCTTCCAGTGGTGGCGCCTGTTCGTGGCCGAAACCGGGGATGAAGGCTGGTCGGCAGAAGGGCTGGCGGATACCTACTACCTGGCGCCCAGCGCCGCGCCGCCGCCCACCCCGGCAGCCCCGGTCGCGCCGCCGGTGGAAAGCGCCCCGCCCGACCCGAGCGCGGCCCCCGGTGGGGAGAACGCCGACGCGAGCTGCCCCGGCGAGACCGCGATCAGCTACCTGCGCGTGGGGGCCTCCGCCCGCGCCGCCGACCAGGGCTACCCCGTCCGGCTGCGCAGCGAACCCGCCGCCGAGAGCCTGTTCCTGTCGAGTGTCTACCAGGACGAGGTGATCGCGATCACGGATGGCCCGATCTGCGCGGAGGAGCGCCGCTGGTGGGGGGTGCGGGTCGGCGGGCGCAGCGGCTGGACGGTGGAAGCCGCCAACGGGCGTTACCTGCTGATCGATCCCAACAATCCACCCCCGGCCATCGAATACGCGGGCGGCCTGACGGAAGTCCCGCCGCCGCCCACACTGACCCTGCCGCCGGAGCTGACGCCCGTGCCAACGCCCCGCCCGGTGAACCCGCCCACCGTGGTGAAGCGCGCGGCCTATACGCCGGACGGCGCGCTGCTGGCCGTGGGGGATGGCGGTGGCGTGCGCCTGTACGAAACCGGGGGCTATACGTCCCAGGCCTCACACAGCACCGGCCCCGTGATCGACTTTGTGACGATCAGCGGCGGCCTGTACGCGGTCGTCTGGGCGCCGGAGGGCATCCGCGTGGTGGAGGCGGTGACCGGCGCGGTGCGCACGGTGCTGGTTGACGGGCCGTATGACCCGGCCTGGGCCGCGGCCTCCCCGGATGGCGCGTGGCTGGTGCTGGGGCCGACCTCGGATGGCAATACGGCGACGCTGTGGAACCTCAACATGGCGGCCCCGCCGCAGATCGCACCCTACTGGTGGCCGGGGTGGGGCGTGGTCAGCGCCGCGTTCAGCCCGGACGGGCGCTACGCGATCATCAATGCCAGCGTGAACACCCTGAGCTGCGAGATCGACGGCGCGGGCTGCCGCTTCGACATCATCCGCAACGACTTCTTTGGCGCGGGCCTCTTCGGGGATATGAGCTGGTCGGGCGATGGCGCGTGGATGGCGGGCTTCAGCGATCGCTTCTGGCTGTGGGATGGCAACACGATCGGGCTGGGCTTCACGCTGCGCTCCACGCTGGAGCGCCAGGACCCGCGCCAGGTGGCGCTGAACCATGACGGCACGCGCGGCGCGATCATCGCCCGGCGGCTGATGGAGGTCTGGAGCCTGGCGGATGGCAACTACTATGTGGTGCGGGTGGTGGAGCTGCCGGACAGCGCCCGCAGCCTGGCCTTCCGCCCGGATGGCGCCCAGTTTGTCGCGGCGGCGGGCGCGAGCGTGATCGTCTACGACCCGGTGGAGGGTAACCCCATCCAGGCGGTGGAATAGGCCCGTAGACGGCGGGTGGGGTGCGCTGCCAGGCTGCCCCACCCGCGATCTTTCCCCGGCCCTATTCCAGCTTGTAGCCGATCATGCGCAGGAAGCCCTTGCGCCACGCGATCCCGGCCTCGTCCTCAATGCCCTTGCTCTTAAAGCCGTCAATCACGCCCAGGATGCCGCGCCCCTGCTCGGTTTCGGCCACGATCACCTGGGTGGGGTTGGCCGTGGCGCAGAACAGGCTCACGATCTCCGGCACGCGCTGCAGGGCGTGGATCACGTTGATCGGGTAGAAGCCCTCTCCCAGGAACAGGATGAAGCTGTGTCCGGCGGAAAGCGCCAGCGCATTCTGCTGCGCCAGCGCGATCAGGGCGTCGTCCGTCCCCGTCCAGCGGATCAGGCACTCCCCGGATGCCTCGCAGAAGGCAAAGCCGAATTTGATGCCCGGCACGCTGCTCACCAGCGCCTCGTGGACATCCTCCACCGTCTTGATGAAATGGCTCTGGCCCAGGATGAAGTTCAACTCCTCCGGCTTTTCGATGCTGACCGTCGTCAGTTCCATGTGTCTCCTCCTGTATGATTGGCGCGATTCTACTGTACCACCATCCGCCGGGGCGGGGCAGGTGTGCCTGTGGACAAAACGAATAGTACCAGGGTACTGCTTGTTTTTTACATCGGAATTCGAGGTATAATACCTTTGTATCCGATGCATAGAAGCAAGGGGTATTATCCATGAACATGAAAGGCAGTCTCCCCCTCCTGATCCTGCACACGCTGACCACCGGGCCGAAACACGGTTACCGGATCGCGAAGGAGATCAGGCAGCAATCCGAAGGCGTGCTGGATTTTGCGGAAGGCACGCTTTACCCCGCGCTGCACGACCTGGAGAAGCGCGGGATCATCCAGGCCTTTGAAGAGGAAGTGCGGGGCCGAACCCGGCGCTGCTACCGGCTGACGGAAGCCGGGCAGGCCGAGCTGGCCCGCGAGCGCCAGGCGTGGGACGAGTATGCCCACGCGATGAGCCTGATCCTGAAAGGGGGCCGCGCATGAGCGACCGTATCCATCCCGATCTGGAACGCTGGCTGGCCCAGGCGACCGCCGGGCTGCCCGCGGAGACGGCGGCGCTGGCCCGCGCGGAGATCGCCGCGCACTATGCCGACGCGCTGGACGACTACCAGGAACAGGGCCTCAATCCTGCCGAGGCGCAGACCCGCGCCCTGCGCGATCTGGGCGCGCCGGATGTGGTGGCGGACGGTTTCAACGACGTGCATCGCGGCCAGCGCCATTACCCGATTGCGGCGGTGGCCAGCCTGCTGGTGTTCCTCGTGATCTTCACGCTGCCGGCCGCGCTGCTGACGGCTGGCCTGGATACCCCGCTGGCCCTAGTGCTGGGGGTGGGGTTCCGCGCGGCGCTGATGATCTACGTCGTGCTGGTGCTGGGCTGGCTGGTGAGCTGGCGGCTGGGCCAGCCGGGCATGACCCGCATGTTTGGGCTGATGGCCGGCGGGCTGGCCGCGGAAAGCGCCGGCATGATCCTCGCCACGGTGCTGCTCGGTTCGGAGGCCTTTGTCGATATCACGCGCACGCTGCCCACGGCCGGTTCCGCGCTGGAAAGCGGCCTGCTGCTGCTGACGCAGGGCGGCCGGCTGGCGGCGGCGGGCGGGATACTGGCGCTGTCCGCGGCGCTGTTCCGCGCGGAGCATCCACTGTACGGCCTGGGCAGGCCGCTGGCAGCCCTGGCCCTGATCATGGGCGGCAGCCTGCTGCTGGCCTGCCTGCTGCCGTATATCAGCCCGATGGTGGCCCAGTATGCGATCCTGGGCGTGGTGCTGATGCACGCGCTGCTGTGGCCGCTGCTCACGCTGGTGTTCTTCCGCGCGGCCTATCGCAGCCCGGTGCGGCCCGCCCGCGCGGTGTAGGCGTACAGGCGCAGGAGTCCCCGGCATAACCCTTCTGGCGGCGGGGCAGCACCCCGCCGCTTTTGCTGTGCCACCCCCCGCCCGGCCCGAATTCGGTATAATCCCCCGCGAGACCGGGCGGCCGCGCTGCCCGCACGCTGACGCCACAGAGAGGCTTTGCATGTCGCACCCATCCCCAGCCGCCCCGCGAGAACGGGGGCGCGCATGAACCGCCTGCGCCGGCTTGAACCCTGGCAGCGCACGCTGGCGATCGTGTTTGTCGCCCAGATGGCGGCCACGATCGGCTTTTCCACGATCTTCCCCTTCCTGCCGCTGTATATTCAGGAGCTGGGCAGCAGCACCGGCCTGAGCGTGGAGCTGCTGGCCGGGCTGGTGGTCTCCGCCCAGGCGATCACGATGATGATCACCGCGCCGATCTGGGGCGCGCTGGCCGACCGCTATGGCCGCAAGCTGATGGTCGCCCGCGCCACCTTCGGCGGCGCGATCATCCTGCTGCTGATGGCCTTCGTCCAGAACGCCGAGCAGCTCGTGCTGCTGCGCGCGATCCAGGGGCTGGTCACCGGGACGGTGGCTGCCTTTAACGCCCTGGTCGCCGCGGAGGCCCCGCGGGATAAGACCGGGTTCGCGATGGGCGTGGTGCAGGTTGGGCTGTGGTCGGGCATCTCGCTCGGCCCGCTGATCGGCGGCTTTCTGGCGGATGCCTACGGGTTTCGCGTGCCGTTCTATATCACCGCGGTCATGCTGCTGATCTCCGGCCTGCTGGTCTGGTTTGGGATCAGGGAACAGTTCGAGCCGGTGGTCAGGACCGGCCCGGATCGGATGGGTTTTTTCCAGGAGTGGCGGCACGTCCTTTCGCTTAAGGGCATCATGCCAACCTTCGGGACTCGCTTTCTGACGGGGATGGCCCGCAACCTGATCACGCCGGTGATGCCACTTTTTGTCGCCAGCCTGATGACGTGGGAGAGCGGGGTCAGCGGCACCACCGGGCTGATCGTGGGCGTGGCGGCCGCCACCGGCACGCTGGGCGCGATTGTGCTGGGCCGCCTGGGCGACCGCATCGGCCATCGCCAGGTGCTGATCGGCGCCGGGCTGGCCGTGGCGGCGTGCTACTTCCCGCAGACCTTCGTCGCCGCGCCCTGGCAGCTGCTGATCCTGCAGGCGCTGACCGGCTTCGCCAGCGGCGGGATCGTCTCCGCGCCCAGCGCGCTGCTGGCCCAGTACACGCCCCACGGGGAGGAAGGCGCGGTCTTTGGGCTGGATAACTCCGTGTGGTCGGGGGCGCGGGCGGTCGCGCCGCTGATCGGCTCGGCGGTGGCGGTCGCGTTCGGCATCCGCGTGACGTTCGTGCTGGCCGCGGTGCTGTCCGTGCTGGTGGCGGTGGTGGCGTATGCGCTGCTGCCGCGCGTCCGGCGCCCGGTAGCGATTCAGGCCGAATCGGCGGCGGACTGAGAGGAGCGTATCCGGTGGGATTCCTGCGACGTTTGCTGCGGCGGGGCGATGACAATGTCCCTGAGCCGGACGAGTCCCGGCCCGCTGGCGTGGAGGCCGCCCCCGGCCCCGGCGCCACGCCCGGCGAAATGTTGAACTATCTCCAGGATCGGCGTGACGCGGCGGAGCAGGTGCTGCTGCGCCGCTACCGGGTGTGCCCCAGGTGCGAGAGCGATTACCTGCGCGTGGGGGCGTGGGCCAGCCAGGGCCGCGCCGGGTGGACGGTTACGTGTGTCAACTGCGGCCTGCTGCTGGAAAAGACGGTCGAGATCGGCGGCAGGTAAATCCCATCGGCGCGCGCCCTCAGCTTTTTTCCCCTGTAGCGCTTCATCAAAGGCAATTCGACACGGATCACACGGATAAAAGGGATCAAGAGGAATCTAAAAGCGGATTAGTCTGGGTGACGGTTGGCCGGCTTGAGCCGGCCCAATGGAATCCTATCCGCGCGCGCCCTCTATCTTTTTTCCCCTGCCGGGCAACCAGCCGGTTGCCCCTACAACCGGACGTAATAACGCTGGGCGTGTTTCTTCTTGTCTCTGGACTCTTAGCACCGGCCTCTGGCGGCCGGATGGAATGCCATCCGCGCGCGCTACAGCCCATTCTCGCGGCTGGTGGCCCGGTACTGGCACCACTGGCACTTTTCACCCGGGTCGGGCGGGGCGGGCAGCTCCAGCACGGTCAGCACTTCATCCAGAAACTGCATGAATGACGCTTCGTTATGCCGGATCGGATGCCACTTCAGCGCCCCGGAGAGCAGCGAGCGTCCCGGTGCCTGGGCCGTGTAGCCGTCCGGCGTGAAGGCCAGCAGGCCCATCGCGCTGATCGGGGCCAGCCCCAGCTTGCCCGGCGCGGGATGCTCCAGCGCGTAGGTATAGGCGCGCAGCTGGCGCGAGTACAGCTGGATATGCGTGGAGCGGATATCCGAGGTTTTGAAGTCCACCACCCCGTAGGAGCCATCCTCAAACGTGACGACCGCGTCCAGCTTGCCGCGCAGCACCAGCTGCGTGTGGTGGCCGGGCAGCGTGAAGGGCGCAGACTGCACCCACTTCTCGCCCATGGTCAGGCGACCCGGGGGCAGCTCCGGCGCGATCTCGCTGGTGTGGCGGCCCATGTAGTGCCGGCGCATCTCGCGGTCGATCACGCCGAAGATGCCGGGGAACGGCCCGGCGGGCCGGTTGAAGCGGCTGACGTGCTTCAGGTAGAAGCAGCGCTTGCATTCTTCCCACAGGAACGCGAAATCAGACGGGCTGAGGATAATCGGCTTGGACATGCGGGCAATCCTTTGCAGTAGGCGGGTCAGGCTTTGCGGGCCACAAAAATCAGGTCGCCGGGGTATGTGCTGCCATACGGGCTGCGCGCGTAATCGGCGTAAAGCGCCTCCACGCTGAACCCGGCGCGCGCCAGCAGATGTTCGGCCTCGTAGCGGAACAGGTAGCGCATGGGGAAGCGCTGCGGCAGCGTCTCCTCCCGGCCGTCGGGATGGGTAACGTAGTGGATCAGCTCCACGTGCTGCACCTGGGTGAACAGGTCGCGGGCCAGGATGCGCGTCCGGCGCAGCACCCGCCGGCCGTCCGGCAGCGTGAATTCCGGCTCGTCGCCAAATTCGCCCAGCCGGCTGTCATCCACCAGGTAGGGCAGCGACGGGTTAAAGAGATCAAGCACCAGCCGCCCACCCGGCGCCAGGTGACGGTGCATGCACCCCAGGGCGGCGAGCTGATCCTCGACCGTGATCATGTGCTGGAAGGCGCGAAAGGGCGTGGTGACCAGCGCGAACTGCCGGCCCAGGTCAAAGGCGCGCATGTCGTGCTGGGCCAGCGCCACCCGCGCTTGCACGTCGGCAGGCTCCGCCGCCAGCCGCGCGCGGCAGACCTCCAGCATCGGCGGGGAGAGGTCCAGCCCGGTGATCGTCACCCCGGCCCGCGCGGTGGGGATCAGGATGCGGCCCGTGCCGCAGCCGGCTTCCAGCACCGGGCCGCCCGCCGCTTCCGCCATCTCCACGTAGAAGTCCACATCCGGGCGGGTGCGGTACGGCACGACATAATCGTAGAACTCGGCGAGGTAATCGGTCATTTCGTAGTCATCGGGCAGAGTCATGGGTCGCCTTCCTCCGCTGCGGGGTGTGGTCAGGGTCGGGGCAGGTCAGCGGCCCGCCCTGCGCGTTGCACCCGGCAATCTTTTGCAATTGTACCGGATTTCCCACTATAATAAAGAAAGTTTGTTCTAGCCAGGAGCCAGGTTCATGACCACCCGCCAGCTGCCCCTGATCCCCTCTGAAGACGGGCAAAATCCGCCGCTTACCCGCGACAGCTCGCTTCAGGCGGCGATCACGCCGTTTCAGCAGTACCTGCGTCACCAGGGCAAGACCAGAAACACGGTCGTGTCGTTCACCTCCGACCTGAACCTGCTGATGGAATTCGCCGGGGGGGAGACGCCGCTGAAGGCGCTGACCACCGACGTGCTGAACCGCTTCCTGGCCTGGATCGAACACGGGCGCGGCGTGCCGTGCAGCCAGAAGACCTACGCCCGGCGCGTGACCACGCTGAAGGTGTTCTTCGAGTATCTCTACACGGTGGAGGTGCTGCACAGCAGCCCCGCCGCGGCGCTGGTGCAGCGCTCCGGCAGCGCCCCGCTGCCCGATGTCCTCACGCGGGACGAGGTACGGGCTGTGCTGGAGGAGACGCACCGCCGCCGCTTCGCGGAGAAGCCGGACGCCCGGCCTGATGTGCTTGTCCGGCTGCTGCTGGATACCGGCATCAAAAAGAGCGAGGCGATGGCCCTCACGCCCCTGAGCATCGACCGGACGGCCACGCCGCCGGTGCTCCAGGTGCGCCACGACTCGGCGCGCAACAAGTACCGCGAACGGGACATCCCCCTGGACCCGGAATGGCCGGACGCCCTGGACGAATACCTGGAGCAGTACACCCCGCGCGAGGTGATCTTCGACTGCACGCCCCGCAACCTGGAATACGTCCTCAAGGATGTGGGCATCGCCGCCGGGATCGAGGGCTTCCTGCTCTCGTTCGCCGCGCTGCGCTGGACGAGCGCCCTGCTCGATCTGCGCGCGGGGATGGAGCCGGACCTGCTGCGCGAGAAACAGGGCCTCAGCCGCGTGAGCTGGTACGAGACGCACGCGAAATTGCAGGCGCTGCTCAGCAAGCAGGCGGATTTGGACGCGGCGCCGGAATAACTGACGCGCCTGTGACGCAGGGGACTCTCACCGGCTGCTTTGTGGGGATTCATGCATCTGTAACCAGGATGGGGTATCTTCTCCTGCCAGTGTCGGCTGAATACTTTTATTACGAGGTGTTTTTTATGAGCAGATTTTTGATGCTGGTGGCGAAGGTGGTTTCCGCGCTGCTGTTTTTTGTCATGGGCGGCGCGATCCTGTACGCCTTCAATAATGCCAATTTTGCGATTGAGGGGAATGTGATCCTGTCGTTCACGTGGGGCAAGGTCACGCTGATCGACCTGTATATCAGCTTCTTCCTGATCTGGGGCTGGATGGCCTACCGCGAGCGCTGGTACGTGGCGATTGTGCTGGGCGGGCTGATGGTCACGCTCGGCGCGCTGACGGCCTCCGCCTACGTCTTTTACGCCCTGATGACCAGCGGCGGGGAGTGGCGGCGCTTCTGGCTGGGCCGTCACGCAGATGCCTGACACAAAAACGCGCGCCCCGATACTCACCGGGACGCGCGTTTGGGTTTTAAAGAATATTGCGCCGTGCGTCAGTCCACGCCCAGGATGTGCGTGACGACGGTCGCGCCGGTCCCGCCGATGTTCTGCGTCAGGCCCAGCGCCGCGCCTTTGACCTGGTTCGCCCCCGCCTGCCCGCGCAGCTGCGTCACCAGATCCACGATCTCGTAAACACCCGTCGCGCCCACCGGATGCCCGCGCGCCTTCAGCCCGCCCATCGTGCTGATCGGCAGCTTGCCATCCAGCCCGATGCCCTGCTCCTGGGCGAAGCGCACGCCCTCCCCTCGCTCCGCGAAGCCGCCCGCCTCCAGGCACAGCGCGGCCATAATCGAAAAGGCGTCATGCACCTCGAACACATCGATGTCCGCCGGGGTCAGCCCGGCCTGCGCGTAGGCGCGCCGGGCGCTCAGATGGGCCGCTTCCAGCCCCAGCAGGTCGTGCCGGTCGTCCAGGTTCAGGCTGTCGGTGGCGCTGGTGCTGGCCAGCACGCGCACCGGGGTCACGCCCAGCTCGCGCGCGATCTCCACCGGGGCCAGGATCACGGCCGCGGAGCCGTCGCAGATCGGCGAGCTGTCATACAGGTTGATGGGGGTGGCGATCAGCGGCGCGCGCTGGTAGGTCTCCAGCGTGATCGCGCGGCGGAACATGGCGTTGGGGTTGTTCACGGCGTTCCGGTGTGCGTTCAGGGGGAAGATGGCGAAGTCGTCGTGCGGGATGTTGTACTCGTACATGTAGCGCTGCATCACCAGCGCGTTGAGCGCCACGAAGGTCACCCCGTGCGCGACCTCGTAATCCGCGTCGGCGGCGGTCGCCAGCCCGGAAGTGACCTCTGTGCCGGTTGCTTCCGTCATCTTTTCCAGCCCGCAAACGGCCACAATGTCCGCCATGCCACTGGCCACGGCGCGCACACCGGCCTGCATCGCCGCGCCGCCGGAGGCGCAGGCCGCTTCCACCGTGGACGCCTCAATCCCGCGCCAGCCGGCGTAATCTGCCACCAGCGCGCCCAGGTGGGCCTGGTCATTCAGGCGGGGGGCCAGCATATTCCCCACGAACAGCGCATCCGGGCTTTCGATCCCGGCGTCGGCGGCCGCCGCCTTGAGGGCCTGGACCGCCATCTGGCGCAGGCTCAGCTCCCACTGTTCCCCAATCGGCGTCTGCCCGATGCCGATGATACATACCTCTCGCATAGTCTGGCCTTCAGCTTTCAGCATGCCAGCCGCGGACTATTTCCTGCCCGAAGCTGGCCTGAATTCCGGTAAAGAATGGCCCCAGCGTAACATGCGGGGACTCTCAGAAACTACCAACTTGCCCGCGAACGGCCATTCAGATGCAGCTCATGGGCGATCTCATCGGCCGTCCAGCGGCGCATGCCGTCCAGCACCACCACATTGGGGCGCTCCAGCAGCCAGTCATCATGGCGCTGGCCCAGCTCCTCCAGGTACTCCAGCGTGACGCCGGTCTCCTCCGAGCGGTTGCGGGCCTGCAGGCGGCGCAGGCATTCATCCGCCGGGGTGCGCAGGTACAGCAGCAGGTCGGGCTGTGGGACGTTGGGGGCCATCGCCTCCCAGAAGGCGCAGTACAGCGCCCATTCGTGGTCGTCCATGCCGCCGGTGGCATGCAGGCCGGGCGCGAAGGCGTAGCGATCCGTGCCGATGCTGCGCTCCGCGATGGTGATTTTGTCGGCGGGGCGGCCGGCCAACGCCTGCACGCGGGTAGTGAAGGTGACCATCTGAAAAGTGAAGGACCAGCGCGGCATGTCGGCGTAAAAGCGATCCAGCCAGTTGATCGCGAAGCCTGCCTGCCAGACGGGGACCGGCTCCGGGATGAAGTGGAACTGGCCGCTGTGGTGCAGGGCATCGCCCAGCGTGCTTTTGCCGCTGGCGATATTGCCCTCAAGATGAACGAGCATGGGTGTCACTCCCTCCGGTTGAGTCACAGGCCCTTTATCATACCGGGTTTCTGCGCTGCCGGGCAGGGTATCATGCGGGCTATTCAACTAAGAGGGTGTGCGGGGGCCTCTGTACTCAGACCTGCGGTGTGTCATCGCTGGCTTCTTACCGATCAGTACGGATATATCGGACGCGTTGTTTGTAGCGTTGCAGAGCGACGCTACACTGGACTTTGGCACTTTGTAACTCAAAACTCAACGCATTGTACC